>Ga0209536_100009912_pt1 | contig 14097 bp, 13 predicted proteins | sample DeeMarSeWOR28_12_FD_187461 | JGI IMG/M metagenome (GOLD analysis project Ga0209536, IMG submission 187461) | Marine sediment microbial communities from White Oak River estuary, North Carolina - WOR-2-8_12 (SPAdes) (version 2) | ecosystem: Environmental > Aquatic > Marine > Intertidal zone >...
CTCGATATTTTATATGATTTATTTAACTCTGCAGCAAAAGCATTAGGACTTGATGAAATATTTGGTTCTGATGCACCATATTTCCTCGCGATAATAATACTCCTAATCTTGTTTTTCCTGGTAATAATAATTGCTTTACTTGTTTTACAATTGAATTTGGCATCTGTCGCTCTGGCACGAGAAAAAGGAAATCTTATGCAGTTAGGTGCCTGCCTGGGCAATGTAGCCAATTCATATCTCTACCTGGAAAAATATGAAAACGCAGTGGATTATTTCCTTCAGGCAAGTGACTATATCGGACAGGCTGGTAATAAACAATATCAGGGAGTGCACTATAATAATCTGGCCATAGTGTATATAAAGCTCAAGCAGCCACAGAAAGCTCGGGAATTTGCGGAAAAAGCTGTTGCCATTGCCAGGGAAACTGACGATTTGTATAACCTGGCCATCGATCTCGACAATCTCGCACTCACCATCATGGAATGCGGCGAGCCTGAAAAAGCGATTCCATACCTCAATGAAGGATTATCCATTGCCGAAAAGACAGATAATATTTATGTGAAGGAATCAATTTTCATAAACTTGGCGGATACTTACAGAAGGTTGGGTGATTTTAAGAAAATAAAATCCTATGCCGAGAAAGGAGCTCAGCTTGCACGAGAGCTTGAAGATATATCCGGAGAAGCAACTGCTTACCTGGGCCTGGGATATTATTACCTGTCTCAAGACAACCTGACGCAGGCGTCGAAATATGCTAATTTATCCGCGGAAAAATCATCATCAATCAACTCATGGGAGCAACTTGCAGGAGCATATGGACTTCAGGGTTTAATTGCCCTTACAAGGAATCAGCACCTGGATTTTCAGAAGTATTCCAACTTGAGAGATTCCATTGAGTTACTTGCTGTCAATGATCGGATAATGAATAATGTTCAGGACCTGGAGACGAAATACGAAACTGAAAAGAAAGTTCAACTGATCACCCAGTTAGAACAGAAAAATGCTATCCAGGATTTAAAACTTTCGCAAAATCGATTTGTCCTGATTACCCTTGGTGGAATAATGATTACTATTCTAATTGTTGGGCTGTTGTTGATACGCAGTTATCGTCAAAAACAAATAATCCTGAAACAGGAAAAGGAATTAAGAGAACAACGTATTGGGGAACTTGAAACGGAAAAATTGTTGGCTGCAGCGGAAGCTGCTCTAAAAGGGCAGGATGAAGAACGAACCCGACTGGCCCGTGACCTGCATGACGGACTTGGCGGGATGCTGTCCGGGATAAAATTGTCATTTTCAAAACTGATGGAGTCCGGTACACGATCGGAAGAAGAACAGCAATTGTATGACCGGAGTTCAGATATGCTTGACGGATCTATTAAAGAATTGCGCCGTGTGGCACATAACCTGATGCCCGAAATACTTTTAAAATTTGGGTTGGATACAGCTCTTCGTGATTATTGCGAAAAAATTTCAGAATCGGGAACCCTCACGATCACCTACCAATCCATAAATTTTGAAAATATTAAGTTGGACCAGACAATTCAGATTACGATCTACAGGATCGTGCAGGAATTGATAAACAATGTAGTAAAACATGCCCGGGCAACCAATACCTATGTGCAACTTGCCAGACTTGATCATCATATCACGATTAGTGTAGAGGACGACGGATGTGGTTTTGATATAGAAACCCTCAAGGAATCACCTGGGATTGGATGGAGTAATACACGTAATCGCGTCGATTATTTAAGAGGGAAAATCGATATCCAGTCGTCAGTGAATAAGGGTACTACAGTAAACATAGAGCTGGAATTATAAAAATAAAAAGACCGCTGTTCTAAGCGGTCTTTGCCTTGATTGTTTGATTAATTTCCAGATCAATTCAATTCCGCATACCACTGCTGGGCAAAACTTCTGGCTTCTGTGGTCAGTTCCTTACCAGCCCGGTAGCATGCCTTCCATTGAGGATCTTTTTTTTCATAAACAGGATTGGTAAATACCTGGTGTTTATTTTCAGGGTTTAATTTTGTGGTTGCATTGAAATCTACGTCTCTGGTTACGTCAAGAAAATCTTTCAGCATTTTACTTACTGCCTTGTTTGGATTTTCGGGTATCAGTGCTTCCCATTCTTTTTTCTGGGTTTCCGTCAACTGTCCGTAAGCCGAGGCCTTTGCATCTTCAATAGACTGGAGTGCTGCTTCCTTTGCTTCAGGTGGCAGCATAGCGAGGATCTCAGGTGTATATAATTCTTCCTGTTCTTTGATCATGGCCAATGCGGCATCTCTTTCTTCAGGAGAAACTTCAGGCACTAATGGTTTTGCTTCCTGACGTTTTTGTTCATACAGGTCTTTGAATTCCTGGGAGTTGTAATACGCTTTAGTATATTCGAACAGCTCTTTTGTTGCGCTTAATTTATCTCCCATTGCCATCGCTTTTAATACTGCCTTGTTATCCATGTATGGAGGTGTCATGAAACAGTTCGGATTAGTGGCACATAGCGTATGATTTAAAAGAAAACCTTCCTTTTTAATGCCAAATACTGTAAGTATTTCCCGGGCTGCATACATCTTTATTTTGTAAGAAGTATACAAGGTCGCGCCAACCAGGAGTGACAAAATGATTAAGATTTTTTTCATGATCTTATTATTTAAAAGTTATTGAATTCAATATAAATTTCATGGTTTGGTTTAACCCACCTTGAGAAATTCCACACGGCGGTTATTTGCCTTGTTAATGGCGGAGGTGTTAGGTTCCAAAGGTTCGCTTTCTCCCTTGCCGTCTGTTTCCAATCTTTTAGGGTCGATACCAAAATCTTTGGCTAACGTATTTTTAACAGACTCAGCCCGTTTTTTGGATAGTTCCAAATTCTTTGCATCATCTCCATCACTATCTGTGTGGCCTACTATCTTTACATTGATGTTTTTGTTTTCATTCAGGATACCCGCAATTTCTTTGAGCACACCATAAGATTCGGTTTTTATATCGGCGGAATTTACATTAAAGAGAATTCCATTGGTTACCAGCTTCCCATCTGTGAGCAGTTTGTTACGTGTATCCGGATTACCCACTGCTACCCGCAGGTTGCCGATGAAGTATTTATCCTCCCCATCAAGGTCATAGGGTTCGAAAACAATTAAATTGGGTTTCATATCGGCAGGTAAAACTTTTGGAAGATCAAGGATCTTGTTTTCATTCATGTATACGCGTACCCTTTGTCCCTGCCTCCAGATGGACATTTTTGCCAGGTCTTTTTCCGGACCCGGCATCCAGATTTCTTTCAAAGTTAGCTTTTCACCCTGATTTTTCATTCGATAATTCGCATATCCTTCAGTGGTATATGTTCCTGGATTATACTTGCCCGGATGGAAATCCAGCCAGAAATGATAATTAATATTGTATTCTATTGAGCCATTTTCACCTTGCCTATAACTTTCGAGGCTTACTATATCTTCTATATATATGTTGAAAACATCTGAGAACCATGAAAATGGTACCGAACACAACAGGTCGAACTGGATTGTAAAATTATCAGGCAGTTCAAGTAATTGATCAATGAAAGCCATCGATCGACCCTTCATGGCAAGCCATTTGCCTTCCCTGCCTTCAATAGTCACTACTTCTCCTGATCCATTCGTAAACCAGAGTGCAGGGAAGTCACCGACTGCATCCTGACTGAAATCATCGGCAATTAACACTCTTTCACCTGGCACAAAGTCAAATTTTGATTTGTAGGAAGTTACGTAATCTTCCTTTTTCTCAGTTTTAGGAGTTTCAGTGGAAGCTGGCTGCTCACTGGCCACAGTTTTTTCACTAGCAGGTTGTGGTGCAGGAGTTTCTGTCTTTTTTGATTTAGTTAACGTTTTGTCAACAGTTGAATCAACCGTTTTATCCAGTTTTTGCTTGGCCTTTTGACCAATTTTATCCAGCAATTGCCCATAGGTGTTTATTGGGGAAAAACCAATTGAAATTACAACTGCAATGCCTAGGAGTGTGATAAGCTTTTTCATGGTTTTAAGTTTTGTTACAGTTTTTTATGTAAATGTATCTGGTATTGGTGTGGCCTACCTCCCCGAAAAAGGGGATTTTTATTTTTCAGGATGGTGCATATCTATCGTGCAGCATCCTAGGAAATTGGAGGGATAAATTAATGAGTATACTGGAAAATTACCCTAAAAAGGGGAGGCCGATCATGTTGTATTTGATCACCTTTGTTTTTAATTGATGTATAAAATAACAGGTACTTTTTGGAGAAATAAATGATGATAATGATAAGAATAATATTATCTGTCTTGTTGCTTGGTGCTGTAATCACAAAAATAGAGGCTCAAAAAAGTAGGGAAACAGTCACCAGATCCTCGTTATTGGAAATTGATCTTCCGGCTGAGGCACAAAGGGATAATGGGATATTTAGCGTAGCCGCAGCAAAATCAATCCTTGAAATGGAATCAACGTCTGAAAATGTGCTTATTTCAGAAGTTGAAATCCTGGTCTTTGGAAATCCATCAGGGGTGAAGGAGGTTGCAATTAAAAATATGGAGGAATTCAAAAAATACCTGCAGCAACATGGTTTTGCACTAGTAATTTCTGTAAATGACAACGCATATTCCTGGATTACGAAAAGCAAATCTATATGGCTCCTTTATATAAGTTCTACAAAAAAGGAATCAAGCGTATATATAGGAGTTGCCGATAAACTGCCGGGGGATCAGTACCGTCCTCAGCTCGTAAATCAGACTGAGTCAAACGAATCAATTGGTAATGAATCATTAAAAATAGATCAAAAGCAAATAGAAAGGAGTCACAAATCAAATCCTGAGCTGTCAAATTCTTCATGTAGCCTTTTGGAGGAACTTATTGGAAATTGGGGCACTCTTGCCGGAGCAAAAGTCAATTGGAGGGATGAAAGCACTGGCAATATGCTGATATCTGGTGTAAGCAAGGGATTCGGGCTTGAACTTAAGGCCGATGGCACGTTTCTTCAGACCACAGTTGTTACTTCCGGGAGACCCAATTACAGGGTTTTTGTGTCCACTTCGGGAACCTGGCAGGTAGATAAGGATCAGCTATTGCTTTATCCTGGTGACAGGCATTACAGAAAGTGGGAAAATGAGATCATTATGATCGATGAACACTCGGTGCCGGAATCATATGGTATATTCTGGCGAAGGCAAAAAAATGAGATAACCTTCAAAGATTGTCTATATGTACGATATACTATTAATGACCAAGAACAGGAACTCTGTAAAGAGTAATCTGACGGAAGAGGTATTTTTCGCATATATAAATACTATTGAATTGCTTAAATTTAAAATTGATATCCAATTTCATCATGAATAAAATTAAAGTATTTATCACAGATGATCACTATATGGTCATAGAAGGCATCAGATCATTAATGCAACAGGATGACCACATAGAGTTTATAGGCCATGCTTCAAATGCGGCTTCCTGTCTTGCTTTCTTGCGTCAGGAACTGCCGGATGTCATTTTAATGGATATCAGTATGCCTGATAAAAATGGTATAGATCTATGCAAGGAGGTGAAAGAGAAATATCCTGCTATTCAAATTTTAGGGATGAGTACTTTTGATCAAAATGCCTTTATCAAAAAAATGATGGAAAATGGCGCGTCCGGTTATGTGCTGAAAAATGTAAATAAAATGGAACTATCCAAGGCCATCCAGATGGTACATAGGGGACAGAAGTATTTAAGTCAGGCTGCTTCGGAATCATTAAAAACCGGAAAGAAGGAAGAAGCTGAACTGCCATTTATAACCAGACGTGAGAAAGAAGTGCTTGAACTCATTGCTGAAGGTTTTACTAACAGCGAAATCGCAGAGCGGCTATTTATCAGTGCAGGTACAGTAGATACACACAGGAAAAGCCTTTTGGCAAAATTCCATATGAAAAATACAGCTCAACTTATTCGGTTTGTCACTCAGCGTGATTTGATTTGAATTTCCGGAATTGAATTGGCAGAAATTAAAACATGTTCATATTACCACACTATCTCGTGTTAATTGGATGGTTTTCCATCCATGTGAAATTTGAAGGATATTATCGTTTTTAGGCATTCGTTTTACGAGGTTGTTCCCATAAACAACATTGGAATTAGTATCAAGGTTACTTCATTTCTTTAAAACAGTTTCCTGGCCCAAAACCCGGTAATCTGATTAGCGGTTATCACATGTGTATCGTCCTCTCTTTTACTTTCTTGTATTAGTTAAAAAGTATTTATGTTTAATCACCTGCTTAAAATTGAGCTATACTACGTTGTCTTTCCACTTGAACAGGAAAGTTAATCTGTCATTTTATGATATAAATAATACACATGATGAGAATATATAACGGATGAATCAAATTGAATATAAGTAAAAGCAAAGCTTTATAAATCTTGTGATTGGTTTGGAATCTTCGTATAATTTTAATAGTATTATATTGAGTTTTTTTATAATAATTTTGGGTTACTTATTTTGAATATTCGTCATTAAACCCAGAAATACAAAAGGATAAAAGCCATGGTCGAAGAAATTTTAAATCAAATGCCTACAGATGAGCGCGCCGCATATGTTACCTTGGAAGCCAATTATCTGGGTTATCGAATGATGGGTGTTTTTGTTGTCAAACTTTATCATTTAAATGACTTTTTTGTAGAAATTTATTTCAACACTGCTAAGAATGAATTGGCCTGGATCAAGACATTTAGTTCCGCAGATTATCTGGCGCCGTATTTGGAAAACATTAAGATAAGATTTTAGAATTCACTTTCAGTTAGGATCTGCACTTGCTTTTTTTGTTTGATTGATATCCGGTAATAACAAAAAAAAGCACTTGAACCACACATCATAAAGATCGAGCCAGAAATAGAATACATTTTAAAAAAATACCACAGGAAGAATGAGTATGTATTCCCAATTCTCGAACCAGGTCTTACTAATTCGACGGTTCGTCATCGTATTAAAAACACATTAAAGAAAATAAGTAAGGACCTTACCGAAATTGCCTCAGAATTAAAAATTGACTGTGCTGATCAAATCACTCATTACTGGGCAAGACATACCTTTGCCACAACATTGAAAAGATCCGGAATTTCCACTGCCGTTATCAGTGAGGCTATAGGCTTTAGTAGCGAAGCAACTACTAAAGCTTATCTTGATAAGTTTGAGCAAACTGAGATTGATAATACTTTTAAGCATTTGCTTTAGAAATATTGATATGTATTATTCAGGTATTTTAATCTCTATATTGATCCAGTTTTTTAAACAGTTCTTGCATCCCTATCCCCCATACATTTTCAATAATCGGATACTTATCCGCCAAAGGTGACACAACAAAAGTAATTTCAGGCTTAACATCTTCTAATGCGATCCAAAAACCTTTTGTCGGTTTTGGCGCATCAGAAACCTTGAATTCAAAAGCAATTTTTCTATTTCCCTTTACTAAAACCAAATCGAGTTCTGCTCCCTGTGATGTCTTGTAAAAGAACGCATCGAATTCATTGAGGTATGCGCATATATTTTCTATGACAAATCCTTCCCAGGAAAATCCGAACACTGGATGGGAAACTAATTCTTCAAAGTCTGATATACTTAATAGACTATGTAGTATTCCAGAATCGCGGATATAGAGCTTTGATGATTTTATCAACCTTTTACCAATATTACTTTCCAAGGGTTGTAATTCTCTGGTCATAAAGGTTTGATTTAATAAATCAATATAGTTTCTAACTGTTGTATGACTGGTTCCTAATGAACGCCCAAGGTTAGACAAATTGAGAATCTGACCATGATTATGAGCAAGCATTTTCCATAATCGTCCAATAGTATCTGCTGGAATGGAAAATCCTATTTGAGGAATATCTCTCTCTAAAAATGTTCTGATAAAATTATCACGCCAATTTCGACTCATTTTCAATGATGCAAGAAATGAATCCGGAAACCCGCCTTGAATCCACAAATCATTGATTGATTTATTGTCTCTGACTTCAGGATATATGAAAGGTGAAAGCTCCAGATAACCAATTCTACCTGCAAGTGATTCAGAGCTCTGCTTGATTAGTTCCCTTGAGGCAGAACCAAGTATGATAAAACGACCAGGCTTTCTATCCTTATCAATAACACTTCTTAGAGTGGAGAATATTTCAGGAACTCTTTGAATCTCATCAAGGCATATCTGTTTATTTTCATTGAAGTAGAAATATTGTTCAGGATTAGTCAGCTTTTGTCTGTCAGATTCCAATTGTAAATCTAGATATATACTAGATTCACTTCTTTTTAAATATTCTTTAATCAAAGTGGATTTGCCGCTTTGCCTGGGACCGAGTACGGCAACTGCAGGAAAAAATCCAATATATTCGTCTAAAGTTTCTTCTAGTAATCTGCTTATATACTTCATGAATATGTTTTTGACAAATGTACCATATTCCATGTAATTTGAAAATGTAATTTTCAAATTACATGTATCTACCTAATATATTATTGGCTAGAAAATAAGGGCCCCCTAAAGAAGTTGGAGAACAAAGCAGCTAAGTAGCCACCAAATCCTACCAAGACTAGTTTGAGCAGTCTGAAATTGACAATACTTTTAGACATTTTATTTGATAATATGATTAGCCCAAAACACACATTAATATTCTGGAATTAGCAGAATGGAAATTGATCCAAGGACTTTTAAACACTATGTAGTTCAATCATATGAGTTGATTTTTATAAATAACAATTTCATGAGATAAAAATAGTATCGTTAGATTTATGGCTTGAGCTGAGCTAGCCGATGATATAATATTTAATCCTATCGAATTCAATGAGTGACACGGATGATTGTTCCAAATTCGCTTTTTATCATTTCAAACCTTTCATCTGCTGTCTCATAATATAAATGTCCGGGAATGACTCCCAAAATCTTATCACTACTCAATATGTTTTTGATGCATTCAAATAAATACATTTTGACTTCCTCATCTGCAGATAATACTTGTTCCTCCAATGTGCTTGCGTAATTAAAAATGTAAAGAATGTCTTCAAAATCATGACTGCCATTCAGGTCTTTAATGCCACGATCAAAAAATGCATCCAATTTGGATGCAAGAAAATAAGGCAATGGCAGAATCTTGATTGTCACCTCCTCCAAATTATAATCAACAGCTTTCCGAAATCCAGGCATGAACCATCGGTTGCTTGGCGCCCAGCCTACACCCACGGTCGACATAATATCAACTAATAAATCCTCATACCTAAACCGGCATATAATATCATCTTCGTGTGTTTGAATGAATCCCTTTTCTGTTAATGCCGCACGTAATTGCTCCAGCTTGCCAACAGTAGTGATTTGAAAGGTAAGATCATATCTTTTGTCGGTCGAATATCTTCGGCGGCTGGATCATCAATATACAGGCTGACCATGGTTCCACCTACAAATACGACTTCGTTGTTCAGGTCTCCTAGAGCTTTTGCTATTTTGATAGTAGCCTTTCTATTAATTAATGTATTTTTCAAAGTAAAATCCGCTGTTTTAACATTACCAAAGCCAAATTTTTTTCCCTAACTCTTCCAACTCGCAAGGCATCTATAAGCGCCAACATTTCATATAATTGCTTGTCCAGATCAATTGCCTGTGGAACTGTATAATACAAAGGTAAAACACTTTGACCACGAGCATGTCCTTTAGCATAAGGCCAGACATAATCTTGTTTGCTAATAATTTCTTTATTTAGAGGTGGAGCGCTATGGCCTGTGGGAATGCCCCGCACTACATTACCAGGTTGCTGCGGAAATATAAAGGGTATGCCATATTCCAGCAGATCCATAAATGGTTGTTTTGCCACCTTTCTTCCCTTATCATGAAGTAGTCTCGCGTATCTGGACCTGGATAATGATTCACTTTATCTCAGACTGACTCATAAACAGCGACCTTGCAAGTGAAACTTGTGTCCAGTTTACATCTTCTTCAAGAAGCACTTTGATCAGCACTACTACATCCTGAGGACGCATTGATGGAATGGTTTTATTCATAAATATTGCATATCGCGATACGCGATAATTAAGGATAATAGGCTCTCATACTCCAAATTAGTCCCTATCTCCTCAAATAATATTCAGAGGAACAATGATATGACTCGTTTTCTTAAATAATTGTCATGCTCGTTTATGGAACATTTGATTCCAAAGTAAATTATAACCTAATAAAGATAGTATCGAACTAAAATAGTATCTTTGTCGTATATTAGTATATAAATGATTGTTGAATTTAGTTGCAAGGAAACTGAAAAGGCCTGGAATGGTCAGAAAACCAGAAAATGGAGTGTTCAGATATGTAAAATAGTACTGAGAAAATTATTTATGTTGAATGCAGCTCACAAACTGGAAGATTTACGTATTCCACCTTCTAACAGACTGCATGCACTTAAAGGAAAGCTAAAAGACCATCATTCCATTAGTATAAATATGCAGTGGAGAATTATTTTCATATGGAATGATGGACAGGTGAAAAGAGTACAAATTACTGATTATCATTGAAATTAATTAGTTATGAAAAATATAGCAAACATACATCCGGGAGAGATATTACAAGAAGAGTTCTTGATCCCTATGGGAATTTCAGCATATAAGCTTTCGAAATCCATAGGTGTTCAACAGACCAGAATTAGTTTGATCATTAAAGGAGAAAGAGGTATCACCGCTGACACAGCTATGCGATTGTCAAAATATTTTGGTACAACTCCAGAATTTTGGATGAATCTTCAACGTGAATACGATCTCAGAAAAGTGAAATCAGAAATCAAAGAGGTAATCGACAATATCGTTCCTGTCTCAGTTTAACTATAATTCCATTTATTGCACAAGGGTTGCAATAAATCTGGCAAAACCCACAATGTCCTGATCGATACTTGCCCTTTCCAAGGCAGCCATATATTCATTTCTTTTCTCTACAGGAATTATAGTCCAGGGATAACCTCCAGATGCAAGCATTGCATTCATGATAAATCGACCAATCCTGCCATTACCATCCATGTATGGATGAATGTAAACAAATATAAAATGACCAAGGACCACTCTTACACTTGCTTCACTTTCCTCCTGCAACAGTTCAAAAAGTACGGGCATTGCATCCCTGACAGCTTCAAAATTAGGTGGTGTATGTTTAGAACCTTTGATATACACCTGAGCATTTCTATAACCTGCCAAATCTGCTGGTTTCAAAATTCCAGCTATAACACTTGGTGAAAATAATTCACGATACCAGGTCCCATGATCTTGACCTACAATTTCGCCAGCATTCTCGCCCTTAAGTATTTTCCTTATGCTATTCTTAACTTCCTCAAATGCTAGATAATATCCTCTTGCGGCCATGGCATCTTTTTGATCTTTATCTGCTTGGATCTCACTAGGATTCCAATCACCATGCCTTACTCGCTTGATTAACTGTTGCGTCACTTTGTACCCTTCTATAGAAAGGGAATGATACGCATCTTCACTGTAGTGTTCATCAACAAGTTCTATATATTTCTTTGCATCCTTCGGCAATCCCTGACTTTTAGGAAAATTGTCGATCACTACCGCACGCATGTTTTCCCACATTAACTTTATCCGATTTGTATATGGAGATACATCTCTGGTTGCAAAATTATTGAAAACTTTCCTCTGAAAAGGGTCTTCTTCGCGCACAATAAAGTCGGCACTTTTCATAGTGGAAATGATATCATCGGCAATTTTATCCTTACCAATATTTCTAAATGCACCTGCTAATCGGCCTGCAATAACACTGTGTTCGCCAGCAAGTAGCAAAGAAAGAACCTGAGAGGAGTCCTTTATCATTGAGAGACAAATCCTGGCATCAACCGGATTACTGCGAAAAAAATCAGCATTTACAGCAATTAGTGCAGCCTCCAGGCTATACAGCTGGATACCATCATTTATGATTCGGTTCTCCTTTTTTGGAATTTCAAGTTTGATATCAAAAAAAGAAGTCCCATGAATAAGGTCAATTTTATTGTTGCTTGCCTTGGGTGAGCGGACAATTAACTGTGTTGGTACTGACTTATTGCCACTATGTAGAAGTAGGGATTGCTCGGGTGATAAACACCAATTTTCACCGAACCGAGAATTGATATATGCACTAGCAAAATTCCAAAATGAGGTATACCAAGAAGTTGTATCGCCATCATGCTCTTCCGGTGTCTTAGAAATATACCAACCCTTGATGACCTCCTTCAAAAATCCACTCTTTACCAGCCGTTCTTTATGAGTGCGGCTCATATCAGCCGCATGAACTATGGCAATACCATTTTCATTTTGTAATCTCCCTAGTAATTCTAATGATTGAGCCAACTTCTCAGAAGGTGATGCCATTTTGATCGTCAATTTTAATTTAAATCCCTAAATGCCAAAGTTAGTAAATAATGCTTATCTAAATCTAGTTTATTGCGTTGTATTATCTTTAGTATTTATTGTTGTGCGTTTCTTAGTATATCGTGAACCGCAACTTTTAAAAGATTGAATAAAGGACCTGAATACATCTTCTGCCATCTTTTCACTACACCTGGTTCATTCGGAAATCAGGAAAAAATCATGGAAATTAAAACCTGGGAATGGGCCGCCATTTACACACATAGCACTAGGATGTCAATTGTATAAATTTTTCGTCTTATTTATAATGCATTTGCTTTTTCCTTTACCCTTTTCCCTTTAACCCCAATAAGAAATCGGGCCATATTTTTTTTACTGAGAGGAAAGGCCTTTTGTCCGTTGGGCAGTTCAAGTTCCTTAAGCTGTCGAAACATATCTGCCAATACCACCTTTTCTCCATTGAATGGAAGTCTGATAATGTTAGCTTGGTTGGGCTCAGGCTCGCTCAGCTTCTTTAAATACTCCAAAGCATAAGCTGTTCTTCGTTTATATCGCTCAGCTTTAACAGGATCTCCCCAGAATGAAAGTGCTTTGAAATGCTTTATATTCTCGCTTTTATCAATTGCTACCTCTAACAATTCGATTACGTGATCAGTAAACTCTGAGGGTTCATTGCTCTGTTTGTAATGAAAGTCAATTAATACCGGTATGTCTTTCTTGGGTGTTTCGTAAAGCTTCTTCCTGAATAGATTATCGGCCAGGGCTGGCGTAATTTTCTTTGAGTCTTTGAGAATGAACGGAGAGGAATCTGACAGATCGTTGGTTGTCTGGAAGTAGATTATTGGCATCGGTTAAGTTGGTTATTGATCGATGAAGTAAAATAAATAGGCGAGGAAAAACAAGTTTAGGGTAGTTGTAAATAGGAAAATGTTTGCTCTTTTGTTTGCCCCAAAGAAAAAGCACTTACAAATATTTATTCGTAAGTGCTTGATTATCAATGTGAACCTGGAGGGATTCGAACCCCCAACCTCCTGATCCGTAGTCGGATAATTTATTGTATTTTACTTATACTTATTTTGTTTTAATTTACTTATAATGCTGTATATCAATAATATAAAAAAATACTTTGCTTTAATAAATTGTACTTTGTCGAAAAATTGTATGCAAATTGTATGCAAATTTTATAATTTGCAAACGCTATGTATATCCATCAAAGAACCATATTAGATAAAAGGAGACCAAAGAAGGATGGACTATATCCTGTAAAAGTTAGAGTAACTTTTGAGCGACGTCAAAGATACTTTCCAGTAGGCGTGAACATGACTCAAGAAGACTTTGACAGAATTGCAAATCATTCTGTAAGAAAAAATCTTAGAGCGGCTAAAAAGAAAATCCAATTGCTGGAGATCAAAATAGGCAAAGCAATAGATTCAATTAGAGACTTCTCACTTGAAGAGTTGCAAGTAACTCTATATGGAAAATCGAAAATGAGGAACTCCGCAAGTGAAGTTTATGACCTCTTTGATGAGGTAATTTCAAAGCTTAATGATGAAGGGAGAATTTCGACCGCTTCTGCATATAAAGATGCACGTAACTCACTAGCTGGGTATAAGGCAAAGCTACAGTTTAAGCAAGTTACTGTGCAAATTCTCAAGAACTATGAAGCCCGAATGAAAGAGGAAGGTAAAACCATTTCTACAATAGGAATTTATCTTAGGCATTTCAGGGCCATTTATAATCGTGCTATTGAG
>Ga0209536_100009913_pt1 | contig 14097 bp, 13 predicted proteins | sample DeeMarSeWOR28_12_FD_187461 | JGI IMG/M metagenome (GOLD analysis project Ga0209536, IMG submission 187461) | Marine sediment microbial communities from White Oak River estuary, North Carolina - WOR-2-8_12 (SPAdes) (version 2) | ecosystem: Environmental > Aquatic > Marine > Intertidal zone >...
TGATTTCCACCACTTCCAAGTCCAACAATGCTTTGCGGTATTTCACCGGAAATACGATGTGATAGTGAATTTGCCAAACGCAACGGTAACCTTTGCTTACTGTATCATCTGACATACTCCCTGATTAGCACAGGGATGGACCCCGCAGCAAGCTGCGGGGAATTTTCAAGTTAAAATATTTAAAAGAAATATAATAAAAACATATTTTTGCGATAAATATTACTACACGTAAATAATCTATTTTAGTAGAGTGTAACATTGTCAATATAAATTTTGGATTATTGTAATTGTGTTGCCCCAAAGTGAACTTAATAATGTTATTCACATTACTCATACACGACATTTATATAACCATTTTTTCAGACTATTGATGTGTTGAACAAGATAAAAAGGTTTTTTTCGGCTCTTATAGGGGTCCCAAATCGAAATATAGCGTCCTTGCAAAACATTGTGCCAATCTCTAAGACAATAGCCATCTAACCTTTCTGGAGGACCGCTTGCTGCCTCTTGAAATGCATGCCCAAGTTGTTGAACTCGCTTATTTATAAATGAACCGAGTAGCCTTTTTTCAATGATCCCGACTAGACGTGCAACCTTCACCTTTATCCAAACTAAAGTACCTGCTTCCCTCACTTCTGACGCCACAATATTACGATACTTTTGAAAAAAAGACGCGATACCTACAAACATTCTGAGTAGTATTCTATAGTGCATCTTATCGCGATGTACCTCGTCAGAGCCTCTTAGTTTTGCAACCTTTTGCTGGCATGATCTAACAACGGGAAAAATGCTACGTTTTAGAGCCAAGAAGAAACTAAATTTGTCCAAAAATTCGTACTTCTCATGGTATAGTTGGAGCGACCGTGTCTGCCGCTCCATGCGCTTTTGATAGTCTGCTGAATCGGTATCCATCATCCACTCTCGATAATGGTTGATAGCTATCTCTTTAGTGTAAACTACCTGCCAGCCTTTTAGAAGCACCTTGGCAGTCAAATCCGAGTCAATACCGTAGTCTCTAAATTCCTCACCAAAATACCCAACCTTCCGCAGTATTGAGTTTCTGATAACGCCCTGGTTACAATTCAAGATGCCCACGGAGGAAATGCCACCTATATACGCTGCATGCTGAAAAGGACCAATCACATCTCTGGTTTTTAAGGCCACCATCCCAATCTCAGGATGTTCCTCAAGGATGCTTACGGCTAGATCAAGCATGCCATCCCGCAATACGTTGTCATCACTCAGCCAACAGACGTACTTTGACGTAAGAGTTTGAAAAACTCTATTATAGCTGCGAGCCTGTCCCAACCTCTTACCGTCGCAAACTAGGCGAATTCCTTGAAGCCCTTCTAGATACTCTATCGTGCCATCCGTTGAACCCGCATCAATGACCACGATCTCATGTTCTACATCGACTTTGTTCACTAGTGCCATTAAACACCGGCGTAACAAGTGGAGCCTGTTATACGTTCCGACTACCACAGACAGGGTAGGGAACGGCCCAGGCATCAACTTATTTTCAGAAGCCTCCATAGCAACCACTATTTGATGAAGTATGCGTGAGCCTGAAGAATTGAGCCGTCCTTGGGCGAGTATATCTGGTTCAATACACCATGAAAGGAAAACCCTAGTGAGCGCAGTTGGGTATATATCTTGTCGAATAATACCTGATCTTCGTAAAGCATTGCAAAACTAGTCTCGATCTGAATTGCATTTGCTTGACTCAATACCTCTCGCCCTCCTTCTATAACCCGATGTTCGTATCCTTGAGTATCTATTTTGACAAATGTATTGGGTCTAATCGGAAGATCTTGAAACACATCGTCAAGACGGCGCATCGTTATCATTTCGATTTCATAACCAGCTGTATGAGGGAAGGCTTCTGTATGCAAGGATGTCATCTTCAGAAGGGAAGAACTTGGAGCATATGAACTACGATGGATTTGGGTGGTAGTCTCTTTTTCCCCTAGTGCATAGTTAAATACCTTAAGACCAGAAATTTCTCTTTCTTTTGCCTTTAAAGCTGCAAAGGCATCTTTTAAAGGCTCAAACGCGTAGATTATCACTCCCGGGAAAAAACGATGGGCAAAAGCAACGTACTCACCCACATAGGCGCCGATATCAATAAATGTCTGAATATTAAACTCTTTCAACCACGCCAAGTTTTGCCCCGTGGGTCGATGAACATTCGCCGCTCCCTGCCCCTCATCCCGCACAACTCGATACCCTCTCGACGCCAATACTCGTTTGACCAGTCTTTTCAACACCTCATTCATCTCCTTTAAATCCAGCCCTCCAGAGTCTAAACCATCTAGTGCGCAGGGTCTTGCGCCATCGCCTTAAATAGGCCTGACGATCCTTGGCCATCTGATTGCTTTCTATATTTTCCTTCCTGATTTCATCATCAGTTAGATAGTGATCGACCTTTGTCTCCTGTGCAACGATGGTTCTATATCCTTTTTCTTTCATGCGAAGACAATAGTCTCCATCTGCCTTATAAAATTCGTAAAGATCTTCTTCAAAACCTCCGAGTCTATTGAATACTGACTTCTTGTATATACCATGATTGACAAACAAAGTGTCATATATCGTTCTTCTTGCGTCATATTCCTCTTCTATCGGGAGATTTCTAAATCGAAAAGCTACCGCCCCCACATTACCAGGAGCGGTCTTTAACGCTTCATATCCAGCCATGATCGTCCCAGGATATACGTAACAATCATCACTTATCATACAGATATATTCCGCGTGGGCAGCATTGAACGCGATATTCATAAAATATCCCCAGGAAAATTTATTTACCTTTTTATCTCCTGTTTTTATTTTGTTGTGTTGAACGATTGTTATGATATCCTCTTGTTTGATTAGCCACTCAACAGTACCGTCGGTAGAACCTCCGTCAATAACAATCATCTCGTATGGTATAGTAATATTATTATGTCTAATGCTATCAATACATTTTTGCAACATCAATAATCTATTATATGTACCTAAGACAATACTTATTTTAGGTTTAAATACTTTATTTCCCATTCACGTTAATCGAAATTATATGTATTTTACAATCTTACGATAATTTATACTCTTACTTCTATCATTTTATTAAGAAGAGTCTTCCTAGGATTCTCGCGGTTCGGGCAAATAATGCATAGGTGCGTGATTCTTTTATTTTCTGTAACTCTTCTTCTATTTTCTGCAGCTCTACCTCTGTTTTTTGTAACTCTTCTGTTTTTTTGTGTAAATCTTTGTCTGATTGAAAAAACTTGTTCTTGCATTTAATGATTTCGTTTTTAAGATATTCAATAGTTGAATCCCGACTTTTGATAAGGCTTACAAGCAGAGCACCATGAACTTGAGAATAGTTAAACGGATCTTTAACATTTCTTCTCAACAAGGATTCTGCCGATAAACGAATATCACTCGCCATACCTCTAAACGACTGCTCTAAAAGAGTCTGACACACATTATGTAACTGTCTCTCTCTTTCAGACTCGGAGAATACGAGAAATACATTTGCGCTCGCAACATTTTCAATTTCGCCAGGTTTTTCCAAAAGGAATAGACCTGTTGGGTTAGAATCTAATATCCATCCGCGAAATCCAATATCGTATAAATCCGCGAATGTCGAAACTAAGTTCTGCCTATTTTCGTCATCTAAGTTTTTTGAACTGGTCTCCATCATTATGACCAAGTTCGCTGAATTAGATAAGGTAGAGATGGATCCCCGCAAAACTCCGTATTCATAGCCCTCTACATCAATCTTGAGAGCATCTATTCTCGATAAGCCTAGTTCACGAAGAATGCTATCTAAACTGCGCATTGGAACTCTCACCATTTCCGTGAGTTTCGACCTTCCTGTGTACCTTATTCCGCTGAAGGAAGACTCTTCACACACGCAGAAGTCTGTCTCCCCATCTTCAATCCCAACACATATATTATGAAGAGAGACAATCTTATGGAAACCGTTTATGTCCACATTCTTTTGCAGAAGTCCATATGCATTTCGATCAGGCTCAAAAGCATAAACCGCTCCGTCATTGCCCACTTTCGCAGCTGATGATACTGCATAATAGCCGAAGTTCGCACCTACATCTATTGCGACTGATCCTGAGTCGAGTAGGCCAAAAAATAGCTGAGAATCAAAATACTCCTGGACAAATCCATAATAGAAGTCACAACCCAGTCGGTCCCCAAGGTCAACTTGAAACTGTAGTCCCGATTCCATCTTTACTTCACGTATATCCTGTATACCCATAGGATGAACTCGTTCACGGAGTGAACGCACGAAAAAACTATAGGAGCTAGCAAAGTCAGGAAAAGTAAAAGCATCCGGCAAGAAATAATGGAGCACAGAAAGACGAAACTCCATTTCTTTTAATTCATCTCGAGACAAATCCTGAGAACATCCGCCACAATTGCATGATGTGTCATTACTGGTCAATTAATAATCCTTCTTTCCAGCCTTTAAAAAATCATATTTAGGTGCGCTGCTTTGAGGGACACGTGCGGCATCACTTATCGTCAATTCTAAGTTTGACCCGATAAAAATTCTCCTTCTACGATATTGCTCCTTTGTCTCAATAAAATCATTGTGAGGCACATATCCCAAATACTCATAAACATATCGAAATCCAGAACTATACAACACTTTGGTTATCAAAAGCCCACTAGGAATCACAGCCAAACCTGTAAGCCCTTGCGTCTCATTATTGCTTTCCTCGACTAATATTGCACTGTGTCTTTTTTCAGGAATTACTATGCTCTCAATAAATAAAATCTTTTTGGTTATAAGTTCGAGATTTCGAATAACACGTAAAGGATTTTCAACATGATATAAGAGTCCGAAGCAAAAAACCAAATCAGCACTAGAAAGCACAGCGACTTCCCTTTTCGATTCAACGTCTATTTGAAAAAACTCCCCCTCAGGTACTCGTCCCCTCGCCACCTGAATGAGTTCATCTCTTCCATCAATACCCACCACAGACAACCCATAATCAATGAGCCTCTTCGTAAACCAGCCTGGACCACAACCAACATCAATACAACTTTGAAGCCTCTCATGTTGACCATGTCGAATTTCATTCAAGATCTTCTCTGCCACACACCAGCGGGCCTCATTTATTTCAATATAATATGATTGGTCAAATAACATTATCAAATGTTTCGCTGCAAGGCATATTAACAATTCATACTGGCATCTTAGCCTGTACTTAGTTTGCTAGACTTTACATTCGATCCTTCTTCAAAAACGCTTTGTATCCCACCTCAATAGCGGCCTTATGACTCCAGGAAAATCCCTGGAGTAAAGCCCTCTTGCAGTTCCGGTCCCGTCATCGGTCTCGTGAATATAAAATGATATGGCCTTCTCCAAAACAACGTGTCTCTCTAATGGATCAGGCGTAACCATCATTATTGAGACATACATAACTCCTTCATTCAATAAGTTTGGTGGTAGCCACGCTGTTGTAACGTAACGTCCAGCGGTAAATCTTTCACAAAAAAAGGAAGGATCAGTGTATGCAACGGTGAAAGCAAGAACATCCTTTCCAGTAATAAACTGTAATGCAGGCTGGATATTTTTATCAGATTTCAATATTTCGTATACAATCTCAATACCTACCGAACAATTAATCGGAATACTCATCACTGACATACGATGTTCGTTGATGACTCTTGCTGAAACTATCCTGACATACTCATTGCTCGATGAATAAGTTTGGGATAAATCATGTTGCGTAATTTGCCTCATCAGATCTACTTGAGCAGCTTCCTTTGTTTGAGTCAATAGTGTAGCATCGGAAAAATTCAAAGAATCAAGATTGCTTGGACCGTTTGCAGGCTCTTCCGTCGAAATGTCATTCTCTTCGGATTCTCTTATTTTATCGTTAAAAAAAACCTTTTTCTCTTCAGAGATCCCTCGATCTTCATCCTCTATCCATCTCCGTTCTGATTGAATCCCCATCACCATTTGAGCATATTTGGAAGTCACCTCCTCTGGGGAGCCATGGCTAACAACCACTCCGTTTTCCAACCATATGCATTGTGTGCAATAACGGGTAATTGCACCCATGCTGTGTGATACAAGAAGCACAGTTCTTCCAACTGAAGTAATCCCTTGAATTCGTTTCAAGCACTTCTGTTGAAAAGACATGTCGCCTACGGCTAGCACTTCATCAATTAATAGAACCTCTGGATCAAGATGGGCAGCCACCGAGAAAGCAAGACGCACACGCATACCAGTGGAGTAATATTTAACCGGCGTATCAATGAATCGTCCGACGTCAGAGAATTCTATGATCTCATCGAGTCTACTGGTTATTTCCTTATGCCTCATGCCCAAGATGGTCCCGTTCAGGTATATATTCTCACGTCCACTAAGCTCGTCATGGAAACCAGTACCAACCTCCAGTAAGCTTCCGACCCGGCCGTGAATGACAGCCTCGCCAACAGTTGGTTGGGTAATGCGGCTGAGGATCTTTAGCAGGGTGCTCTTGCCGGCTCCGTTTCGCCCAATGATACCCAAAACCTCTCCACGTTTAACCTTAAATGATATGTCTTTGAGCACCCAAAATGTGCCATGAGGGGCATCCCACAGGCGAGTTTCAGGCTTTGGGTTCCCTTTATCTTTCTGGGTCAAACCTAAAAAGTTGTGCGCATATGTCCTCAAACCTTTACGTCTAATGTTACCCAAGTAGCTACGCGACGCAACAAACGCCTGGCGGGCGCGGACAGGTAAACTAGGACTTCTGGGTTTTCTACCTCCTACGTAATACAGTTTACCTAAATTATCCACTTGTATGATAGTATCGCTCATCTTCCTAACTTATAAGAAGTCAACCATGGTTCGTTCTGTATGCCGGAAGTAATAGATGGCGGCCACCAACCCTATTCCTATTAGAACAGCAGTGCCAAGAAAAAAAGTAAAAGGTGGATGTTCAGCTCCGAACAGAGCCCATCTGTATCCCTGAAAAATCACAGCCATGGGATTTAGATAGTACATCGAAAGGTAGCTATCTGGGATCAATGAGATGGGATACACTACAGGGCTCAAATACATCCATGCCATGAGACCAATTGGTAAAGCAATGCTGACATCGCGAACATTAACGGATAAAGCTGCCAGCCACAATCCAAATGCAGTACCGGCAAGTATCACTAGGCAGACAAAGAAAGGTAAGGCAAAAATAGATAACCCTGGCGTGACCTTATAGAAAGCCATCATGATAAATAACACGATGAATGATGCGCATAGATCAACGGTTTCAGAGCCGATATAGACCAGTGGCGCCACCATGCGGGGAAAGTAGACCTTGTTCATCATGTGTCTATTTGCTACTAGACCGGAGGATGCTTTAGAAACTGAGGCAGAGAAAAATAGCCACAAAATAATTCCAGAATAGACGTATACAGGATAGGGCACGTCCCCTGAACGAACCCCAAAAAGCTTTCCAAACACGAAACTATAAACGAGCATATGACATATGGGCCTTATTATTATCCACAAAGGGCCCATGGACATAGGCCGGTATCTCCCTCGAATATCTCTCAAGATCAAATATTTCAGTAAATCACGGAATTCCCACACTTCACCCAACCCTAAACGGCCCAGTCCTCGTTCGGGTCGAATAATTACTGTATTCGGAGTTGAACTGTATTGTTGCTTCATGACCTATTAACTCGCCTTGGGGGAGTTTACGTATGTTGGACTTTCACAAGCTAAGAAACCAGTGAACAGCCTGCTTAGTGAAAAAATAAAGTTAGAAGATGGAGTTTTCCAAACACCACTCATATGTGCGCTTAATCCCATCCCCCAGAGATATTTTCGGTAACCAGCCAAGATTTTGTAATTTTGACACGTCAAGCAATTTCTGTGGTGTTCCATCGGGTTTAGTCTTGTCAAAAACGATCTCTCCGTCAAAGCCCACAATCTTTTTAATAAGAAGGGCCAATTCCTTGACGGAAATATCTTTGCCCCAACCGATGTTTATCAAGGGCGAGCGACAAGCGACAAGCAGTGAGCGGAATGATTCTTCTTTGAGTTTCATGATGAAGACGCAGGCATCGGCGAGATCATCTACATGCAAAAACTCCCGGCGAGGATTACCGGTACCCCATATAACTACCTTTGGTGGTTCTTGGTGAACGGTGAACGGTGAGCGGTGAACGGATTTACCGCTTACCGCTGACCCCTGACCCCCGACCCCCGTCTTGCCTTCGTGAAATTTGCGAATGAGGGCGGGGAGCACGTGGCTAGTCTCCAGGTCAAAATTGTCATTGGGACCATAGAGGTTGGTGGGCATAACAGCGATAAAACTCGTGTCATACTGGTGATTGTACGCCTCGCACATCTTCACACCGGCAATCTTGGCAACAGCATAGGGTTCATTGGTTGCCTCCAGGGGCCCTGTAAGCATGTATTCTTCTTTCATTGGCTGCGGACATTCCCTTGGATAGATGCAAGATGAACCCAGAAATAATAATCGCTTCACCTGCGCCTTCCAGGCTGAATGAATTACATTGGTCTGAATAGCCAAGTTCCGATAGATGAACTCCGCTGGATAGGTATTGTTAGCCAAGATGCCCCCCACCTTGGCTGCAGCAATAAAAACGTATTCGGGCTTCGTGTCTGTAAAGAAAGCCTTAACCTCGCTCTGAAGCTCTAGATCGAGTTCGGCATGGGTGCGGGTGATGAGATTTGCATGTCCTTCGGCCTGCAGTTTTCGGAGAAGGGCTGAGCCTACAAGACCGGTGTGGCCAGCTATATATATTCTCGCATCACGATTCATGAGGCTTAATGCTCAGAGGGAATTTTATTGTTTAGGAATCTTTTTGGTGATTCATAAGTTGCCTAATTACATCCTGACACTGCCGCAGTTCCTCCAGAGCCTTGATATCAGCTGTGAACATAATATCGACCAGTTCCCTGAAGTTTACCTTCGGTTCCCAGCCCAGTTCTCTCCTAGCCTTTGAAGGATCGGCAAGAAGAAACTCCACCTCTGTGGGGCGCAAATAGCGAGGATCTAAAGCAACTAAGGTGGAGCCTATACTGGGTATTGGTGCGTTTTCACCTGGCACTGATTTATTATCGTTGTAGCCTGCCAGAATGCCAACTTCCTCAGTACCCGACCCTCGCCACTCTAACTCCATCCCCGCTTCCCGAAAGGCAAGCTCACAAAATTCACGAACCGGATGGCTTTCACCCGTACCAATAACAAAATCATCAGGTTTCTCTTGTTGCAGCATCAACCACATTGCCTCTACATATTCGGGTGCATACCCCCAATCACGCCTTGCCTCCAGATTACCTAGGTAGAGTTTGTCCTGTAGTCCGTATTTGATGCGCGCTACAGCACGGGTGATTTTTCTGGTAACAAAAGTTTCGCCCCTGCGAGGCGATTCGTGATTAAAAAGAATGCCGTTGCTAGCAAAAAAATTGTAGCCCTCCCGGTAATTTCGCGCTAGCCAATAAGCATAGACTTTTGCCGCAGCGTAAGGACTACGAGGTTCAAAAGGAGTTTGCTCATTCTGAGGTGCTGGAGCGCCACCATACATTTCGCTAGAGGAAGCTTGGTAGAATCTGGTCTTCACACCTGTTTTCCGGATTGCCTCTAACAGTCTCACAGTACCCAAACCAGTGACATCTCCAGTATACTCGGGCATGTCAAAGCTCACCCGGACATGGCTCTGGGCCCCCAAATGGTAGATCTCATCTGGTTGGATATTGTATATCAGATCAGTAATCTGTCCCGAAACTGAGAGATCCCCATAGTGCAAGAATAGCTTTGCCGCGGGCAAATGAGGATCTTGATAGATGTGATCGATACGATCTGTATTAAACGTACTAGCTCGACGGATTAAGCCGTGAACTTCGTAGCCCTTATTTAAAAGAAATTCAGCAAGATAGCTTCCATCTTGTCCGGTGATGCCAGTTATTAAGGCTCGTCGCATGGCAACCTCATCTTTGATTTAATAGTGTGCTCAGGTTCTTGCTTGGCAGGACCATGCAATTTTTGAGACAGGACAAAGGTTGATTAGACGATCTTACGCTGTCCGACTAAATCCAATACTCCGGCTGGGGCAGAGTCTCCTTTGTAGTACTGGACGACCAGATCAGGATTTTCCGGGAGTTCTTAAGGAGCGCAGATTCCGTTGAACTCTTTAGTGACTCCAGCCTTGCCCTTTTGGTAGACGTCTTTCTGATCCCGCAAGGCACTAATCTCAAATGGACAGTTGATGCAAACTTTCAAACATTGTTCATCTTGGAGCGGAAGACTAACCCCTGCTCCCCTTATCTTTTTAGCAAATTCACGATTTGCTCGCTCGCCCTGCCGTCGCCATACAGCGCGGGACGCGGCTTCTCGGAGATGAGTTCCGAAGTTGGTCATAAGCAGCCAGAATGGATTCAGTTTCGGACCCACCCAAGACATTCCACCCAGACTCCACCGTTTCGATCCACTCGGTCTCTGGACGCAAGGTAATGCACGGCACTCCGAAGAAATATGCCTCCTTTTGCATCCCGCCAGAGTCAGTGAGAATCAGCCGGGCATTCTCTTCTAGCGCTAACATATCTAAATAACCCACCGGCTCAATCATCTTAATATTTGTTAGATCATGCTGGAAGCGATCCTCAAGTTCAACGATTTTCTTCTGTGTTCTCGGGTGCACCGGGAATACGATTACTTCCCCAATCTCAGCAAAAGCACTCAGGATATTTTGCAGATTCTCAGTAATGTCAGTATTATAAGGTCTGTGGATGGTGGTCAAGAGATAGGCTTTGGGCTCGAGCTCTAGATCATTCAATATAGTTGAACGCTTCCGGGCTCTCGCCGCAAATTGAAGTGCAGCGTCGTACATCGTGTCGCCCACCAGATGTACCCCATTGATAATACCTTCTCTGGCTAGATTGTCGACAGCCGTTTGGGTGGGGCAAAAGAGCAAGTCGGAACAATGATCTGCAATTACCCGATTATGCTCCTCGGGCATTTCTCGATTGAAGGAACGCAAGCCCGCCTCAACGTGCGCCACAGGTAGGTTTACTTTTACCGCTGCCAACGCCCCAGCCAGAGTGGAGTTGGTATCACCGTAGACCAGAACATAGTCTGGCTTCTCCTCCAGCAGCACTTCTTCAATGCGCACCAGCATCTGCCCCGTCTGCCAGCCGTGGCTACCTGAACCCATCACCAGATTCAGATCGGGTTCTGATATATCCAGTTCATCAAAAAAAATCTGAGACATGCCATGGTCATAGTGCTGACCAGTGTGCACCAGAACCTCTGTGATCCGTGGGTTCTTTTCCCTGTCATTGTGGTCTCGGATCGCCCTGCTTACAGACGCCGCCTTGATGAACTGGGGCATGGCGCCGACTATAGTAACAATTTTCATCTAGAAAATATCTTGAAACTGGTTATGGGTGTTGTGGCTGCCAGGGCAGGTTTTACCAGCCTAGAAAATTGGCGAGAGACTCAAGGAGCAATCCTTTCCTGGATCTTCAGCCACTCTTTTTCCAAGGCATAATCTTTGATTTTACTTTGAAGTTCCTCGAAGTCTATTTGTTCGGAAGAAACCTCGATCATGCTGGTAATATCATTAATGTGTTTCTCTGAACCACCTTCGCGAAAAAATTCCAGTTTGCGCAGGATTACATATTCTGGGGGTGCAAACCAGATCATTTCACCTGCAATTTCAAATTGTCTCCGTTTGGCCATTCCCCAATAATGGAGTCTATCTTCGCCCATGATGTAGATATCGGCCTTAAAGCCTGTTTCATGATGAATAAGGTTAAAGTGACCGCGAAGAGGTCGCTTGGCTTCTATCTTGAGTATTTCGAGTGGAGGACAGTAGAACTCTTCCAGCGGAAAAACTTCCACAAGTTTCTGAGCCCTGGCATCATCGAATTCCAGCACCAAATCGATGTCATGGGTCAGACGAGGTTCACCGTAAATAATGCTTGCAACCGCTCCGGTTATCATATACCGCATGCCAGAGGCATTAAGACGGCTCACAAAAATCAAAAACAGGTTAGGTTCTAGCATAGAGAAAAATCTCCCGGAGCTTGTCCCGTATCATCTCCTCGTTCCAATCCGGGTATTGGACTCGTAAACCAGCCTTCTTCAGTTCCTTGGCAGAATAGTAAAGTCTGAGAGCGATGTTGAGTTTTTCCTCAGCTGCCATGGACTGAAAGATGCGTTTTTGCTCACCATGCATTGTCGGATATAAGGAGCAAGATTAAGGGCTGAAGTAACTTTTTTGATGTCCGCCGGGTTATGGCGTCTTTGGTTCTGTGAGGACTTTTATTCTGGTGTAGCCGCTTCTATTCTGTCTTGATCCACTCTGCTATATCTCTGGCCGCAAGTCTCGCAAGCCGCCCCTTCCTTTTCAAATGAAATCTGCACCCCGCATTCGCACATCCACCCTTTTTGTTTACCGGGGTTGCCAACCACTAAAGCGTAATCAGGTACATCTTTTAATACCACGGCCCCGGCTCCAATAAGGGAGTAACAGCCAATTGTGATGCCACAGAGCACGGTGGCATTAGCCCCTATGCTAGCCCCCTTTTTAACCAGAGTAGGACGCAGTTCATCCATGCGCCTGATTGCGCTGCGCGGGTTGTATACATTGGTAAAAACCATGGATGGACCGCAAAATACCTCATCCTCGAGAGTCACACCCTTGTAGATTGAGACATTGTTTTGGATTTTACAGCCGTTGCCAATATTCACCTCGGGACCAATAACCACGTTTTGTCCAATATTGCAATTCTCTCCAATCCGTGAACCAGAGAGAACATGGGAGAAGTGCCAGATCTTTGTGCCTCCTCCTATCTCTACTCCATCATCAACGTAGGATGATTCATGGACAAAGTAATTTTGCGAATCAGGTGAGGGGCTATGGGTAATGGGTGATAGGGAACCTACTATTGGAGCCATAGAATCCAGTCTAATCTTGCACCCATCTTGGTTAAGCGACTCCTGTGAGGCTTGTAGCACCTGCAAGACTCGCAAGCCTTCCTTGCCATCGGTTCTTGGAGTCATTCCTTTTGTGGCACACTCCAAAAAGTGCTGGCACTCGGCCTTTAATGGTTCCTCCATTTCGATCTGCACTGTCTCCTCTTCTGCTTTGGCGGCAACAGGAATTCGGTGAAGCCATTCAATTTTGTGGGGATACAAAAGCAGTTTCTCCTGACTTACATCATCAAAAACCGCCATCTTTTTGTCGCCTACGACAACCAGTTTCTGTTCCTTGAATGGATGAAGCCAAGAAACAAAGATGTGGGCCTTAACACCGCTGGGAAAGTCCAAGGTGGTGAGGGTTGTGTCCGGTATCTGGTACTGCAGATAGCTGCCACCGCTTGCATATACTGTTTCCGGCATCTCTTCCAATAGCATGAGAATCACGGAGATGTCGTGGGGGGCGAAACTCCAAAGAATGTTTTCTTCTGCCCTTATTTTACCGATGTTGAGCCGATTGGAATAAAGGTATTGAATCTTGCCCAACTCTCCGCTTTCTAAGAGTTCCTTTAGCTTTATTACCGCCTGGTGGTATTGCAGGATGTGGCCGACCATGAGGGTGAGTTGTTTCTCTTCGGCCAGCTCTACCAATTCTTTCCCCTCATCGACAGTCAAAGCAAGGGGTTTTTCCACGAAGACATGCTTTCCGGCCAGAAGGGTTTTTTTTGTCAATTCATAGTGGCTCTCGGCAGGGGTGGCAATGGCGATGGCGTCAACTGAAGGTCCTGAGCCATCAAGTAAGTCGTCAAATCGCTGGAAGGTAACCACCCCATCATACATCTCTTGCAAATTTTGCAGTATTCTTGGATCTTTGTCACAGATACCAGCTAGAGCACCAAGTGCATGGAAATTCCGAACTAGGTTCTTTCCCCAGTATCCTGAGCCAGTGACGACTATTTTGATCATGTCCTTTTGCATTTATTTGTTCGCTTTTAATGTTCGATTGACAATTTTATACTCCTCAATCAGTTCAATTACTCTTGCTGCCAATGCCCTTGCATCTTCCTCGTGGGATTTGATGACAAGTTCCGGGGTGTACGGTTCTTCGTAAGGAGATGATATCCCTGTAAAATTTTTTATAATGCCGGCC
>Ga0209536_100009914_pt1 | contig 14096 bp, 13 predicted proteins | sample DeeMarSeWOR28_12_FD_187461 | JGI IMG/M metagenome (GOLD analysis project Ga0209536, IMG submission 187461) | Marine sediment microbial communities from White Oak River estuary, North Carolina - WOR-2-8_12 (SPAdes) (version 2) | ecosystem: Environmental > Aquatic > Marine > Intertidal zone >...
TCGGGCCCCGAGCCCGCGGCGAGCTGCGCCACGAGGGCCGCCTGCGCGCCCGACGAGGCGCCGCTCGTGCGGTGGCCGTGCGTGAGATCGGCCGTCATCCAGCCGAGCTCGAACGCCGCCCCGGGCTGGCCCGCCGCGATCCCGGGCGATGACCGGTTCCTGTACCTGGCGGCCAACCGCGATCCCGGGATGCTCGACAAGGAGGCGATCTACATCGGCTCGCTCGACGGCGGGCCGTCGCTCGAGAGACTCGATCGGGCCCCGCTGCGCCGACCGCCTCCTTCCTCGGCGCAACGCAGCGCGTCGGGCGACCTCTACGAGACGGGCATCAAGGTGGTCGACTTCTTCTGTCCGATCGTGCACGGCGGTCGAGCGGCCGTCTTCGGCGGGGCCGGTGTAGGCAAGACCGTCGTCCTGACCGAGTTCATCCACAATACGGTCGAGTCCCTCGAAGGGGTCGCCGTCTTCGCCGGGATCGGCGAGCGATCGCGCGAGGGTCTCGAGCTCTGGGAAGAGCTTCGGGGGCGGCAGGTGATGGATCGGTCCGTGCTCGTCTTCGGCCAGATGAAGGAGCCGCCGGGAGCGCGCTTCCTGATCGGCTTTGCGGCGCTCGCGATCGCCGAGCACTTCCGCGACCGGCTCGAGCGCGACGTTCTCTTCGTCGTCGACAACGTCTATCGCTACGTCCAGGCCGGGATGGAGGTCTCGGGTCTGCTAGGCCGCATGCCTTCGCGGTTCGGGTATCAACCCACGCTCGCGGCAGACCTGGCTGCGCTCGAGGAGCGCATCACGTCCACTCACCACGGAGACATGATCTCCCTCCAGGCGATCTACGTGCCCGCGGACGACTACTCGGATCCCGCCATCACGCACGCCTTCTGGCATCTCGACAGCGCGCTGGTGCTGTCGCGTGACATCGCTGCAGAGGGCCTGTACCCGGCGATCGATCCTCTCGCGTCGTGGTCGAAGGCGCTCGATGTCGAGATCATCGGCCGCGCTCACGACGATGTGCTCCAGGAGGCCCGACGCGTGCTCGGACGCTATCAGGAGCTGCGGGACATCATTTCCATGCTGGGCACCGAGGAGCTCTCGGTCGAAGATCGTCGGGTCGTCGGCCGCGCGCGGCGGATGCGGAATTATTTCACGCAGCCCTTTCACGTGACCGAGGCCTTCACCGGGAATCCAGGTCGACAGGTTCCCCTCGAGACCACCGTGAGCGACGTCGCGGCGATCCTGGACGGCAGGTGCGACGATCGATCCGAGCGCGACCTCTTCATGATCGGGAGTCTCGAGGAGCTCGACAAGGAGCCGGCCGATGGTAGATGAGGGGCTGCAAGTCGTCGTGCGTACGCCGGAGGGCTGCGTATTCGACGAGCGCATCCGATCACTGCGAGCTCCCTCCGACACCGGTCAGGTCGGCCTTCGCCCCGGCTCCGAGCCGACGGCGCTGCTCGTGGAGCCGGGTCTGGTGCTGGCGGAAGCTGAAGGCGGCCTGCGATTCGTTGCGACGGCCGGCGGGCTGCTTCGCTGTGACGGCAGGACGGCGGTGATTCTGACGCCTCTGGCCGTGGTCGGTCGGAGTGCCGAGGCGGTGCGCGCGGAGCTCGACCGCGAAATGGGAGCTTCCCGTCAGGATCTCGAGCTGCGTGCCGTCCTGCAGCAGCTCGAGACCGGGATCCTTCAGGAGCTCCGTCGGTCGAGCCCGGATGCTCGTGGAGCCGGTCTTGACTGAGCCGGCGGGCGAGGACCGGGAGGGCCGCCCGGATGCGAGACGGTCGCTCGAGCGCGATGTCGGGCGATTGCAGCGGCGCGAGCCTTCAGGGGAATCATTCTGGCGCTCGCTCTCCGTGTTGGGGACGGTCGGTTGGTCGATCGTCTTGCCCACGGTCGCCGGGGCCTGGCTCGGCCATTCACTCGACATTCGACTGGGGAGCGGCGTTCGATTCACGCTCATGCTGCTCTTCGTCGGTGTGGTGCTCGGCAGTATCGTCGCCTGGCGCGTCATACGTGAGCATCGGAGGTAGGCAGAATGGATACGCAGATCTTCGGCGAGTGGGTCGTGTTTTCGTTGGGCTCGATCCCTGTGACGACCACGATGCTGACCTCGGTCGCCGTTTCGCTCTTTCTGGTCGGATTGACGCTGGTGCTGAGCAGGAGCGTCGATCGTTCGCCTGACGGTACGCTCGCCGCGCTGGCTCTGCTGTCGGTAGAGCTGCTCGACCGGCTGGTGTGTGAGGTCGCCGGACGCGAGGAGCCGAGGGTGGTCACTCTTGCTGGCAGCCTCTTCCTCTTCATCGCGACCTGCAATCTCTCGGGCCAGCTGCCCGGGGTCCACCCGCCGACGGCGAGTCTCGCGACCACGTCGGCGCTCGCCCTGATCGTGTTCCTCGCGGTGCCGATCGTCGGTATTCGATCTCGCGGACTGCGCAGATATCTCCTCGACTACTTCCGACCGAACCCGCTTCTCGCCCCGCTGCACGTGATCTCCGAGCTTTCACGCACGCTCGCCCTGTCGATGCGTCTGTTCGGGAACATCATGTCTGGCCAGCTGGTCGTTGCGCTGCTCGTCGCGCTCACGGGGTTTCTGGTTCCGATGCCGCTGATGGCGCTCGATGTCCTGATCGGGCTCCTGCAGGCCTATATCTTCGCGGTCCTCGCCACGGTGTACGTGGGCGCTGCGATTCGTGCCGGGGAGAACGAGGAGGCGGCCGAATGAGCCATGCGCGGACGCGGGCGATGGGATCCGCAAGCTGATCGCCGAGCTGGGCAGCCAGGCGGAACCTCTTCCCGACCTCGAGGAACTCATGCAGCCCCACCCTACGTGGCCGGAGCAGCTCCGGACGCGCACCATCGAGCTTCGAGAGTCTCCAGATTCTTCGCGTCGGTGATCACGACGACTTCATCTCCGGCGGCAATCTTCGTGCTCGGCTCGATCAGCTGGAAGCGATCGCCGCGATACAGATGAGTGGCTCTTGCGAGCGCAGGGAGACCCAGATCTTTCACCTTCCCCTCGTCTTCCGCGCGAGCCACGAAGACGAAGACGCGGGCGTCGCCCTTGATGGCGGGGGAGAGCTCCAGCGCGTTGGCGCCCTCGACGAGCGCCGCCAGGGCACGACCGATCGTGCGCGCCGGCACGATCGTATCCTCGAGTCCCAGCTCCAGCGCGATGTGCTCGTAGTCCGCATCTTCGAGCCACGTGACGACACGCTTGAATCCCAGGGAACGCCCGACGAGGCTCGCGAGTAGATTCGATTGATCGTTCTCCGTCACACAGAACAGGCAATCCGTGCCGTCGGGATCGGCCTCGCGGAGCAGCGCCGGGCGTGTGCCGTCTCCGTGAAGGAGCCCGACGTCGAGGCTCTCCGAGATCGAATCGAGCTTCGCGCGATCTGAATCGACGATGACGACCTCGTGCCCGTTGGCAGTCAGGATCCGAGCCGCCGCGAGGGAGTTGGAGTTTCCACCTACGAAGACGATCCGCATCAGGCTGCCTTCCTAATCCACCAGGTACCGGGTCGGAGTACGACGAGCAGGGCCAGGATTTCGACTCTTCCGAATAACATGTCCGCACACAGTACCAGCTTGAGATACCACTCGAGCTCGACTCGAGAGATGCCCGTCGAGAGACCGGTCGTCCCGACCGCCGACGCGACCTCGAAGAGGGAGTCCATGGGATCGTATCCGCTGGCAACGAAAGGCAGCCAGGACAGGCCGACGGTCAGAATGAAATAGAGGATGACGACGAGCGCTCGTTGTATCTCGTTCGTGCCGAGCGCTTCCCCGGCGAGAGTTGGCTCGGAGACGGCGTGAGACGCGAAGCTGGTGCGAGCCACGGCCCATCGCAGCAGGCGAAAGGCGATCAGGACGCGCAGCAGCTTCATGCCGCCTGCGGTCGAATGGGCGCTGCCCCCCGTCAGCATGGAGACGATCAACATGAGCTTCGAGGTGGGCCCGAGCTCTGCGACGCTCGTCGGGGTGAAGCCGGTCGTCGTCTGGGCAGACGTGGCCAGCAGCGGCGCTGAGCGAAGAACGTGATCGAGAGCGAGCTTCGATTCGACGAGCATCGTGATCCCGAGCAGCACGGAGAGCGCGAGACATCCGCCCAGCAGCGCGCGTAGCTCGACATCGCCAGACAGCGCGCGCAGCCCATTGCGCCGAACCCGATGGTAGACGGGCAGAGCGACGGCGCCCGCGAGACCGAGGCCCGTCGCCACGGCCTGGACCGGCCAGCTTCCGACGGCTGCGAGGCTCTCGTCGTGGGATGAGAAGCCACCCGTCGAGACGCCTGCGAGCGCGTGCACGACGCTGTCGAAGGGCGTCGCTCCGGCCGCGGCGAGTGCGATGACTCCGAGCACGGCGAGGCCGGTGTAGAAGACGATCGCCTGTCGGGCTCGCGCGCGTACGCTCTCCGGAATCAGGGCTCCCTCGGCGTCAGGGAGTGCGAGTCTGCGAGCGGCGAGCCCGGCGGAGCCCAGCAGGGGAATCGAGAGCGTGACGATGCCCAGGCCCCCGTACCACTGCATCCAGGCGCGGGTGAAGAGGAAGCTCTCGGGCAGACCGTCGAGCGACGGGAGCGTCGTGAGCCCGGTGGTCGTGACGGCCGAGACGGCCTCGAAGAATGCGTCCAGGAAGCCCGCATGAGTGGAGGCCATGAAGGGAACGATCGCGCCGAGCGGAGCCAGCACGAAGGCGCCCGATGCGACGATCATGGCCTCGTTGCTCTGGATCGATTGCGGAGCCGGAATGCGTCGGAGGAGCATCGCGACCCAGGCCGTCACCCCGGCCGCCGTCGCCAGCGTGGCCGACGCGAGCAGATCCCCGAACGCGCCCGCCACCGCTGCGGGTACGATCGTGAGCAGCCCGACGGCGAGCAGAAGGTCGCCGAGGTAGCGCCCGACCACGGCCGGCCGGGCCGCGAAGCTGATCGCTTTCAGGCGTTCTTCCGGAGGCATGGCCCGAGTCTAGAGAGGTACGCGCCGCGCGGTCAGCTCCAGAATGAATTTCAGACCGGAACGGCTCCGCTAGACTGGGCCACCGCCCTGCCTGTGATCGCGATTGCCGGGGAGAGGAATGATGCGCGACCCTGCCCAGGTGGCTGAAAACGCGCCGGAGGAGCCGGAGGACCTGAATCCATACCGGATCGCCCAGGCGCAATTCGATCTGGCCTGCGCACACCTGCCCGAGATCGAGCCCGACCTGATGCTCATGCTCAGTCGCCCGAGGCGAACGATCACCCTCGAGTTTCCGGTGGAGATGGCTGGGGGCGAGGTGCGCATGTTCACCGCGTACCGGGTTCTCCACAGCCGGGTTCGCGGCCCCGGCAAGGGCGGGCTGCGCTTCCATCCCGACGTCACCGAGGACGAGGTGCGAGCCCTGGCTTCCTGGATGACCTGGAAGTGCGCGGTGGCCGACGTTCCCTTCGGCGGGGCGAAGGGCGGCATCGTCTGTGATCCCGCGCAGCTGACCGAGGCCGACCTTCGACATATCACCCGTCGATTCATCGTCGAGCTCGGGGAAGACATCGGCCCGCAGACCGACATCCCTGCGCCGGACATCAACACCAACCCCCGCACCATGGCCTGGATCTACGACACCTACGACCTGCTGCATCCCGGCCAGAACAACCTGCCCGCGGTGACGGGCAAGCCGCTCGACATGGGCGGCTCGGAGGGGCGCCTCGAAGCCACGGGTCGGGGCGTTCTCGATGTGACGCAGGAGGTGCTCGCGCAGGGGCTGATCCCTGGTCTGAGCTCGGTGTCCGGCGCTCGCGTCGTGGTTCAGGGCTTCGGAAATGTCGGCTCGGCCGTCGCGACCCTGTTCGCCAAGGCAGGGGCTCGCGTGATCGGGGTGAGCGATGTGGAGGGCGGGATCTTTTCCGAGTCGGGGATCGATCTCGAAGCCGTCCAATCCCATGTGCACGACACGGGCGCGGTGGTCGGTGTGGCGGGGACTACGACCGTCTCCAACGAGCAGCTGCTGGAGATTCCGTGCGACATCCTCGTGCCCGCGGCGGTGGGTGGCCAGATCCATCGCGAGAATGCTCGCAAGATCGAGGCGCGTTTGATCGTCGAGGGAGCGAATGGGCCCACGACGCCTGCCGCGGATCGGATCCTGATGGAACGCGGCATTCCCGTCGTCCCGGACATCCTCGCGAACGCGGGGGGTGTCGTCGTCAGCTATTTCGAGTGGGTCCAGAATACGGAGAACGAGCAGTGGGACCTCGATGAGGTGAACGAGAAGCTGAGGCGGAAGCTGCTTCGCGCAACCGACAAGGTGATCTCGAAGCGAGCGGAGCTCGAGCGGAATCTACCGACGATTCGCGAATCCCTCGCGGATGTCGCCGCGCATCGCGTCGTTCGTGAGATTCCCATCGATACGGTCAGCTTGCGGACCGCGGCCTACGCCATCGCGATCTCCCGTCTCGCGGCCGTCGTGGAGGAGCGCGGAATCTGGCCATGAGCCGACACGCCGAGAGCCGTATGGGACGAGCTGAGCTTCGATCTCGAGCAGGCCGCCGCATGGGTCCGCGAGGGGCTCGCATCCTCGAAGCCTTCGCCGGCTCGATCGTCGGTTCGGTCGATCGGGTTCGATCCGATGCCGGGTGAATCGATCTTTGCGCTGGGTTGCGCGGTCGCTGCCGTGGTCTACGGCGCGGTCGCCGCGCGTTGGATCATGGCGAGGGAGGCGGGAGACGATCGCATGCGGTCCGTCGCCCGCGCGATCCAGGAAGGCGCAAAGGCCTATCTGAACCGTCAATACGTCGCGATCGCAGTCGCCGGAGCTCCGCTCTTCGCGCTGATCGCCGTGTTCATCGATCGCTACACCGCATGCGGCTTCGTGATCGGGGGCGTCTTGTCCGGTGCGGCCGGCTATGTCGGGTTGAACGTCTCGGTCCGCGCCAACGTGCGGACCGCAGAGGCCGCACGGCACGGCCTCGACAGCGCGATGCGGGTCGCCTTTCGAGGAGGAGCCGTGACCGGCATGCTGGTCGTCGGGCTCGGCTTGCTCGGCGTCACTGGCTTCTCGAGCTGGCTGCAGGGATCGCTGGCGTCCGATCCGATGAGCCCGCTGATCGGTCTGGCCTTTGGCGGGTCGCTGATCTCGATCTTCGCTCGGCTGGGCGGGGGGATCTTCACCAAGGGTGCCGACGTCGGGGCCGACATGGTCGGAAAGATCGAAGTCGGGATTCCCGAAGACGACCCGCGGAATCCGGGCGTGATCGCGGACAACGTCGGCGACAATGTCGGTGATTGCGCCGGGATGGCGGCCGATCTCTTCGAGACCTACATCGTGACCGTCGTGGCCACGATGATCCTGGGGTCATTGACCCTGCCGGAAGCCGGGATGGCAGCCTCTCTCTATCCGCTCGTGCTGGGAGGTGTTTCGATCCTCGCCTCGATCGTCGGCAGCGCCTTCGTGCGCGTCCGCGAGGGCGGCGAGATCATGAACGCGCTCTATCGGGGGCTGGCCGTCTCCGGGGGGCTATCCGCCGTCGCGTTCTATTTCGCGACCGAGATCGTCCTCGCTGGCAACGGGATCCATGCCACGATGGATCTGTTTCTGTGCTCGTTGATCGGGCTGGGTCTGACGGCCGTCCTGGTGCTCGTCACCGACCACTACACGTCGAAACGATTCGCACCCGTTCGCCGGATTGCCGAGGCCTCGACCACGGGCCACGGCACGAATGTCATCGCCGGTTTGAGCGTCTCGATGAGGGCGACCACGGGACCGGTGCTCGCGGTCTGTCTCAGCATCTGGGGGGCCTACCATCTGGCCGGGCTCTACGGCGTCGCCATCGCGGCGACGTCGATGTTGTCGATGGCCGGAATGATCGTCGCGATCGATGCCTACGGTCCGATCACGGACAACGCCGGCGGCATCGCCGAGATGGCCGGGCTCGGCGAAGAGATCCGGGCTGTCACCGACGCGCTGGACGCGGTGGGGAACACGACCAAGGCGGTGACCAAAGGCTACGCGATCGGTTCGGCGGGACTCGCCGCCCTGGTTCTCTTCGCCGACTACACCCATGGATTGGAAGCGCGCGGGATCCAGCTCCAGTTCGAGCTGTCCGACCCGATGGTGATCATCGGCCTGTTCATCGGTGGAGCGATTCCGTTCCTGTTTGGCGCAATGGCCATGGAGGCGGTCGGCCGTGCCGCGGGCGGCATCGTGCGCGAAGTGCGTCGGCAGCTCCGTGAAAGACCCGGCATCATGAGCCACACGGAGCAGCCCGATTACTCGAAGGCCGTCGACATGCTGACGCGGGCGGCGATACGCGAGATGATCCTGCCCTCTCTGTTGCCCGTTCTGGCTCCGGTCATCGTCGGTCTCGTGCTGGGACCCGCGTCGCTCGGAGGCGCGCTGATCGGCACGATCGTGACCGGGCTCTTCGTGGCGGTCTCGATGACGACCGGCGGTGCTGCCTGGGACAACGCCAAGAAATACATCGAGGACGGTCACTACGGCGGCAAGGGATCCGAAGCGCACAAGGCCGCCGTGACGGGCGACACGGTCGGTGACCCCTACAAGGATACGGCGGGGCCTGCCATCAATCCCCTGATCAAGATCGTCAACATCGTGGCGCTCCTGATCATTCCCCTGCTCTGAGCATCTGCCTCGAGCGATCGTCCGGAGCTGTCTCGTCCCCGTCAGGCCTTCTCGAGCTGCTCGAGCGCCTTTTCGAGCGAATCCTTCTTCGCTCGCAGCTTCACCTTGTAGTCGTGCGTATCCGTGTTGTTGATCTCGTAGCGGAGCTCCGAGAGCGCGGACTCCAGCGTCTCGCGCAGAGCGGCGACGTCGTCGGTAGAGAGATCGAGTTGGACCATCTTGTTCGAACCTTTCCTTTCTCGTTCGTGATCGGGTCGTTCGTGATCGCGTGGTTCGTGATCACGTCGTTGGTGATCGGGTTGGCGTCGACGGCTCGCGTCGCGTCGGGAGCTGTCGCGGCTGACCCACCACCCGACGAGGTTCCCCCGACGATTCTACTCGAGGCGCTTTCGAAAGGTGGTGACGGCGAGGGCCAGAGCCGCCACGAGGATAGCCAAGAGAATCGCGACCTCGCTCAGCAGGCTTTCGATTCCTGCACCCTTGATCAGGACTCCGCGCGAGATCCGCACGAAATGCGTCAGGGGTAGCAGCTCGCCCAGCCACTGCGCTGGGAGCGGCATTGCCTCGAATGGGAACATGAACCCCGAGAGCAGGATCGAGGGCAGGAAGACGAAGAAGGACATCTGGGTCGCCTGGAACTGGGTCCGGGTGAACGACGAGATCACCAGTCCGAGCGCGAGCATCGCCATCAGGAAGGGCAGCGAGCCGATTCCCAGGTCGAGCAGCGAGCCGCGAATCGGGACCTCGAAGAGCCAGGCTCCGAGCAGAAGCACGACCGCGACCTCGACGTGCCCGACCACCAGATAGGGAAGGACCTTTCCGATCATCAGCTCGATGCTCTTGATCGGCGTGGCGATCAGGAACTCGAAGGTCCCATGCTCGCGCTCACGGACGAGGGCGAGGGCCGTCATCATCATCATGGTCATCGTGAGGATGACCCCGATCAGGCCCGGAACGATGAACACGGCGGTGCGCTGCTCCGGATTGAAATAGGGAATCGTGTGGACCTCGATCGTCGACGGGTGCACCAGCTCCGCAGCGGGACCCGGCGGACCCGGCTGACCGACGGCAGAGCGTTCGCGCGAGCCGATCGAGGGTCGCTCACGCAGCCACTGCTCGAGGCCCCGGCTGGCCCGCAAGACCGCACTCGCGACGGAGGGGTTGCTCGCATCGGTCAGAATCGAGATCTCCGCTCCGCGGCCGCGAGCCCGCCGCCTCTCGAAGTCCGGCGGAATGATGACGACCGCGCCCAGCTCGCTGCTCTCGAGGAGCCGCATGGCCTCTCGTTCGTCCGCGACCTCGCGCTCGATGCGAAATGTCTGGGTCGCTTCGAGACGAGCAACGAGCTGCCGGGAGAGCGCCGTGTTCGAGCGATCGACGACGCCGGTTGGAACATGACGAACGTCCAGATCGATGGCGTAGCCGAATAGCACGAGCTGGAGCGCTGGGATGCCGAGGATGAAGGCGAGCGTCATGCGGTCGCGCGCCAGCTGGCGGAACTCCTTGCGGGCAACGGCGAGCGTGCGCTGCAGCGAGAACCAACGTGCCATCAGGTCGTCCCCCGGTCCTCGCGCAAGATGTCGACGAAGAGATCTTCGAGCTCGCCCTGCCCGGGCGCGACGCGAGAGTGCAGGCCGACGCTCTCGAGCTCCTGCATGAGCTCCGCACAGACGACCTCCCGAGGCGTCCGTCCGGGAACGGTCAGCACGTGAAGCAGCGTACCGAGCTGTGTTGCGCTCGCGACATGAGGTGATGCGTTGACCAGCGCGAGGGCCGCCTCGGGGTCGTCTGCCTCGATGTCGAGAATCCGGTCGGAGAGTCCGGCCACGAGCTCGCGCGGTCTTCCCAGGGCGACCCGCCGCCCGGCGGCGAGCATGCAGAGTCGATGGCATCGGACGGCCTCGTCCATGTAGTGCGTGGACACGAAGACCGTCGTCCCCTTCGCAGCCAGCTCGAAGAGGCCCGCCCAGAAATCGCGTCGGCTCTGTGGATCGACTCCGGCGGTGGGCTCGTCGAGCACGAGCAGCTCCGGCTCGTGGATCGTGGCCGCCGCGAGAGCGAGTCGCTGCTTCCAGCCGCCCGAGAGCGAGGAGGCACGCATCGATCGATACTCGTCGAGCCCGCTCTCGACCAGCTGCTGCTCGATTCGATCGCGGCTGCGGCGGCGCGAAAGCCCGAAGACGTCCGCCGCGAACTCGAGATTCTCGACGACCGACAGCTCATCGTAGAGCGAGAAGTGCTGGGGCATGTAGCCGATCCTCGGACGCAGACGCTCGCATTCCCGGGGCACCACGCACCCCAGCACGCGCACGAGGCCCTCGGAGGGGGCGAGCAGACCGAGGATCACCCGCATCAGCGTCGACTTCCCCGAGCCATTCGGTCCCAGGCAGCCGAAGATCTCTCCGCGCCGCACCGAGAGGTCGACTTCGCGGACGGCCACGCGATCTCCGAATCGACGAGTCAGCCCGCTCACCTCGATGACCGCGTCGGGCTCTGCCCCGCATTCGCAAGGAATCCGGTCGCAGGTACAGGACTCGGCGGTCAATCCGTCGTCTGCCATAGCCAGTCGCCCAGAGTCGATCGCGCCGGCGCGAAGGGCAGCCGGACGGTCGCAGGCACCCCCGGCCGAATCTCCGCCGCACCGTCCACGATCTCGACGCGCGTCTCGTAGACCAGATGAGCCCGCTCGCGTTCCGTCAGGGCGAAATGCGGCGTGAAGCTCGGCTCGCGTGCGATGTCCAGAATCTGCCCGGTGACGGGCTCCGGCCAGCCGTCGAGAGAGATCTCGACCTCCAGCCCCGGGCGGGTCTGCGCGAGATAGGGCTCCGGGAGCCAGACGCGGACCCATGGCCGCTCGATTCGAAGCAGGATCGCGAGCACGGCGCCGGCCGGAACCCGCTCGCCCACCTCGTAGGGAAGCTGGTCGACCACCGCCTTGCCGGGCGCGTGCAGCTCCAGATCCAGGAGGCGTTTTCTGGCGGCTTCGACATCGGCCTCGGCCTGGCGCAGGTCCGCCTCGGCCTCCTTCTTCTCGAGCTCCGCACGCTCGAGCGCCTGCTCGGAGGCCACGCTGGTCTGACGCAGCTTCCGGGCACGCTGGAGCTCGTGCTCGCCCATCCGAAGCTCGGCGCGTCTCCGGCCGACGGCGGCCTCTGCCCGCCGGAGCTCGACGCTCGCCAGCGTGGGGTCGAGCCGCACGATCGACTGACCGCTCTCGACCTCCTCGCCGCGCTCGACGGAGATCTCGATGATGGTCTCCGAGATCGGGGCCAGCAGCTCGATCGGGGTTCGCTCGAGCGTGCCCACGAGCTCGACGGCCCGGTCGTCGCGACAGCTCGGCAACACGGCACAGAAGATCACGGTCCCAAGGCAGGCCGCTCGAGCCAGACGTCCGGACGCCTTCGCTCGCGGTTCGTTCTCCGATCCGCCCTGCCGTGCCCTGGAAGTGCGCGTCCTCATTCCGAGAGCATGCCATTCCCGACGTCTTCGGGCCGCCACCAGGAAAGCCTCGCTGTCCTCGAGGTCTCGTGGATCGGTCAGTCGCCCGGGGCCGGGCACTCGCCGCAGGCTCACCCCATCGACACGCCCTCTGCAAGCTCGGGTCTCCCGCGCGGAGCGCGGCGCAGGCGCACAGCCAAGAGCGACTCCGCGAGCGTCTCGAGAGCGGCCTAGGACTCGGCGCTCCCGCCCTTCGCTGACTGCATCGACTCGATGGCCCGCGAGCGATACTGCGCCATGTCCTTCTCGTAGACCTTCATGTCGAAGTCGTTTTCGTGACGGAACTCGAGGAGCTTCACGCCATCCGGGCCGGCGTGATAGGCGTAGGGCTGCTCCGCGGGCAGAAAGAATCCGTCGCCGGGACCGAGCTTGCGTCGTCCCATCACGATCGATCCTTCGACGATGTAGTAGAGGCAGTCGGACGAGTGGCTATGCCGAGGCAGCGTGTAGCCCGGAGCGAAATCGATCGACACCAGAGAGAAGCCGCCCGGTCCTTCCTGTCGGAAGGGGACGGTGAGGCGGGCACCCGCCTGGAGCTGCTCGAGCTCGTCGGTCGAGATGGGCGTGTCGTCCGCACCGTCTTCGGTAAAGGTCATGGCATCCATCATGCCGGTCTCTTCGAGGGTCGGAGCGGCGTCGGCCGTGAAGATGGCGAGCTTGCCGGGTGGAACGGGTCGAGAATGATTCGTCGTGCTCATGAACACTCCTTCGAGTCGGGCGGGCTCGTTGCCGATTCGCGTCGGGCTCCGTCGATGCCGAACGAGAGGTCGGAGGGCTATCGCTCGATGTCCTCGGGCATGCCGAGGTGCACCATGTTGTCCTGGGTCGAGCGGAGGACGGTCCAGCTCGTATCCGTCATCGCCGCCTCCATCGCAGAGTCCACGGCGTCGAGGTCCGCCTCGAGTGGGTGGGTATCGGTGGCAGCGAAGACCACGCGGGAGAAGAGGCCGGCACCCGCCGTGAACGCCTCTCCCGTGACCCGGCATCGTTCACTCGTGAGCCAGCCGACGAGCGGCGCGATCCGCTCGGCTCCGAAATCCGAGTGCAGTCGGGTCTTGAAGTCGGAGTCGGGCAGGAGCGCGGTCAGCCGCGACCAGGCGGCGGGCAAGAGCAGGTTCACGCGAATGTCGTGGGGCTCGCCGAAGATCGCGGCGGTTCGAGTGAGGCCGAAGAGTCCGGCCTTGGTCGAGGCGTAGGAGGCGATCTCGTTGCCGAAGCAGGCGGGCGAGCCGGTGTTGACGATGCGGCCGTAGCCCCGCTCCACGAAATGCGGCCAGACCGCGCGCGCCGTGTAGAGACAGCCGAGCAGGGTCACTCGGAAGTGGCGCTGCATGTCCTCGTCGTCGACGTCGGGAAAGAACTGGGCGCTTGCTATGCCCGCATTGTTGACGATGATGTCGAGCCGGCCCCACTCGTCGATCGCGGCGGCCACCATGTCGCGCGCCGTCTGCGGATCGCCGACGTCGCCGGCATTCGCGATCGCCTCGAATCCCAGCGCGCGAAGACGTCCGGCCGCTGCCTCTGCGACGTTCGAATCGACGCCCTGCTCGCGCAGGCCGAGAGTGCCCCCGCCGTAGTCGTTCAGGACGACGCGTGCCCCGCGCTCGGCGAGGAAGCGCGCGTGTGCGAATCCGAGACCCTGCTCGTCGCCGGCACCGGTGACCAACGCGACGCGGCCTTCGAACTCGCCCGGCATGCGATCAGGCTTCCAGCAAGAGCGGGGCGAGGCGCTCGAGCGTCTTCACGCTCGGCCGCGCCGGATCGTCCACATCCAGTGGCTGGATGCAGACGTGAGTCGCGCCCGCCTCGCGGTGCTCCCGCACGCGAAGCCACAATGTTGCGGCGAGCAACAGGGCCGCGGCATTGACAGCGCTCTCCATTCCGGCCAGAGCCCCGAAGGCGACCGGCCCGGACCACACGATCGCCAGCGCCGTGGCCAGGGGCCAGGGATCGGGCAAGGGAATCGAGCGTGTAAAGGAGGCGGTTGCGAG
>Ga0209536_100009915_pt1 | contig 14094 bp, 13 predicted proteins | sample DeeMarSeWOR28_12_FD_187461 | JGI IMG/M metagenome (GOLD analysis project Ga0209536, IMG submission 187461) | Marine sediment microbial communities from White Oak River estuary, North Carolina - WOR-2-8_12 (SPAdes) (version 2) | ecosystem: Environmental > Aquatic > Marine > Intertidal zone >...
CTCGGTACCGCTCCGTTCTCCCATTCCGCCCGGGACTACAATCAGGGACTCCGCCTTCTCAGCAACGATAGTCTCAGCGACCGCTTCCGGGACCGATCGTGCCGGAACACTGAGGACCATGAGGTCGACTCGTTCGGGTAGCTCTCGAATGCTCGGATAGCAAGGGACTCCAGCAATGCGCTCAGTACCAGGCTTGACTACGTAGGTGCGGTCCAGAGGGAAACCCTCGTCGGCTACTTTGTCGAGAATGAGCCTGCCGAGGTTTCCTGATTCGGATACACCAACAATGGCGATGGACCTGGGTCGGAGCAGGTGCTTGAGTTTCTCGAGCGGCCGCTCGGTGCGTTCTGGCTCTGATCCGTCACCCAATCTCACGAGGACGTCAACGGCTACCGGGCCTCGGTCACTGATGACGAGCGGGTTGACCTCGAGCTCGAGCACGTCACGTGGCATGTGATTGCTTGCGAACTCCATGAACTTGAGCACGACGTCCGCCAGATCCTTGAGACTCAGTCGAGATCCTCCAACTCGAGCGCGCCGGATCATCGTCTGTACGATGACCTTCTCACTCAACACGGCAGCTAGGCCATCGTGCGCGTGCACCGCAGGAGAGAGGAAGACCGTGCCTGACCCAACTGCGAGATGGTTGGCCAGGAACTCAGCGTCGGCACCGCCCAGTGCCAGTGTCACCACGGGGCCGAACTCATCCGTCCATCGCACGGCCAAAAGAACCTGGCTACCGAGTGACTGATCGTGCGAGATGTACTGGTTGACGGTGTACCCGGTGACGGCCTGCCTGACGAAGCGCCGCTCCATCTCAGCAACTGCCGCAACAGCGGCATCCGGGTCCCTGGAAACGGTCATCACCCCGCCGATTTCGGTCTTGTGGAGTGTGCGTGGTGTTACGACCTTCACGACCAGTCTCTCCCCCGGGAAACTCGCTATAGCGGTGGGATCGATCTCGTTGGAAGCCCGGACGAGCAGGTGGTGGGGCACGGCGATGTCCATCGCGCGGAGCACGGCAAAACCCTCCGGATCGAGCAGAACATCCCTCCCGTTTGCTCTGGCACCCCGGAGAACAACTGCGATGGACTCGCTCGAAACTGCAGGCACCGGACGACCTCCCTACCGGCGCGACGGTTCCTGGACGCTAGAATCGGCGGCCGTTCTTGTTGTTGCCCCTGTGTGATCGGGGTTGCCTCGAGAATCAAACGGTCTGCCCAGCGAAACCTATACCAACGATCGACTATTCGGTTGTGAATCTGCATTAAGATATCCTTAACTTCATTGCCACAATCAGCTTTGTCTCTCGGGCAGTTTCGGGTCTTACCAGCGCTCTGAATCGAGTCAGCTGGCCGAGACGTTGTTGACAGGTGCAGTCCGATCCGCAGGCACTCGCATTCCCTGCTCGGCAGTCGATTGCAGGGCTGGCGGCGGCGCATCTGCAGTTCATCGGGCAGCCCGAAGGAGCGTCGAGATTATAGGGGGCTTCACTTTTTCTTTAACGTCGACTGTCGATGTTTATCTGTGAACTTCGCTCAGCCCAAGTGGGACTATACCTAGCCTCCACGAAACGGGCGTCACATCTCCCAGGAGCTGGATATGGCAGGCATCGTTGGCTACGGAGCGTATGTACCGCGCAACCGGATAACCACCGAGGAGATCGCGCGACAGTGGGGCAAGGAGCCCGAGTCTATAAGGAGAGGGCTACTGCTGCAGGAGAAATCGGTTCCCGGATTGGATGAGGACACCATCACCATCTCAGTCGCTGCGGCGCGGGATGCGATCGAACGAGCCGGCATTGATCCTTCCCGGGTGGGTGCATTGTACGTCGGGTCTGAATCCCATCCCTATGCCGTGAAGCCGAGTGGCACGATCGTGTCGGACGTACTCGGGATTGCTCCAGAGGTGCACGTCGCCGATTTCGAGTTTGCCTGCAAGGCTGGCACGGAAGCGATGTTCGTGGCGTTGGCGCTCGTGGAGTCGGGACGGGTAGAGTACGCCATGGGAATCGGGGCAGACACGTCTCAGGGCGCACCCAATGATGCTTTGGAGTTCTCGGCGTCGGCGGGTGGGGCGGCTTTCCTGTTTGGAGCCAGAGACCTCCTGGCAGAGGTGCTCGATACCTACAGCTACACGACAGACACGCCGGATTTCTGGAGGCGCGAGGGCGAATTCTACCCCCGACACGGCGGACGTTTCACCGGTGAACCGGCGTATTTCAAGCACGTACTGGCCGCATCGCGCGGGATACTCGAAAGAAGCGGCTTCAAACCCTCCGACTTCCGTCATGCGGTGTTCCACATGCCCAACGGGAAGTTCCCCCTCTCGGCCGGGAAGCAGCTCGGCTTTAGCAAGGAGCAACTCGAAGTGGGCTGGCTGGTGAACACCATGGGCAACACCTACTCCGGTTCGTCTCCTACTGGGCTGGCCGCGGTTCTGGACGTGGCCGAGCCAGGAGATCTAATCCTGATTACATCCTTCGGGTCAGGTGCGGGCAGTGACTCTTTCGTACTGCGGGCAACGGGGCTGCTCCCGGAACGCGTTGGGAAGGCTCGCACAGTGCGATCGATGCTGGACGGGCCGCGCCGTTATCTGACATATGGCGAGTACGCCAAGTTGAGGGAGAAGATCATTTTGAATGATTAGTTGGGGACGCTGCAAGGTGGTGGGGGATTAAGGACGGTGGACGTATTACGGGTTGGGGATTTACTGAACAATAGGAGGCAAACATGCGCGAGGTGGCCATCGTCGCTGCGGGGATGACTCGTTTCGGCGAACTGTGGCAGGCGAGCCTACGCGATCTCTTTGTGCAGGCAGCACAGGAGGCCCTACGATCTGTCGGGCCCAGCCGGGTGGATGGGATATTTGTGGGGAATATGTCGGGAGGGCAGTTCGTGGGGCAGGAGCACCTCGGACCGCTTTGTGCCGATCACCTTGGTATGGCTGGAGTGGCGGCAACGCGGGTTGAGTCGGCTTGTGCGTCCGGTGGCGCGGCACTCCGCATGGGGTTCCTGGCGGTCGCCTCGGGCGCCCACGATCTGGTGTTGGCCGCAGGTGTGGAGAAGATGACCGATGGGGGCGACGTAACGAGCGTGCTCGCTACGGCTGCGGACCAGGAGACTGAGGTCTACCACGGCATAACGTTCCCTGGGCTGTATGCCATGATAGCTCGTGCGCACATGGAGACGGCGGGGACTACCGAAGAGGATCTTGCCGCCGTAGCGGTCAAGAACCATCGGCACGGGGCGCTGAATCCCAAAGCGCAGTTTCGCCGCGAGGTGAGCATAGAGGAGGTGCTGGCGTCCACTTTTGTGGCCGAACCGCTGCGGTTGCTGCACTGCTCCCCTGTCAGCGATGGCGCGGCCGCAGTCTTGTTGTGCCCGCTGGCAGAAGCGCACAAGTACACCGACAAACCCGTGAAGATATTGGGGAGTGGCCTTGCGACCGACGCAATAGCCCTGGCAGATCGCAAGGATCCCGCATTCCTGGAAGCGGTGGCGCTGTCAGGAAAGAGAGCCTTTGAGATGGCCGGTGTCGGCGCCAACGAGATCCAGGTTGCGGAGGTGCACGACTGCTTTGCGATTGCTGAGATCTGCTGTGTCGAGGCTCTCGGGCTGGTAACCAAGGGTCAGGCAAGAACGGCTGCTGCCTCTGGTGAAACTGCCCTTGGAGGCCGTATCCCCGTCAACACGAGCGGAGGGTTGAAGTCCAAAGGACATCCGGTTGGCGCAACCGGGATCGCTCAAGCAATTGAGATATTCGAGCAATTGCGCGGTGAGGCGGGTGAGCGTCAGGTTGAGGGTGCGCGTGTCGGACTGACCCAGAACATGGGTGGTTCCGGTGCCAGTTCGGTAGTGCACGTCTTGGAGAGGGTTTGACAATGCCTAGTCCCAGATATTGGAGAGAGAAGCCGAACCGTTTTGGTCTCGAGGCAGCTCGATGCAGCAACTGCTCTAGAACGGTGTTTCCGACTCGGGCGGTGTGCCCGTCCTGCCGGGGAGAGAACTTCGAGCAGGTGAAGCTCTCTCGGCGTGGCCTGGTGATTACCTCAACGGTCGTTCACGTAGCGCCAGCCGATCTCGCCAACGAGGCACCCTACGCCATGGCGCTGGTGGAGACTCCAGAGAAGGCACGTCTTATGGTCCAGGTGGTCGATTGCGATCCCTCGAGTGTGATACCCGGCACTGCGGTCTCGCTCGAGTTCAGGCTGATTCGGCGGGAAGGTCATGGGGGAATACTGTGCTACGGCCACAAGGGAGTGCCGGTAGGCTAGGTCGACGCACGGCGGAGGAGAGCATGCGCAAGGTCCGTATTGTGGCAGAGCTGAGTGACGAGTTCTACCAAGCCTATGAGGGGGAGGCAAAACGCCAGAGGGTGAAGGTGGAAGAACTCGTACAGCAGACTGTGAACACGCTGCTCAAGGAGCTGGAGCAGGAGGAGGAAGACCACCCGATAACGCCATCGTAGGACGTTGTAGTCCTGTCTCCTACTCCCTGCTGTTCCCAGGAGGAGGTGGGCAGGAAGGGAGGATCCTATGGCAGGGCACCCCAATACCGGCGCCTGTTGTGAAGCTTCCTGATCCGACATTCGATGGAGCGCTGTCTCTCGAGGCGGTCCTCGGCGGCCGCAAGTCGGTGAGAGACTTCACGACACAGCCAGTGACCTTGCGCCAAGTGTCACAGCTGCTCTGGGCGGCACAGGGTGTGACGCACGGTGATCAGCTACGCACTGCACCGTCGGCTGGAGCGCTCTATCCGCTCGAGCTGTACCTGATAGCGGAGCGGGTGGAGGGGTTGGCCCGCGGGGTAAGTCGCTATCGACCGGTCAGACACGAGCTGCTGGGTATGCGCGACGGTGATTTCCTGCGCGGGCTCGCTGCGGCAGCAGTAGGTCAGGAGTGGGTCGGCGACGTTGCAGCGGTCATAGTGGTAGCCGCGGTCTATGAGCGCACGACCAAGAAGTACGGGGAGCGAGGAGTGTTCTATGTGCATGTGGAAGTGGGTCTTGCTGCACAGAACATCTGCTTGCAGGCGGTTTCACTGGGCCTTGCCACGGTGATGGTCGGAGCTTTTGATGACACGCAGGTCGGGAGACTGTTGCACATGCCAGCAGACCACCGGCCGTTGGTAATGCTGCCGCTGGGCGTGGGAAAATGATGTGGTTGTCACTGCCCTCTTCCGGCAACATGCCGAGGAGCAGAGCAGAGTCGCGCCGCTCTGCGCGGTTGGGGGGTGGGGGTGAGGGATCATGAGATCATGAGGGGAGAGCAACCTTAGGATGAAGCTCACCGCTGTTCATCTGCTGGTAACATTCCGCTGTACCCGAGAATGTGATCACTGCTTTGTTTGGGGCAGTCCCTGCCAGCGAGGAGCGATGACGGTCGAGCGCGTGCGCCAAGTCCTCGAACAGGCCAAGGAACTGGGCAGTGTCGAGTGGGTCTACTTCGAAGGTGGTGAGCCGTTCCAGTACTACGCGGTGCTGTTGAGTGGGGCAAGAGCAGCTGCAAGAATGGGTTTCAAGGTGGGTGTAGTCTCGAATGCGTATTGGGCAACCGACGTTGCAGATGCAATGGAGTATCTTGGGCCGCTGGCTGGATTGGTCGACGATTTCACCGTCAGCGCCGACTGGTACCATTGGGATCCGGAACTGAGGAGACATATCGAGCATGCCTTCGCCGCCTCCGAACAACTGGGGATTCCATTCCGCGTCAGTTGTGTCATGGATCCGGATTGTCTTGAACGTGCGGGTGAACTAGGTCGACTGCCGATCGAAGAGGCGCCCGTCATGTACCGAGGGCGAGCAGCTGTCAAGCTGGCGCCTGGGGCGAAGAATCGCCCCTGGTCGACGCTTTCCTGTTGCGGCAACGAGGACTTGAGGGAACCTTCCAGAGTACACGTGGATCCAGTCGGCAACGTTCACGTGTGCCAGGGCATTTCGATTGGGAGGCTCGACCAAGAGACGCTGCGAGAGATCTGTGATTCTTATGATCCCGACTCCAACCCGGTCGTCAGCCCCCTGCTCGAGGGCGGGCCGGTGGAGTTGGCGCTCCGCTACGGACTGAATCACGAGTCGACCTACGCGGACAACTGCCACGCGTGTTATGAAGCGCGTGCGGCGTTGCGGGGCATGTTCCCCGAGATTCTGACACCTGACCAAATGTACGGTGTATGCAAGGAACTCGATCCGTTAGAGGGTTTCAGCCCTCATTGACTTATGCAATGATTGGGAGACACAGACGGGCATGACGGCTAACCAGGGTACTATTGGCATCCTAACCGGGGGAGGGGACGTACCGGGACTCAATCCCGCAATTCGGGCGATTACCGTCCGGGCGCTACGGGAAGGATATAGAGTTCTCGGCATCCGCCGCGGCTGGGCCGGTTTGGTGGACTTGATTCCTGACAAGGATGCCGACAACAGCGCTCACGTACAGCAGCTTTCGCAGGACACAGTGACCCGCGCTGGTCGAACCGGCGGTACTTTCCTCCACACGTCGCGCACCCGCCCGAGCCATCTACCGAAGGTGTTGGTGCCCAGGCACTTGGCTGATGAGTACACGGAGGAGATCAACGACGTCACGCCGCATGTTCTCACCAACTTGGATTTCCTGGGCATCGACTACCTGGTGCCGATTGGGGGTGACGACACACTCAGCTACGCTCATCACCTGCACAACCAAGGTGTCAAGGTGGTTGCCGTACCGAAGACCATGGACAACGATGTCCCGGGTACCGACTATTGCATAGGGTTCAGTACGTGTGTCACGCGCACCATAGAACTCACCCACAGCCTTCGCACTGCCGCTGGTTCCCACGAGCGTTTTCTCGTGATCGAAGTCTTCGGGCGCTACGCTGGCTACACGGCGCTGTTGCCCACCATGGCCGGTGCGGCGGACCGGTGCGTGATTCCCGAGTACCCGTTTGACATCGAACACCTCACGGAGCTTCTGGTAGAGGACAGGAAACTAAATCCCAGTCGATATTCAGTCGTGCTGGTGTCTGAAGGCGCACGGCTCAAGGGTACCGACATGTCGTTCGAGAGTGTCGAGCTCGATCAGTATGGCCATCGCAAGCTGGGTGGGGTCGGTGACCGAATCGCATCACTGCTAAAGGAGCTGTCTCCCAAGTACAGCAATGGGCAGCGGATCAACGTTCTCAATCAGCGGCTCGGCTACCTCGTCAGGTGTGGTGACCCCGACGCGCTGGACTCAATCGTTCCCATGGCGTTCGGCAATTTGGCCCTGGACTTGATCCTGGTCGGTACGTCAGGGCGTCTGGTGAGTGTCCGCAATGGAGTTTATGACAGCGTACCGATCGACGTCATAACGGGCAGAAAGAAGGTGGTTGATCTTCATCGATACTACAACGTGGACCGCCTCAGACCCCAGTACAAGACTCTACTTCGGCAACCTCTCTTTATCATGACCAGCGATGTATAGCAGTGTGGGCGATCCTCGGGGCTCCTCGGGTCTAGGGCCGTAGCTACTCTTCACTGGCACTCGTTGAGCGTATTCACACGTCACAACAACACTTACTGAGAGCATACAAAGGGGGTATGTAATGGTGCAGCGTGTTCTCATACTTGGGGCCGCTGGACGCGATTTTCACAACTTCAACGTCTACTTTCGCGACAACCCCGCCTACGAGGTTGTTGCGTTCACAGCGACGCAGATTCCCAACATAGACGATCGGAAGTATCCACCAGAGCTGGCTGGAGCACGCTACCCCGGCGGTATTCCCATCGAATCGGAGGACGACCTAACCAGACTAATCGCCGAGCAAGACATCGACGTAGCGGTGTTCAGCTACAGCGATACTTCGCACGAGCATGTAATGCACGTGGGTTCGAAGGTGCTGGCGGCGGGTGCCGACTACATGCTGCTCGGCCCCCGCCATAGCCAGCTGAAATCCAGCGTTCCCGTAGTGGCTGTCTGTGCTACGAGAACCGGGTCTGGCAAGAGCCAGACAAGTCGCAAGGTGGCGGCGATTCTGCGAGATAGTAACAAGAGGGTGGTGATCGTTCGTCACCCGATGCCGTACGGTGATCTGGTCAAACAGGCGGTGCAGCGCTTCGAGACGTTCGACGATCTCGACAAACACGACGTCACAATAGAGGAGCGGGAGGAATACGAGCCGCATCTGGGGGCCGGATGTGTCGTCTACGCGGGTGTCGACTACGAGCGAATCCTGCGTGAAGCTGAGCAGGAGGCTGATGTCGTTATCTGGGATGGTGGGAACAACGACATGCCATTCTACATGCCGGATCTCCTTATCGTGGTTGTCGATCCACACCGCGCAGATCACGCCTTGCGCTATCACCCCGGTGAGGCAAACGTGCGCATGGCCGACGTGATTGTCATCAACAAGGTCGGAACCGCCGGACTGGAGCAGGTGGAGACAGCGCGTCGAATTGCTTGGGAACTCAACCAACGAGCTATAGTCATTGAAGCGGCTAGCGCGATCTTCGTCGAGCATGGGGCGCAAGCCCGTGGGAAGCGGGTCCTGGTGATCGAGGATGGGCCCACGCTGACGCACGGTGAAATGGCCTATGGGGCTGGTTGGGTGGCCGCCAGGCGATGTGGTGCAGCTGAGATAGTGGACCCCAGGCCCTACGCTGTAGGATCGATTCGCGACACATTTGACAAGTACCCGACGACCGGTCCAGTACTGCCCGCGATGGGGTATGGTGACGCGCAGACCCGAGAGTTGGCAGAGACAATTGAGAAGACACCGGCTGACGTGGTGTTGATCGCATCACCGATCGATCTTCGTCGCTTGATCGACATCAAGAAGCCAGCCTTGAGGGTTCGTTACGAGTTGCAGGAGATCGGTGAACCCACGTTGGTCGATGTGCTGGGAGATTTCACGAAGTAAAGCTTGGCGGGGTACGTGACCCCGCCACGTCATCGCTGCAAATAGGCTCTCAGGTCACCAACGTCGTAACGACCGTTGTGGTTTCCGAGTGAGTCGAGGTATTCCTCCTCCACGAGCTCGAGCGGTGCCACTTGGTTCACCAGGAACAAGTTGAGGAGCCTGCCGAGCGCGATCTCCACGGTGGAGATCAGCAAGCGTGCTACGGTGCCGTCAACTGAGATGTCGTAGATCGTGACCGGTGACGGATCGCCGGTGTTGAGCATGGTTGATGGGGTTGTATTCGGAGTCAGCCGGCCCGGGCCGGCTGCGCCAAAGGCGTCGCCCGGCTCTCCTCTGTTGCCACCCTGTGGAAACGTGCGTAGCAGGGCTGAGTTTCCGTCTGCTTCCTCCAGTTGAACCCGGCAGGTGGGACACGGTCGGTGACTGCGTGTGGGATCGATGTGGTAGATCAGCACGCCGGAGGCCGGCAGGTATCTATCGAAACCCTCTTGTCTCCGGTACTCGATCAGATAGTACTCTTCCGGACCCAAAGGAACCTTGAGCACCTTGCCGCTGGCCAACACAGGCTCGATAGTGAACTCCTGGCCCAAAGCCCCCGCAACCACTTGCACCTCGGAGAGCCATCCTAAGCGCTCTTTCTCCCACGGCCCCATGTGTGTCGGACCGACCCAATCAGTGCGGTTCGTGGTTCCGCAGCCCCACGATCCCGCGGCCATGAGCGACCAGCACCCAATGACCCAACGGCGCTGTTCGGGAAGCAGGCCGTCTGACGAGTCATACAGGTCAGGTAGGCCGAGCACGTGCCCCAACTCGTGTGCTATGGTAGCGGCCGACTGGATCTGGACTCCGTCACAACCGACTGTGCTCTGAATGATGTAGTCACTCACTTGAACGGGCTCGCCATTGGGACGCAGGTCGTCGGTCACATAGGTCGAGTCGGTCCATGTCGAATCGGCCCAGCCCCGTATCACCCAGCGATGGGGCCAGATACCGGGCCCTCCACACGAGGCCGAGATCTCGAGGAACTCGAACGCAACCGCGTCGACAAAGCCGTCATCGTCACCGCTGTTCGGTACTCCGTCCAGGCCGTCGTTGTCGAACAAACCGAAGTCGACCAGCGTGTCAGCCGCCGTAAGGGCGGCAAGCAGATAGGTGCCAGTTGCTGCGTCGGCTCCCAGCCCGTATGACGTTCCGACAGCCTCTTCGAGGGTCACCTCGGTGCGAACCCAGGGAAGCACGAGTCCCCTGATCCCGAAGCGCCCACCGGAAGCCTCACTGTAGAACTCGACGAGGGTGCCATCTTCACTGGGGCCGTCGAACAGCACGCGCTGCATTTCATCAGTGGAGATATGAGGCTCCGGTGAATTGGCGAACAACGCCGGGATCACGATGAGAGGGAGTGTGTCGGAGACGGCCAGTCCCAGCTCGGCGGACTGCGCGGTTCGAGCAATCCATCCTCGCTGGATCTCGAAACTCTCGGGTTGCTGCCTGATCCGTTCGTAGTATGCCGCTGGCAATCTCCGGCCCATGATCTGGGCGGCCACTTCAATGTCCTGACCGAAACCAGTCTGTGGCCTGGCGCATAACACCGCCAACAGCAGACCCAGTGCTGCCACGCGTCGGCCGGTCACTGTGACCTCGCCGTTAGGGCAGCTACCCTATCTATGACCGGTGTGAACTCGACCTGATAGCCGGAGATGGAAGCGCGCAGCTCATTGGCTCCGTCGGCTACCTCCAAGACTGTAGCAGCGGGAGGCTCGCTTCGTTCAAGCACCTGGATCCGAAACCGAATCTGGCCCGGAATGTCGCGTATGACCACCAAACGGGTGGTGTTCCCGTCAGCCTGCCCAAATACCTCCCCCTCAGCGACCGTGACCGCGCCGAGCCCCGGACCGGCGAGTTCCAGCACCACCGCACCTTCGGGCCCGTTGGGAGAGACCAGCGTTGCCTCCAGGGCTCCGGGTCCGAGCGGCACCAACTGATCGGGACCGCAGGCGGTAAAGACCGCTCCCAGCAGCACGGTGGAAGTGATCCAAACTGTGGTTGTTGTGAGCGAACGTGCTATCATGCTAGAGGCTCTCTGTTGGGAAACGTGGTGACGCCAAAGAGGTGAGAGTACATACCTAACATACTCAAATTGAGAGCATCGCGTTCCGATTTCCGCCCGCCCAGTTGTGCATAGGCAGGTTGGGAGGGCGTTCGCGAATCCCCGATGCGCTGCGTATCTGTGAAGACTATGGAGAAGTGGTAGCGCTCAGCTACCGGCAGGTTGCGACATCGGCAGCTCGAACCAGAACGTCGAGCCCCTTCCTTCCTCGCTGTCGACTCCGATGGTGCCAGCGTGTGCTTCCACGGCGAGCCTGCAGAACGCCAGTCCGATCCCTGTCGATGCTTTGCGGATCTTAGTCCGACCCTCAATCTGGCCGAACTTCTGGAAGATCCGTTCTTTGAATTCTTCGGGGATCCCGGGTCCCTGGTCAGAGACGGACAACCGAGCCGAACCGTTGTAGCGAGATATCGATACCGTTATCGGTGTGTTGGAAGGTGAGTAATCGGTGGCGTTGTTGAGCAGGTTTACGACGACTCGCCGGATGAGTTCCGGATCGCACGAGGGTGTTGCCGATTGATCGGTAGCGGCCTGTTCCACCGCGACCCTCTGCGCACTGCTGCCGAGGTGGCTCAGTGCCTCGTCGACGATTTCGTGAAGGCTGGTAGCCTGACGGTTCAAGGGCATTTCGCCGTTTTCCAGCCGGCTCATGTCCAGCATCGACGTCACCAGGTTGTTCATGACGCGCGCGGCCTCTACAACCTCGTGTATGCATTGTTTGAACTCGGGCCCCAGCTTTTCACCGCCCTCCAGCGTCGCGTAATCGAGTTCACTCAAAATGCATGTGAGCGGTGACCGGAGGTCGTGCACGACCATGTGCACCAAGGTGTCACGCATCTTCTCGAGTTCGGCGATGCGATGGTATTCCTCTTGAACCCGATCGTACAGCCTCTTGGTGTTTACCCAATTACGCACCCGCAGACGCAGCTCGACTGCATCGACTGGCTTGGTGAGGAAATCACTTGCGCCGGCCGCGATCCCGCTGAGGCGGTCTTCCCTCTCACGCTGCGATGTTATCAGGATGACCGGCACGTGCTGGGTTCGATTGTCAGACTTGATTCGCTTGCAGACTTCGAGTCCGTCCATTCCCGGCATCAGGACGTCGAGGAGAATGATATCAGGTATGCATGCCTGAGCCGAATCGCACGCTGCCACTCCGTCGCTCGCCTCAACCACTGCGTATCCGCTTCCCTCCAGGAGATCCCGCAGCAGTTGGCGATTCATCGGGTCGTCATCGACTACCAGGATTCTGGCAGGGGTATTGCTCTTGCTGTCACTGGTGCTGTTCATGCTACTATCCTCAGATCGGCTACCAACGGTAGCTCTATTACAAACCGGCTGCCCTGTCCTTTCACTCCTTCACTCTCGGCCCAGATACGACCGCCGTGCCGCTCGACGATACGTCGGGCGAGGGCCAGACCGGTCCCGCTACGCCGGTGACGGCGTGCGGCGAGCGATTCGGCATGCGCGAAGTCGTCGAAGATGAACTGCATGTCTTCCGGTGTGATGCCATTGCCGGTGTCCACGACCTCAATGCGCGCCACCGCTCCGCCGTGCCCCTGTTGCAGTGAGTCGCCGGTCTGACGACCGGACGGAGTCACCCGCGTCGCCGCGACTCGCACCGTTCCACCCTGATCGGTCAGCCGAACGGCGTTGCTCAGCAGGCTGGCCAACGCGGTATGCAACTGCCGTGTGTCGACTGTCAGAGAGCCAAGGTCTTCATCCACATGCAGCTCTAGCCGCAGTCCCTTCGCGTCGATTGGGGAGCGATATTCGTCGACCGCGCCTAACACAACCTGCTCGGTGCGGACGGTTGCAGGATCGCAAGGTGCTTGCCCAGCGTCGAGTCGGGCCAGGTCGATCAGGTTGTTGATCAGTTCCAGTTGCCGGTAGCCAGATTCGACAATGCGCTCGACGAACTGGCGCTGTCGTTCGTTCAGAGGACCACAAGCCTCTTCGAGCAGGATTCCGGCGAAGCCTGTGATGCCGTTGAGCGGTGTGCGGAGGGTGTGTCCCATACTTGCCAGAAATTGGCTCCGTACACTGGCTGCGTCCTCGGCTTGTTTGAGCAGCCCCTTGGTTTCTTCCAGCCGACCCTCGGCTGCTTCTCGCGCGCTGCGTTCCACCTGCAGTTCTAGCTGCAGTTGCTGCATAGAGGTCGACGCGCTAGCTGAGGCGGCATCCTGCGGCCGATCCGTGGGGTCCGGAATGTGGCTGTCCAAGTCGTGCATTGGTCGCTCCACGTCGATTCAGGCAGCCGTGTCCGACACAGTCATTACTGCAAATGCCTCAACCAATTTCCGCACCTGCGCGACGGCTCCGAGCCGTTCGAACCGCTCGACGGCAGCTTGCGCTACGTCTCTCGCGTCGCCGCTCCTCCCTGCGCGCTCGAGCAGGAATGCCAGGTCACGGCCGGCGGTAGCTGCCAGCAGTGGCCTACTGTGGGCAATCGCACGCTCGATTACGTCGTGCAGCAACAACTCGGCTTCGTCCTCTTGGTCGAACTCCGCCAGGACGCAAGCGAGGATACGCAGATCTTCTGCTTCGCGGACTTCCTCGCCCAACTCACGGTGCACCTTCAAGGCCTGCTCGACCTCCCGTCGAGCGACTGCCGCGTCTCCCGACACCAGCCTGATCTCGGCCCGGCCCGCCAGCGCCTGCGCCTTGAGGCCGAGCTCACCCAACCTCGTAGCTTGCTCGACTGCGCGGTCCGCTGCCTGAATCGCCTGGCCCCAGTTGCCTTGGTCGCGGTATGTAATGCCAAGGTTGTGTTGAGTTTCCGCGACGCCCAGGTCGAATCCTGCACGCTCGTAAGCCGCAGCGGCCATCGTGTACGAGCTCGTTCGCCAGGATGCCGTCATTAGTACACCAGTTCACCAGGGATGGCGCGCGGTAGGCCAGGCCGCGCTCATAGAGCAGCAGGAACAGCCACTGGGTCCACTTGTAATAGTCGGGCTCGCAGGTGAGGAACTCCCGCTTCCAGTCGTAGGAGATCCCCATGCGCTTCAAAGTTTCCCGGCTCTTCTGAATGTTGCGCAGCGTCCAGTCCCGCGGATGCACGCCCTGCTTGATGGCGGCGTTCTCCGCCGGTAAGCCGAAAGCATCCCAGCC
>Ga0209536_100009916_pt1 | contig 14094 bp, 14 predicted proteins | sample DeeMarSeWOR28_12_FD_187461 | JGI IMG/M metagenome (GOLD analysis project Ga0209536, IMG submission 187461) | Marine sediment microbial communities from White Oak River estuary, North Carolina - WOR-2-8_12 (SPAdes) (version 2) | ecosystem: Environmental > Aquatic > Marine > Intertidal zone >...
CGATGAAACAGGGATCGATGAGGTGTCCGGAAAAGTCGTTGTGGCCATTGATCCGCGCTATTTCCGCCCGACAGAAGTGGACACCCTCCTCGGAGACTGCACCAAAGCCCGGAAAAATTTGGGCTGGAAACCCAGGACCTCGTTTAATCAACTGGTTGCGGAAATGGTGGCCGCTGATATCAAAGAGGCCGAAAGAGACCAAATGTGCCAGCAGGAAGGGTTTCAAACATTTAACCACACCGAGTAAGGATATTTTAATAAAGATCCGCAGTTGCATTTATGTTGGGCGTTGGATCCGAAATCGCTACACGATTTGCTGGGTCTTGCAAAGAAAATCTCGTAATTTCTGAATCCTTCTGATATATAGAGGGGGAAGATCTTCAGGTTACTCAATTTGATTTCACCGAAAATTCAGTATAAGGATTTCGTAAGAAAGAAACATGCCCGATGCATTGAAGCAAACCGGAGCTTTCTCGACCGATTCCCGGATCTATGTTGCCGGTCACAAGGGGATGGTCGGTTCAGCGATTGTAAGGCGATTGCAGTCCGAGGGCTACCGCCATATTCTTACCCGTGACCGCAAAAAACTGGATCTGACCGACCAGCGCGCAGTGCGCGAATTTTTCCGAAATGAGAGGATAGATGCAGTCTTCCTTGCTGCAGCCAGAGTCGGCGGCATATATGCCAACAATACATATCCTGCAGAATTTATATATCAGAATCTGCTCATTCAAACCCATCTCATCCATGAAGCCTACCGGGCAGGGGTTGAGCGACTATTATTTTTGGGAAGTTCCTGCATATACCCGAAGCATGCACCACAGCCCCTGAAGGAGCAATACCTTCTTACCGGATATCTGGAGCCGACCAACGAACCTTATGCGATCGCCAAGATTGCGGGCATCAAGCTCTGCGAATCCTATAATCGACAGTACGGGACCAGCTACCGTTCGGTAATGCCGACCAATCTTTATGGCCCGGAGGATAATTTTGATCTTGAAAGTTCACATGTCCTGCCGGCGATGGTCCGCAAGTTTCATCTGGCAAAGCTGGCGTTAAGGAGGGCCTGGGGGGATATTGATAAAGATGAGAAGCAATTCGGACGCATTCCGGAGGACATCCGCGACAGCTTAACCGTGCTTTCAAGAGCCCAACAAGCAAATCCCTCGCAAAAACCTGCTGCTGTGAGGCTATGGGGCAGCGGAAATCCCAGGCGGGAATTTTTACATGTGGATGACGCGGCTTCAGCCTGTCTTTTTGTGATGCGCCTGCCGGATGAAAAATACAATGCGATTCAGGTTTCAGCAAGCAAGAACGGGGATTTGGTGACAAACACCGCACCGAATTTCTCGCATATCAACATCGGCGCCGGTGAGGACCTGACGATTAAAGAATTGGCTGAGATCGTAAAGACGGCTATAGGGTATGAAGGATACACAACCTGGGATACATCCAGACCGGATGGTACGCCTCGAAAATTATTAGACGTTTCCCGTCTGAATTCGATGGGATGGAAAGCAGAAATAAACCTCGCCGAGGGTATTCAACAGACCTACAGGTGGTATCGGGAGCAGTGCGGTGTAAGTTGAGCCGATCAGGGGGCCTAAACCGCTGATCATGATACATAAAGGGGATCTATCCCGAAATTCCGACCATGAAACGCTGAGATTGAGGAGGTTTTTGGGTATGAGTGCAAGCAAACAGCGGATTGCCACGCCGTATGCGATAGCTCTGGCGGTGATCGTTTTGGTATCACTTTGCGGATGTTCTATATTCTCTCAGAAAAAAGGGGACTCGGGCGATCCGCAATCTGAGGAACAGAATAAAGAAGAAACGCCCTTATACTATGACTTTGGCGACGTCCCCGTGCCGCCTGAATTGAAACTGGATGCCAGTTCTTCATTTGTCTACCGCACGACCGGATTTTCAGCGGGTGTGCTTGTTTTAAAGGGAGCCGTTGAACTCGGATCGCTGATTGGATTTTTTGAAAACAATATGGCCAAGGATAACTGGCAGGTGATCAGCACCTTTAAGTCACCGCGAACGCTTCTGCTGTTCAGTAAGGAAAATAGGTGGTGTGTTATCAACATCACCGACGGTCATTACACTACCCATGTCGAGATATGGGTGGCGCCCACCACACAATTGGGCGACACCGGACTGGTTAAATAATCATTGAGTTTGGCCATGGATGATAAACAGGAAATTTTGGACATCATTGCTGAGATTAATTTTTCCCTGCATGATCTGGCCCTGCACGGATGGCGAGGATTCGATTGTTCTCAGCAGAGTCTGAATAAAATTGCCGGCTGGGGCCAGGGTCTTTTTGTTTTACCCGAAAAACTGGAAGATATCCGCTCGGATATCGGGGACTGCCAGCGATGCAAGTTGGCCGCCGGCAGAAAGAGCATTGTCTTCGGCGCCGGCGATGCCGGAGCCAGACTGGTTTTTGTCGGGGAAGGGCCGGGGTTCGATGAAGATCAGCAGGGTGAACCCTTTGTGGGTGCAGCCGGAAAGCTGCTTACCCGGATAATCGAAGCGATAAAGCTGACCCGCGCCCAGGTTTATATCTGTAACATTGTTAAGTGTCGCCCGCCGGGTAACCGCAATCCTGAGCCTGATGAGATTGAAGCCTGTTCAGCGTTTTTGGAGCGGCAGATTGCAGCCATCCAGCCGGATTTGATTTGTGCACTGGGCAAGTTTGCAGCCCAAACCCTTTTAAACACCAATCAACCGATTTCAAGGCTCAGGGGGCGTTTCCATGATTACCGGGGGATCAAACTGCTGCCGACATACCATCCTGCCTATCTGCTGCGAAACCCGGATAGAAAGCGGGATGTATGGGAGGATATGAAGATGTTGATGAAGGAATACCGTTATGAAGAATAGCATGATTTGGTTAATAGTTTTGCCGTATTTATTTCTTAGTTCAACCTATGCTGCCGCCCAGACCGATGAGGTCTACATCATCGAGGTTGCAGACGCCATCAGCCCGGGGACTGCCGAGTTTGTCAGCGTTGGGATAAAAACGGCCGAGGAAAAAGGTGCGGCCTGTATCATTATCGAGCTCGATACGCCCGGCGGCTTGGCAGAATCGATGCGCAAAATTGTGCAAAGTATACTCAACAGCCGAGTGCCGGTGGTCGTCTATGTATCACCTAGCGGGGCCAGGGCTGCTTCGGCCGGCGTGATGATTACCATGGCCGCCGATATCGCAGCTATGGCGCCCGGAACCAACATTGGCGCAGCGCATCCTGTAGGGGCCGGTGGAAAAGATATAGACGGCAAAATGTCGGAAAAGGTGATCAATGACATGGTTGCCCACGCCAAAAGTGTCGCCGAAAGCCGCGGAAGGAACATCAAATGGGTGGAAGAGGCGATCCGGGATTCTGTCTCGGTGACTGAGAAAGAAGCCCTGCAAGAAAATGTCATCGATCTTGTCGCAACTGATATGGACGACCTGATTAAGCAGATCAACGGTCGTGAAATCAAGGATAAGGGCCTGTTGAAGCTGGATAACCCCAAAAAGGTCGTGCTGGAAGAAACGCTGAGAACCAAAATCCTCAAAACCATCAGCGACCCCAATATCGCCTACATTCTGATGATGATCGGCCTTGCGGGACTTTATTTTGAATTGTCCCATCCCGGCGCCATTTTCCCGGGGGTAATCGGAGGTATTTGTCTAATATTGGCATTTTTTGCCCTGCAAACCCTACCGGTTAATTATGCAGGGATCCTGCTAATTGCGCTCGCTATTTTATTTTTCATCATGGAGATGAAGATCACCAGTTACGGGTTGTTAAGTGTGGCCGGGGTTGTCTGTTTGCTGCTGGGTTCTTTGATGCTTTTCAGAGGCACGAGTCCGGATATGAAATTGTCGTGGAGCGTGCTCCTCCCAACGACGATACTGGTTTCCGGCTTTTTTGTTGTGGTTGCCGGGTTGGTCTTTCGAGCTCAAGTTTCCAAGCCCGCCACCGGATACAAGGGGCTGGTGGGCGAAGTCGGCATCGTCAAAAAAGCGCTCGCACCCGAAGGCAAAGTGTTTGTGCACGGCGAGCTTTGGAATGCGGTTGCCCGGGAATCCATTGCTGAAAACACCAAGGTTCGGGTGGTCAAGGCGGCAGGTCTTGTTTTGGAAGTCGAGCCGGCAGAAGGCGGGCCGGATAGCAGATAATCTCAGTTTGCTCGGTGCGTTCAATATTTTTTAAATTTATCGTTGCCTAAAGGAGGATATCATGAGTTTTTTTACACCGATTGCCATCCTGGTTCTTATCGTATTTTTTCTCTCCGCGGCTCTGCGCATATTAAACGAGTATGAACGCGGTGTTATTTTTCGGCTGGGGCGTGTCATCGCTGCCAAGGGGCCGGGGCTGATCATTCTAATTCCGATAATCGACAAAATGGTGAAGGTGACCTTGCGTCTGATAGCCATGGATGTCGATCCCCAAGATGTCATTACCCGTGACAATGTATCCGTTAAGGTCAATGCCGTCATTTATTTCAGGGTCGTCGATCCGGTCAAGGCGATTATTGAAGTCGAAAATTACAGCTATGCGATGTCCCAACTTGCGCAAACAACACTGAGAAGTGTTTGCGGGCAAGCTGAGCTTGATGAGCTTTTGGCGGAGCGGGAGAAAATTAATACCGAGTTGCAGGAAATACTGGACATGCATACGGATCCATGGGGTATTAAAGTGGCCACCGTGGAGCTCAAGCATATCGATCTTCCAACTGAAATGCAACGTGCAATGGCCAGACAGGCGGAAGCCGAGCGCGAGCGGCGGGCCAAGGTCATTAATGCAGAGGGTGAATATCAGGCCGCCACGAAACTGGCCGAGGCCTCGGGAATCATCGAGGAACATCCGATCGCGTTGCAGCTGAGATATCTTCAGACCATGAATGAAATAGCCACAGAGAGCAATACAACAACAATGTTTCCGATACCCATAGAGCTTTTCAAACCGTTTTTAGCGATGATGAAAAAAGAAGCCTGAGAATCAGCAATAAAGTAACACTGGTTGAGATGCCGGCAGCGGTTTTACCGATATATCAATTAATTCCTATAAATATTGACAGGATAGGCAAAAATAGTCTATTAAGAAAGTTTTATTGCGGTAATCTCAGCAGATTTTAGCCGACAGCCAGCATGCTGTTGAACCTGTGAATAAAAAAATAGGCGGGGGCCCTTGCAGCCTCCGCTTGTGCTTTCGATAATAGACAAAAAAGAAGGAGACTGACTGACCATGAGTGAAGAGAAAGACGAAGCCAAGGAAAAAACGGCTGAAGACGAAAAGGTCGCTGAAAAACCGGACCATGCCGAGGACACTTCCGTCGAAGCGCAAAAAGATAAGACCGGGAAAGCCGACACCAAGGAGAAACCCCTGGAAAAAATGACAGTCAAAGATTTGAGAGAGATGGCTAAAGAGGTTCCTGGAATTACCGGTGTGCACGGCATGAAAAAGGAAGAGCTCATCGTTGCCCTCAAGGAAGTCAAGGGCATCAAGGATGAGCCGCCCAAAAAGGCTGTTGTCGTCGAGGATACCCCCATTGCCGAGCTGAAAAAAAAGATCAGGGCCTTAAAGGCTGACCGCCAGGCTGCGCTCGAAGCTAAAGATAAAAAAATGGCGACCATCTGCAAGCGCCGTATTTCGAAACTGAAGAAAAAAACCCGCCGAGCAGCAGCCTGACCGGTAGCGAACAATGATCAATCCGGCTTCGGTGGCTTTTGATATCGATGGTGTTGTTGCGGACACGATGTCTTTGTTCCTGGATATTGCGCACGATCAATACCATGTTGACGGTTTGCGATACGAGGATATCACCTGTTATGACCTGGCGGGCTGCCTTGACATCGATCCCGGCATCATCAGGGATGTGGTTACCCGGATACTGGATGGGAACTACTCATCTTCTCTCAGGCCGATTCGGGGGTCCGTTGAAGTTTTAACCCGGATCTGTAGGATTCACAACCCCATGCTGTTTGTCACTGCACGCCCGTATTTGGGCCCGATCGGTGATTGGTTGTTTGACAAACTGCGTGTTGCCCCGCATGCCATCAAGGTGGTTGCAACCGGTACCCATGAAAGCAAGGCCGGTGTTCTGTTGGAACACAACATTTCTCATTTTGTGGATGATCGACTGGAAACCTGTTATCTGCTCAGAGATGCCGGAATCACCCCGGTGCTGTTTAAACAACCCTGGAACAGAGAATTACATCCTTTTATTGAAATCGAAAACTGGGGTGAATTAGAAGCGCTTATCGAATTTTGAGGGTCTGTGCCAATGTCATCTGTCCCCCCGAATAATTTGATCAGGTCATTTATTGATTATCTGATAACTGAAAAAGGATTCTCGCCGAATACCTGCAGAGCCTACCGTCATGATCTTGAAGAATTTTTTGTTTTTATCCCCGGGTCCACTCGCCCGGCGCAACCTGCAGGGGGAGAGATCGACCCGGACCGGCTGTCACGGATTGATGGGTTAACCCTGAGAAGCTATCTTGGAATTCTGCACAAACGCAACGCCAAATCTACGGTTGCACGCAAATTGTCGGCCATTCGTTCATTTTTCAGATTTCTTATCAAACGGGGGATACTGGAAAACAACCCGGCTGAAATGGTTCATTCACCGAAGCAGAACAAACCCATTCCGGTTTATCTTCCGATCGATGAAATGTTTCGGCTACTTGATTCGATTCAATCCGACACGGTGATGGGTTTAAGAAACCGGGCCATCTTCGAAACACTCTACTCCAGCGGCGTGCGGGTGTCGGAGCTGGCCGGCATGGACATATCGGATCTTGATTTTTCAAAAGCCCTAGTCCGGGTATGCGGAAAGGGAAACAGACAACGGATCGTGCCTATCGGTCAAAAGGCGCTTGGCGCCATCAAAGCCTACCGGCAGCGGCTGCAGCGTGAAGCCGGGCTAAATATTGGATCCGATGGCCCGGTTTTTCTAAACAAAAACATGGACCGGCTCACTCCCCGGTCGATTGCGCGCATCCTAAAGAAAGTGGTGGATGATTGCGGACTGATATCACCGGTATCGCCCCACGCATTGCGGCACACCTTTGCGACCCATCTCCTGGATGCCGGCGCCGATCTGAGGATTGTGCAAGAACTGCTGGGGCATAAGAGCTTGTCGACGACTCAGAAATATACCCATGTCAGCATCGACCGCTTGATGGAGAGTTATGACCGGGCGCATCCAAGGAAGTGATATGAAGAAGATACGAGCAACGACCATCCTTGCCGTCAGACACAAAGATAAGGCCGTGGTCGCCGGCGATGGACAGGTTACGCTGGAAACAAGCATCATTAAGCATCAGGCCAAAAAGGTCAGGAAAATATACAATAACAAAATCATCGTCGGATTTGCCGGTGCCACGGCCGATGCCTTGAATCTCTCAGAGCGTCTTGAGAAAAAACTTGAACAATACAACGGCAACCTGACCCGCTCGGCGGTTGAACTGGCCAGAGACTGGCGAACCGATAAATTTTTGAGACGCCTGGAGGCCATCATGATCGCCGTTGATGAGAAAAACATGTATTTGCTGTCTGGAAGCGGTGATGTCATCGAGCCGGACGAGGGTGTCATCGGAATAGGTTCGGGGGGGCACATCGCCCAGGCGGCAGCAACTGCGCTCATCAAAAATACTGATTTGGATGCCCGTGCAGTGGTGGAAGAAGCGATGAAAATAGCGTCCTCCATCTGCATATATACCAACGACACCATCACTGTAGAAGAAATTTAGCGCCAATTTTACTTTTGAACGCTGATGATAAACCCTTGAAAACGGAATTGCCCGCATGAGCAGCTTGAAACCTTCTGAAATTGTGGCAGAGCTCGATAAATACATAATCGGACAAGATAAAGCCAAACGATCGGTTGCCGTGGCACTAAGGAATAGATGGCGCAGGCAGCAGGTGCCGGAAGATCTTCGCGACGAAATCGCACCCAAGAATATTATACTCATCGGCCCCACCGGTGTGGGAAAGACCGAGATAGCAAGGCGGTTGTCGATTCTTACGGATTCACCATTCAGCAAAGTTGAAGCATCCAAATTTACCGAAGTCGGTTATGTCGGCAGGGATGTTGAATCCATGGTGAGGGATCTTCTTGAGCTTACAATTACCAAGGGCAAGGCCAGAGAGCAGGAAGCGGTCAAGGGTAAGGCGTGGCAAATTGCAGAAGAAAGAATGCTGGATCTTTTGCTGCCAAAATCCAGCACGCAGAACAGCCCTAAAAATGAAGAAGGCAAAGAGGTGCAGTTTGAGTTGATTGCACCGGCCAGCGAAGAGCCCAACTCGACCCGGGAAAAACTTCGTCAAATGCTTCACAAGGGAAAGCTGGATAATCGTTTTGTGGATCTTGACGTCGCAGATCGAAGCATGCCCATGGTGGAAATCTTCTCCAATGTCGGCATGGAAGAGATGGGTATCAACTTCAAAGACATGTTAGGCGGTCTATTCCCCAAGAGCACCAAAAGGCGAAAGGTCAAAGTTCCTGAAGCCATGGAACTTTTGGCACAGGATGAGGCACAGGGGCTTGTAGACATGGATAGGGTCGTTAAGGAGGCGATATCGAAAGTCGAGCAGTCGGGGATTATCTTTCTTGATGAAATCGACAAAATTGCGGGCAAAAATGGCAGTCAGGGACCGGATGTATCCCGCGAAGGCGTGCAGAGAGATCTTCTTCCGATTGTCGAGGGTTCCACTGTGACCACCAAATATGGCCCGGTCAAAACAGACCATATCCTGTTCATTGCCTCCGGTGCTTTTCATACAGTGAAACCCTCGGATTTAATTCCCGAACTTCAGGGGCGTTTTCCGATTCGGGTGGAACTCGGATCCCTTGGCCGCCAAGAATTCATCCGAATCCTTACCGAGCCCAAGAATGCATTATTACTGCAATACATGGCTCTATTGAGAACAGAAGACATCGAGGTGGTCTTTGAAGACGATGCGGTTGAGCAGATCGCAGAAATAGCTGAAGAAGTGAACAATCGAACGGAAAACATCGGGGCCCGCAGGCTGCATACGCTGATGGAGCGATTGCTGGAAGATATTTTGTTCGATGCTCCAGATCTGAAAGAAAGACGCATAATCATTGATAAAAAATATGTTGATGATAAATTAAAAAATATTATGGAAAATGAAGACTTAAGCCGCTATATCCTATAGAAGCTGTTCAAAAAAAAATCTAACATGTGTGCGATAGCTTCTAGAAAATACTCTTGAACCGATAGATAGGGGATTAAGCGAATATGCATCCGGGTGATTCCGCTCCGAGTGTTGCCGACATATTGATCGAGGCCCTGCCTTACATTCGTCGATTCTCAGGCATGACCATCGTCATAAAATACGGCGGTCACGCAATGGTCGATGAACAGCTCAAACAAGATTTCGCCCGGGATGTAACGCTTTTAAAATTTATCGGGCTGAATCCGGTGATCGTGCATGGCGGCGGCCCCCAAATTAATTCCGTATTAGACGCCATGGGCATTCGCCCCAGGTTTCTCAAGGGCATGCGGCTTACGGACGAGCCGACCATGGATGTGGTTGAGATGGTTCTCGGCGGAAAGGTGAATAAAGCCATAGTGGCCCAGATAAACCAGCAGGGCGGCAAGGCTGTTGGGTTAAGTGGTAAGGACGGCGGGCTTATTCAAGCAAAGAAAATGCATATCGTTTACCAGGAAGACCTCAACAAACCGCCTGAGATAATCGATCCGGGTCTGGTGGGTGAGGTTACCCGAATTGATGTAGGCATTATCAATACGCTGACCCAGCAGGGATTTATTCCGGTGATAGCTCCGGTAGGATCGGGAGAATCCGGTGAGACTTTCAATATCAATGCTGATCTTGTAGCCAGTCGGATTGCCATGGCATTGAAGGCAGGGCGCCTCATATTGCTGACCGATGTCGACGGTGTGATGGATGCAAACGGATCCCTGATCGCCTCTATCAGCTCTGAAACCATTCAAAAGATGATTCAGGAAAAAAACATTTCGGGAGGGATGATCCCGAAAATCGAGTGTGCCCTGGAAGCTCTGGGAGGCGGGGTCGAAAAAGTACCCATTATCAACGGCACCAAGCGCCATGCACTGCTGTTGGAGCTTTTTACCGACAGTGGAATTGGAACGGAGGTTACCCTATGACCACGCAATTGATGCAGCGGGCCGATCGGGTTATCGCAAATACTTACAGCCGGTTTCCGGTCGCATTCGCAAAAGGGGCGGGTTGCACACTTTTTGACACAACCGGGCGCGCTTACACGGATTTTGTCGCCGGAATTGCCGTATGTAATTTGGGACACGCGCATCCGAGTATTGCCAAGGCACTCAAAAATCAGGCCGATACGCTATGGCATGTGTCCAACCTTTACTACACACTTCCCCAGGTTGATCTGGCGTCGTGGCTGGTGGAAAACAGTTTTGCCGACCGCGTGTTTTTCTGTAACAGCGGCGCTGAAGCCAACGAAGCCGCCATCAAGTTGGCACGCAGATTTTTCAGAGAGCAAGGAGAAGATAATCGTTTTCGGATCATTGCCATGGAGCAGTCTTTTCACGGACGGACCATGGCCACACTTTCGGCAACGGGTCAGGCAAAAATTAAAAAGGGCTTTGAACCGATATTGGAAGGCTTTGATTTTGTGCCCTTCAACGATGCAGAGGCATTGTACTCGAGAATCGGCTCTGCTACCTGCGCTGTTTTGATTGAACCTGTTCAAGGTGAGGGCGGCGTTCGCTGTCCGGATGATGCTTATCTCAAATCGGTGAGAAAAATATGCGATGATGCAGGCGTGCTCTTGATTTTTGATGAGATTCAAACCGGCATGGGGCGCACGGGAACATTGTTTGCCTATGAAAACTTCGGTGTCAAGCCGGATATCATGACATTGGCCAAAGCACTGGCCAACGGGTTGCCCATCGGGGCGATGCTGGCAGGAGAAAACGTGGCATCTGCATTTGGACCGGGCTCACATGCATCCACCTTTGGCGGCACACCGATAGTTACAACGGCTGCCCTGGCGGTGTGCAAACTGCTCGTTGAAGAAGATGTCATCCGGCGTTGTCAAGAAACCGGCACCTATTTTAAGCAAAGACTTTTTGAGCTGAAGGATCGGCATGCATCGATTGTCGATGTCCGCGGAATTGGCCTGATGCTCGGTATGAAGCTGAGCATCGCGGGTGCACCGATTGTGACCAAATGCATGCAAAAAGGTTTTTTGATCAATTGCATCCAGGAGCGGATTTTGCGATTTGTGCCGCCGCTGATCATACAACCGCAGGAAATTGATAACCTGATTCAATGTTTGGATGAGGTGTTGGCGGAATCCGATTAGGAGCTTTCAAAGTGGGGGAAATTAGGATGAAACATTTATTGACTCTTTCGGATCTTTCCAGGCTGGATTTCGAAATCTTTTTAGACCGTGCCATGGAACTAAAAAAAAGGCAAAAACAGGGCACCGCCAACCGTCCGTTGGTGGGCAAAACGCTGGGGCTTTTGTTCAACAAGCCCTCAACCCGAACCCGGGCTTCCTTTGAAGCCGCCATGGTCCAGCTGGGCGGCGTTCCTCTATTTATCAGTTCCCAGGACACGCAGATGTCAAGGGCCGAGCCCATAAAGGATACCGCCCGGGTTTTGTCCAGATATTTTGAAGGCCTGGCCATCCGAACCTACGCTCAGGACGAAATTGAGGAATTTGCAACCTATTCCGAGATACCGGTTATTAATGCCCTGACGGATATGTACCATCCCTGTCAGGTGCTCAGCGATTTGCTTACAGTGATGCACTTTCGAAAAAATTATGAATCTCTTAAATTTGCCTGGATCGGAGATGGGAACAACATGGCGCACTCATGGATAAATGCAGCCGCAGTGCTGGGCCTGAATCTGCACCTCGCATGCCCTGAGGGCTATTGGCCCCAGGAGAGGATTGTGCAGGAAGCAGCACGTAAAAACCCGGGAAAGATTTTGCTGACCTCAGATCCCGTTGAAGCGGTAAAAGAAGCGGATATTGTCAACACGGATGTTTGGGCGAGCATGGGCCAGGAAAGCGAGCAGCAAGCGCGGAAAAAAGTCTTCCTACCTTTTCAGGTAAATGCGAAGCTGCTGGAAAATGCCGCCAAGGACGTGATCGTAATGCACTGTTTGCCGGCTCACCGTGGCGAGGAGATAACCGAAGACGTGCTAGAGGGACAGCATTCTGTCGTATGGGAGCAATCTGAAAACAAGCTTCATATGCACAAATCGATTCTGGAAATTTTAATCAACCAACAATGATACTTTGTCTGCTGCCGCTAACAGAAAAATTTTTTGAACTATGGGGGTTGTGCTGTGTCAAACAAGATGAATAAAATCGTATTGGCCTATTCGGGAGGACTCGATACCTCGGTGATTTTAAAATGGCTCATCGAGACCTATCGATGCGAGGTAATCGCTTTTTCTGCCGATATTGGGCAAGACGAAGATTTGGACCAGATCCGCGAGAATGCCTTAAATACGGGGGCATCCAAGATTTATATTGAAGATCTCACCGATGTTTTTGTCCAGGACTATGTTTTTCCGGTTTTCAGAGCCAATGCTATTTATGAGGGGCAGTACCTTCTGGGGACCTCCATAGCACGGCCGTTGATAGCCAAGCGTCAGGTTGAAATCGCTCGACAGGAGGGAGCCGATGCCGTCAGCCATGGGGCAACCGGCAAGGGCAACGATCAGGTCAGGTTTGAACTGACCTATCTGGCGCATCAACCGGATATAAAAATAATTGCCCCCTGGCGGGAGTGGGACCTGAACTCGCGAACAACCCTCATGGCATTCGCTCAGGCACATGGTATCAAGGTGCCGACAACGAAGCGGCGGCCATACAGTGTTGACTGTAATTTGCTGCACACCAGCTATGAGGGTGGGATACTTGAAGATCCCTGGAACCCGCCTCCCGATGATATTTTCAAAATGACGGTCGACCCCAAAGATGCACCGGAAGCTTCCGAAACGATAGATTTGACATTTTCTGGTGGGAACCCGGTAGCCCTAAACGGCCAAGGGCTCACTCCGGCAAATCTGCTCAAAGCACTCAATGAACTGGGTGGCAGACATGGCATCGGGCGCACAGATATAGTGGAAAATCGGTTTGTTGGCATGAAATCACGCGGTGTTTATGAGACTCCCGGTGGAACCATCCTGCGGGCAGCTCACATGGCCATTGAATCGATTACTCTGGATCGCGAAGTCATGCACCTGCGGGATTCACTGGTACCGAAATATTCCGAGCTCATTTACAATGGCTTTTGGTTTTCGCCGGAAATGAAAGTTCTCCAGAACATGATCGACACGACGCAACAATATGTCAACGGCGAGGTGCGACTTGAACTTTACAAGGGAAACTGCCGGGTTTTGGGTCGCAAATCCGACGACTCCCTCTACCGGGAAGATTTTGCAACTTTTGAAGATGATGATGTCTACAGCCAAAAAGATGCTGAAGGCTTCATCCGCCTGAATGCCCTAAGGTTGCGTATCCATAAAATGCTGCAAAGATAGTCCTGATGGTCGATTCGGAGACCGGGGGATTGGGGCATTGAACCGCTAATTTGCGGCAGCATCAACATAATTGAAAATCCGTAATTGAGAAACAGGATGCCGATGACTGAAAAACTCTGGCAAGGGCGATTTGTCGAAAAGACCGCTCAAATTGTCGAACATTTCACTGCTTCAATTGATGTCGACCGACGACTTTATGCTTATGACATTGCAGGCAGTGTCGCTCACTGCAGGATGCTGGCCAAGACGGGCATTATCTCAGATGAAGAAGGCGATATCCTGGTCGGGGGTCTTGAACAAATCAAAGCGGAGATAGAAAAGGGGCAATTTAAATTCGATGTCCGACTCGAGGACATCCATATGCACATTGAAGCCAGACTTGCACAGATCATCGGCCCGACTGCACATAAGCTGCATACGGCCAGGAGTCGAAACGACCAAGTGGCTCTGGATGTGCGGATGTTTTTGCGGGATGAAATCTTAAGAATTATTGAACTTTTCGGCAAGCTGCAAAAAGCCGTCGTTTTTTTCGCCAAAAGCCATATCGATGTAG
>Ga0209536_100009917_pt1 | contig 14094 bp, 9 predicted proteins | sample DeeMarSeWOR28_12_FD_187461 | JGI IMG/M metagenome (GOLD analysis project Ga0209536, IMG submission 187461) | Marine sediment microbial communities from White Oak River estuary, North Carolina - WOR-2-8_12 (SPAdes) (version 2) | ecosystem: Environmental > Aquatic > Marine > Intertidal zone >...
GTTGCTCCATCAGAACGACCTCGCCCAAGTACTTCTCGACCCGGCCGTCAACGATCTTGTCGACGATCTTCTCGGGTTTTCCTTCCTTGAGGGCCTGGTTGCGATAGATCTCTTTTTCTTTAGCCAGCAGCTCCGGGTCGATTTCGTCGCGGTTTACACAGACCGGTGACGATGCCGCGATGTGCATGGCGACATTGTGGGCGAACTGCTGGAACAGATACGGTCTTTTATCGCAACCTGGATCCCGCACTTCGAACGCGAGAGCCGCAGTTACCTCACCATTGCGATCGGATGCACGGGCGGCCAGCACCGATCCGTTTACCTGGTTGACCGTCTTGGCAGTTACTTTCGCGAGCAGTATCCGTCGGTGATCGCACGGCATAGAGAGTTATCGTGAGCGTTGGTATTCTGATCATTACCCATGGCCAGATTGGCCAGAATCTTCTCGATACAGCCACCCGGGTGCTCGGCTTCTGCCCGGTATCGGTGAAAGCGCTCTCGGTTCCCTTTGACTGCAACCCGGAAAAAAAGCTGGCACAGGCATCGGGCACGGTCGCAGAGCTGGAAACCGGCGACGGAGTCCTGGTGCTCACCGATATATACGGCTCGACGCCGAGCAATATCGCCAGCCGCCTCATGGAAAGACGCGGGATCCAGATCGTTTCCGGCATCAATCTGCCGATGCTGCTGCGGGTACTGAACTACCCCGAGCTGCGTCTCGAGGAACTGGTCGAAAAGGCCGTCACGGGCGGTCATGACGGGGTGCGCGTCTGTCCGTCCGTGGCAGGATCGGAGGGATGATCAAGAAACAGGTCACCATTATCAACAAATTGGGACTGCATGCACGTGCCGCTGCAAAGTTTGTCACGATGGCATCACAATTCGAGAGCAAGATACACATTGCCCGGGACCATCAGGAAGTCAATGGCAAGAGCATCATGGGGGTCATGATGCTGGCCGCGTCACAGGGCACGGATATCATCATCAGTGTCGCGGGGCCCGATGAGGAGGAAGCGCTGGCGGAGCTCGAAAAACTTATTGCCGACCGCTTCCAGGAAGGGGAATAAGCGGCAGGTCCACAACGCACGAAAACCATGAGCCTTCTGATAGCCGGAATTGGTGTATCGCGAGAGATTGCCATAGGGCAGGCGCATATCCTGCACCGCGGCGAGCTGGAGGTGCTCGAGTATGCAATACCCGCCCCTCTGATCGAGGACGAGATCAGTCGATTCCGCAATGCGCTGGAGGTCGCACGCCGTCAGTTGCGCGAGATCCGCGGGCGCATCCCCCCGCAGACACGCGCAGACATTGCTGCATTTATCGATACCCATTTGCTGATGCTCGAAGACCTCACGCTCACCATGGCGCCCGAGCAGTTGATTCGCAGCAAACAGTGCAATGCGGAATGGGCTCTGAAGGCGCAGCGCGACATGCTGGTGCAGGTGTTTGAGGAAATGGATGATGCCTATCTGCGCACCCGTAAAGACGACATCGATCATGTCGTTACCCGCATCCAGCGCATCCTCCTGAACCAGGCCGACACGCCGGGGGAAATCGATGACAGCCGCTTGCACGGCAGCATTGTCTTTGCTGACGACCTGACGCCGGCGGATACCGTCCTCATGCAGCATCAGGGCGTTGCCGGGTTCGTGACGGAATACGGTGGCCCGCTCTCGCATACCGCCATCATTGCACGGAGTCTGAGCATTCCAGCCGTCGTGGGTGTGCACAACGTCCGCAACTATATCCGCGACGGGGAACTCGTCATTGTCGACGGCCAGCGCGGTGTCGTTTACGCGGGCGCCGATGACAGTATTATCGAGTATTATCGGCAGCGGCAGGACCAGCAAGCGCATCGCCGCACAGAACTCAGCCAGCTGATCAGTCAACCCGCCGTGACCCTGGATGGCAGGCCGATTTCGCTGCAGGCGAATATCGAGCTGACTGACGATGTCGATGCCGTACTGCAGATGAATGCGGAAGGCGTTGGCCTGTACCGTACCGAGTTCCTGTTCATGAACCGGGATGACCCACCGGACGAAGCGGAACAACTCGCCGAGTTTATCCAGGTCATCGAACGGCTGAACGGCCTGCCCCTCACGATCCGCACACTGGATCTCGGTGCCGACAAGGAAGTGGACGGTTCCAGCCCGGGCGCCCGCCCCAGTACCAACCCCGCGCTGGGTTTACGCGCGGTACGTCTGTGCCTCAAGGATCCGAGCCTGTTCAAACCGCAGTTGCGGGCCATTCTGCGTGCCTCCGCCTGCGGACCGGTGCGCATGATGATACCGATGCTCTCCACCATCCAGGAGATCCTGCAGATCCTGCAACTCATACGTGAGACAAAGCAGCAACTTGAACTCGAAGGCCTGAAATATGACCCGAATCTGCCGGTGGGTGGCATGATCGAGGTGCCCGCCGCGGCACTCTCGGCGGAAATGTTTGCCCGGCATCTCGATTTTCTCTCCATCGGGACCAATGATCTCATCCAGTACACGCTGGCCATCGACCGCCTCGACGACGAGGTCAACTATCTCTACGACCCGCTGCATCCGGCGGTGCTGCGCCTCATCAGTATGGTGATCGAGGCAGGCCGCAAGGCCAATATCGCTGTCGCCATGTGCGGTGAAATGGCCGGCGACATCTGCTATACACGCCTGCTGCTCGGCCTGGGGCTGACCGAATTCAGCATGCAGCCGGCATCACTTCTGGAGGTGAAACGCGTGGTCAAGAACAGCGACTGGAAGAAACTCGAACAGACCGTCCAGGACGTATTGAGTTGCGAGGAACCGGCCCGAATGCGCTCCGTCCTGCTGTCGCTCTGCGACACGGCTGACTGAATCCTGCGCTTGCGTCCCTGCCGGGTGGTACAGCGGGACACACCCGCCCCACCCGTCAGACCGTGCGCGCGCGACAGGCGTCTCGAAACCGGGCACAGGCGGGCCCGGCCATGCAGCGGGCGATGTTACTGGCCGGCGATTGTCATGCGCTCAATCAGGACCGAGCCTGTGCGAATGTTACCGCGCAGGTCCACGTCATTCCCGATGGCCACAACCTGTCGGAACATGTCGCGGAGATTACCCGCAATCGTGATCTCTTCCACCGGGAAGCGGATTTCCCCCTGTTCGACCCAGAACCCCGCGGCACCGCGGGAATAGTCTCCCGTCACCATGTTTATCCCCTGACCCATGAGTTCGGTAACCAGCAGGCCCCTGCCCATCTCACGCAACAGATCCGGCAAAGCCATGGCACCAGGGTCTATGATCAGATTGTGCACACCACCGGCATTACCGGTCGTCTGCATGCCCAGTTTGCGGGCCGAGTAACTGTCGAGCACATAGCTCTGCAGGACGCCATCCCTGATCAGGTCGTGCGCCACCGTCTCGACGCCTTCCGCGTCAAAGGCGGCACTGCCCAGGCCATTTTTTATCGTCGGTTCCTCATGAATATGTACGAACGCGGGAAATACCGGCTTGCCCAACTGATCCAGCAGGAAGCTCGACTTTCGGTACAGGTTGCCGCCACGCACAGCCGCAACAAAGTGCCCAAAGAGTCCTCCTGCAGCCTCGGCCGAGAACACCACGGGGACATCACAGGTTGCAACCGGCCGGGCGCCCAGACGCTGCAAGGTGCGCTCGGCGGCAATACGCCCGACGACCTCGGGAGCCTGCAGCCCGTCTTTGTTCCTGGCCACGGTGTACCAGTAATCACGCTGCATCTGGCCAGACTCTTCTCCGATCATCGAGCAACTGAGACTGTGGCGTGTACTCGGGTAACCCCCCATGAAACCATGGGTATTGCCATACACGCGCAGTCCCTGGTGAGTCGCGAGCGTCGCGCCCTCCGAGTTGGAAATACGCGCGTCCACATCCCGTGCCGCCGCCTCACAGCGGCGTGTCGTCTCGATCGCAGTCTCCACGCCGATCGGCCATGGGTGGTAGAGATCCAGGTCCGGTATATCGCGCGCCATCCTGTCCGCATCGGCAAGGCCCGCATACCGGTCTTCGCTGGTATAGCGCGCGATTGCACAGGCCGCCTCGACGGTTTCCCGCAGTGACTTCCGGCTGAAGTCCGAGGTGCTCGCGGATGCCTTGCGTTGTCCGAAATAGACTGTGATACCCAGCCCATGATCACGGTGATACTCAAGCGTCTCCACATCGCCCAGACGGACTGTCACCGACAGCCCGTTATCGACACTGACTGCGGCCTCCGCGGAACCTGCGCCCTGGGCCCTCGCCTCAGCGAGCAGTATGCCGACCATTGACTCCAGTTCGCCGATGTCGGGAAGATCATTCTGATTCTGTTGCACAACTGCCTGCTGTTCCATGGTCACCTCTTACACGTTTCAGGGCCTGCTAACACGATGACAATGGCCCCGGCCCTTCGGATTGCGCCCTTTTTCATCGTGTTAACAGGCCCCAGATCCTTGCCTGCCTTTCTCAGCCTGCCACTACGGCGACCAACGACCGTGAGAAAGGCGGGCCATGCGCCGCTCAGCGGCCGCATTTGCGGGTATCATGGTCGCCTGCCGACACCACCACGCCGCGCTTATGAGCCAGTTCGACAATCACGATGTGGAACCGCCGAGCAAATCACAGCGCAAGCGTGAGATGCATGCGCTGCAGCGCCTGGGCGAATCGCTCGTCGCGCTGCCCCGCACACAGCTCGATGAGCTGGACCTGCCGCCGTCCCTCCTCGAAGCCGTGCTCGCCGCCCAGACCATGCGCGCACACGGCGCGCTGCGCCGCCAGCTGCAATACATTGGCAAGCTCATGCGCTCGTTGGACCCGCTACCCGTTCAGCAGGCACTGGCACGCATCGAGCAGCGTGATCGCCAGGCGGCCGCCAGCCTGCACCGCCTCGAGAGCTTGCGCGATGCCCTCATCACCGAGGGCGACACCGGCATCGGACGCGTGACCGACCTCTACCCCGACGCCGACCGACAGCACCTGAGACGCCTGATCCGCAAGGCCCGCGACGAACGTGCACAGGACGCGCCGCCCCATGCCAGCCGTCAGCTATTCCGGTATCTGCGGGAACTCAGCGAGTCCGGGTAGCCGGTCTCGAGCTGCCGCACCGGGCGGGCCGTCCCGCACCCCAGGCTCTGTCTTCTGTCTTCTGTCTTCTGTCTTCTGTCTTCTGTCTTCTGTCTTCTGTCTTCTGTCTTCTGGATTCTGAATTCTGTCTCCCTGTGAGGAATCAGGCGCTCGTACCGCCAACGGTCAGTGCGTCGATCCGCAGCGTCGGTTGCCCGACACCTACGGGGACACTCTGTCCCTCCTTGCCGCAGGTACCGACGCCGGCATCCAGTTGCAGATCGTTACCCACCATCGAAACCCGCGTCAGCACTTCCGGTCCGTTGCCGATCAGCGTTGCCCCCTTGACCGGTCGGGTAATTCTGCCGTTTTCGATCAGATAGGCCTCGCTCGCGGAGAAAACGAATTTCCCGGATGTGATATCCACCTGGCCGCCGCCAAAGTTGGCAGCATAGAGGCCCTTGTCAACCGACGCGATAATCTCGGCCGGATCCGACTGCCCGGGCAGCATGTAGGTATTCGTCATGCGCGGCATCGGCAAGTGGGCATAGGACTCCCTGCGTCCGTTGCCGGTTGATGCGACACCCATGAGACGGGCATTCAGCTTGTCCTGCATGTAACCCGTGAGAATGCCGTTTTCGATGAGCACCGTACACTGCGTTCCGGTACCTTCGTCATCGATATTCAGGGAACCCCGCCGTCCGGGCAGTGTGCCATCATCGACTACCGTGCAGAGCCGCGATGCGACGGTCTCGCCCATACGCCCGGCAAAGGCCGATGTGCCCTTGCGGTTGAAGTCTCCTTCCAGCCCGTGACCTATGGCTTCGTGCAACAGCACGCCGGGCCAGCCGGGGCCCAGTACCACGGTCATGCTTCCGGCCGGGGCCGCAACTGCATCGAGATTGAGGAGCGCCTGGCGCACGGCCTCCCGTGCGTGTCCGAAGGCGAAATCGCCTTCCAGCAGGATATTGTAGCCGCCGCGGCCGCCCCCGCCCGAGCTGCCCTGCTCACGCCGTCCCTGCTGTTCAACAATCACATGGATGCTCAGGCGCACCAGCGGACGGACGTCTCCGGCGAGGGTTCCATCACTGGCCGCAACCAGCATGGTCTCGTGTACCCCTGCAAGGCTGACAATAACCTCCTGCACACGGGGATCCTGACGACGCGCCTCAGCATCGACCTGGCGGAGCAGCGCAACCTTCTCGTCGGCTGTCAGGCTTCCCAGAGGGTCCAGCGGCTGGTACAGACGGGCCGCCCCCGTGGGCTGCCAGGCCTGAATACTGCCCTGCCGCCCGCTGCGGGCGATTGCCCGTGCCGCCTGCGAGGCCTGCAACAGCGCCGGCAGCACAATCTCGTCAGAGTAGGCAAAACCGGTTTTTTCGTCGCTGAGTGCGCGCACCCCAACGCCCTGCTCGATATTGTGCGTGCCCTCCTTAACAATGCCGTCCTCCAGGACCCAGGACTCAAAGTGGGTTGACTGGAAATACAGATCGCCACCATCAACGGCATGCCCCAGCATCCGGTCCAGTACCTGGTTAAGCTCGTTCTCACCGATGCCCGCCGGCTCCAGCAAGCGCTGTTCGGCAAGCTCGAGACTGCTGGTACTCTGCTCATTGGAATCATTCATAAGGCAGCTTCACCACGAAAAATGACACACGACTTTCCTGGAACGTGCCGAGCGTAGGCGGCGGTCTTTGCAAGGCCACCCGGCGTACAGCCTGTACATTTCTGCCTGCCGCCCCGCGCCCTGCGACTTACTGGCACTTCAAACGCCGGTGCTCAATGCAGGGAAACTGGCGGCGTGTTGCCGCGACGCGCTCGAGATCGAGGTTGGCACAGATCAGACCCGAACCACGCGGCAAACGATCGAGAACAGTGCCCCACGGATCGACGATCATGGAATCGCCATGCGTCTCGCGACCGTTGATATGATAGCCGCCCTGCGCAGCAGCCAGCACAAAGCACAGATTCTCAATCGCCCGGGCCCGAACCAGATACTCCCAGTGCGCCTTGCCGGTAATCGCTGTGAAGGCCGATGGCACGGCAAGCACCTGCATGCCTTTATCGAGCATGGCACGCATCAGCTCAGGAAAGCGCAGATCATAACAGACCGCGAGCCCGATGCGCCCGAAGGGACTGTCGGCCACGACGATCGCGCCGCCGGCCTCGATCGTTTCTGACTCGGTATATCTGTCGTCCGAGTCTGGAAGTTCCACATCGAAGAGATGGATCTTGTCATAACGCGCAACCTGTTCGCCCGCGGCGTTGTACAACAGACAGGACGCCCGCACCTTGTCACCGTTGTCGGCCACCAGAGGCACGGTCCCGCCCACCAGCCAGACCCCATGTTTGCGCGCCTGTTGCGAAAGAAAATCCTGAATCGGTCCCTCGCCCTGCGCCTCCCGAACCGCCACCTTGTCGGATTCCGACATGCCCATAATGGCGAAATTTTCCGGAAGCACCACCAGCTGCGCACCCAGCCGGCCCGCTTCATAGATCAGCCGCTCGACCTCAAACAGGTTGGCGCCCACATTCGGTCCGGACGCCATCTGTACACAGGCGACTATCGCCATGCTGAAGGCCTCTCGGATGCGTGGCGCCCCGGGGCATACCGCTCGAGACCAGGCCGGCGTGCGCCAACAGACTCGCGCGCCATCCCGGGTGGCCCGGACGACATGACGGGCACGAGCGACCGGGCGTGCAGCTCACCGGCGTGCGCCGAACACATTACCATCCGCGGGAACACAGGGTTGAATCGGCTCAACATGGTCGCTAAGCATATCATAGTCGGCATCAGGGCCTCATCAGGCGACGACTAACCGTCTTCTTCCGTGCTGAAGAAATCCGGCCTTTCCTCATCGGGCTTGTCTTTCGGCATCGACAGGCGTGTCAACTGGGGATTCTCCCAGCTGCCAGTGAGGGAATAATGATAGTGGGAAAAGCTCGTAAGCTTTTCCATTTGCCTGGGAAGCAGCTTGTCTGCAAGCAGTAAGGCGGCACCGACCGCAGGCCCGCCGGCAATCGCACCGGCGATCGGCAGTGTCGAGGAAACATTCGGCACGACGGTAACCAGCTGATCGTAATCGTGCGCGTCGAGACCGACACGGCCGGTGATTTCCACGCGCGCCGACGGGCCCTCGATATACAGGTCATTGGTGTAGGCATTCGCTTTAGCCAGGGTAAACTTGCCTTCGATGCGATCGAAGGTATAGCCCTTCTTGAAAAGATCACTGAAGTCGAGTGTCAGTCGGCGTTGCAGCGAATTGAGGCTCAACAGGCCAAACAGCCGGCCCGCGCCCGGCTCCACCTCCACCAGGCGGCCCGCGCCGACTTTCAGGTCGAGTTCACCTTGCAGATTCGCAAACGCCAGGTCGAACGGCGCTCCGGACCAGGTCACATCAATCTTGACGTGGGTCTTGCCGCCCTTCATTTCCGCTGAATAGCCCAACTCCTCCAGCATGTCGCCAATATCATCGCCGCTGATCTCAATGAGGAAGTGCGAGGACGTCCCGTCCCTGACGCGGGTCCAGGCACCGGTGGCCTTCAGCGCCATCCAGTCTGACGCCAGTTGCAGCGAGTCGATGCGCACCCCACTCGGTTCCGGCAGCACACGCAGGCTTGCCTCTCCCAGTGCCAGTTCGTCAAGTTCCAGCGCCTTGATGTTGAGCGCCAGGGGTGGAATCGCGGTCGGATCCATCGGCATGCCATTTGCCTTCGGCTGTTCTTTGGCGGCCGGAATCCGCAGCTGCTCAAAGTCGAACTGCAGCGGCCGGTCGACTGTCACGGCAAAGGGAATACGCCCCGTCCCGGTAGCCTCCGGGCCCCTCACGGACAAGACCCAGGCCGTATCGTCCCGCCCTCCACCAAACGCAAGGTCCGAAAAATGGCGATTGAATACGTCAAGGTCATCGATCCGCACATCAAGCTGGCGCAGTGCCGCGCCATAGCCCTCGGCGCGCGGCGCACCGGCGGGACGCTGCCCGGCCCTTCCGCTCAACCAGTCGCGCCAGTCCGCCACGCGTAACTGCGGCACCCGACCCGTAATGATCACGCCGGGCTTGTCCGGCAGCTTCGCCTCACCCTCACCGAGATATATTTCGCCGCGCCTGAGCGCCGTTGCCGCGCCGGCGAGGTCGAGTTCCAGTGCACCGGAGAGCAGTCGGGCATACTGAAAATCCAGTGCCCGTTGCGGCGCCTCCGTCAGTTGCGTGCGCAGGGTGAACGTGCGCCTTTCTTCGGGTCGCTTGGCGTAGGGTTTCGGAAGGTCGATAGCAATACCTTCGAGGTCCGAACTCAGCCGGATCTCTCCGGCCAGCTCGCCAGCCTGACCCCGCCGTGGAATATCCAGGATGACGTCCCACGCAGCCTCACCCGAAATACCGTCGAACGGCAGCAGCTCGGCGATACGGAAACGGCGAATGAGTGGCAGCTCGCCGGTGACCCTGACCCGGGTGGCCGGTGTCTTACCCTCGCTCAGCTGAGAGATGACCATCAGCGCCGGCTTACCGAACAGCTCCAGATTCAGCTGACGGCAAAAAAGCCCTTGTTCATTGAAGTTCAGCAGCCCGCGCATTCCCTCCAGCGCGAGATCCCAAGTCGGCATAGCCAGGCGGTTCCCGGGAAGGGTCACCTCGCCGTCCACGTGGATCTGCCGGACTTTGCCCGCCAGAGGGACAGTCAGCTTAAGGGCAAGATCAGCGGGGCCCTCGGCCTTGAGTGAGGCAAGCGTGGGCCCGAAGTTAACGCCCAGCGGGCTTTCCGCGACAAAGCGCAGCATTTCCGCGAGGCTGCCGCTGGCGCCGCCATCGATGTCGAGTATGGCATGCTTGAGATCACCGATTGCGGCACTGACACCCGTCAGCTCAGTCTCCAGTATCTTCCCGTAGGCCGCGCGAACGAGCATGCCGAGGTTCACGAAACTGACCTCCGCATCCAGTTCCTCGATACGTGGCCAGGCCGCTCGGTAGTCGAGAATCGCGTCGGACACGTTCAGACGTGCCTCGAATCTGCCCTCCCTGCCGGGGAAGGGAAAACGCGCGAGTGGACCGTGGAGCAGCAGGGCTCCCGATTCGATGTGTCCGCTGACGAACGCGGTATCGAGCCAGCGTACCGCTGCTGCCGGCATGATCCGTGCCGGCAGGTAATGTCTGACGGCGCGCATATCACCGCCAAGCACTGCAACCGAGGCGTCGATGAGGGGCCCGGCATCCTCACCCGGCATGTCCAGCCGGACCCTGGTGCGGGTCTCCAGGTGCGTGTTCTTCTGGTGCAGTTGCGGGATATCGATGCGAAGCAGATTCCCGTGCAACTGCCAGTTTGCCTCCGCGCTGACATGGCCGAGGCGCAGGGCGCGGCGAAAGCTCTGCGGGGCACGCACGCTTACCGCATTCCCCGCCAGCCGTATCTGTCCTCTGTCATTTGCGCCTGCGACGTGGCCACTGAGGCCCGCGACACCCGGCCAGGATGCGTAACTGTTTGTGGCCAGGTTTTTTATATCCGCCTGCACCAGGACCAGCGCCGGCCTGTCCGTCTGCTTCTGGAATCCGACCTGCAGATCACGCAGCTCACCACGCGGGTGCAATCCATAGAGCAACGCCGCTTGTGGTATCTGCAGAAACGGCAGATTTTCTGCCAGATGCACAGCATCAGCGATGTCGAGATAGTCGATGGCTGTCCGGAAACGGTAGCTTGAATCATCGGCGCGGCTCCACCTCAGACTGATTCCCGATGTTGGCCAGGTCCGCCCGGGAAACTCGAGCAGCAGCGGATCCGCATCCAGTCGCCAGCCGGTACTTTCCCGCTGCCAGCGCAAAAAGCCCCCCAGACGAGTCATCGAAAACGGTTCCACATCGCCGTGCCCCGACCAGACTTCGAGATCATGCACACTCAGCGCGGCAGTCGCCTTTTCGACCAGCCCGTCGCGCACGTCCATCCAGACTTCGGCATCGAGAATCGCACTCGCCAGTACGCCCGCGGGCAAAGATGCGCGCAGCCATGGCTGCAGATGCAGTTCACGACCGTTGACATAGACCTGGCCGTGCCATCGCGACATGTCGACGCCCGGGCCCTGCAGATCTGCGGCCAGCTCAAACTGCCGCCCCAGGACGGCCGGGAGATCCGCCTTGAAATCCAGGTGGTGGCGTTGGCCATGGTTCGTCAGGCGAAATTTCACCCGGCCGAAGCTCCATGCCTCTCCGCCGGCCTTGCGGTCACGCCAACGCAGACTGCTGTGCTTGATTTCAAACCGGGGTTGCGCGAGAAAGGCGCCGAGCGGGTGTGCGGCAGGCGTGAATTTCTCCATCCCTTCCAGGACAATCCGGCCCGACTCAAGCCGCACCAGGGAAAGCTGTGTTCCGACGATTGACGCGAGCGACAGCCGCACTTCCCGGGCCAGGGCGGTGCGGAAAAGATTGATGCCCAGGCCGACCTGTTCCGCGCTGAGCAGCGTCTTGCCCGCGGCATCCCGCATTGTGAAGTCCTCCAGCCGCAACTCGGGACCCCATCCGCGCCAGGCAACGTTCAGTTTGCCGACTTCAACCGGATAACCGATATTGCTGCCGGCCCAGGTCTGAAGTTGCACACGGTACTCGTCCATCATCGGCAGCACGAGCCGCGCAACGCTCAATAACACGGCGCCGAGCACAGCCAGGGCGGTCACCAGATACCAGCACGCCAGCAACAGCCGGCGCAGCAAGGACAACTCAGACAACTTCCAGCCTCATGGGATTCACAGCAAATGTAACGACAGTTTGCCCGGACCAGGCCCGGTGACCAACCAGTTTACATCAGCACAACATCAAACTGTTCCTGGGTGTACAGCACCTCGGACTGGAACCTGATGGCCTTACCAATGAACGATTCCAGCTCGGCAAGACTGGTCGATTCCTCATCCACCAGAAGATCGACCACCTCCTGTGAGGCCAGCACCAGCAGCTGTTGCGCATCGAACTGGCGCGCCTCTCTGAGAATCTCGCGGAATATCTCATAGCATACCGTCTCCGGCGTCTTCAGCGAACCGCGTCCGCCACAGGTCGGACATACCGAACACAATACATGCTCGAGACTTTCCCGTGTCCGCTTGCGGGTCATCTCGACGAGCCCGAGACTGGATACTTCGCTGATATGACTCTTGGCATGGTCGCGCTCAAGACTCTTTTCGAGTGCGCGCAACACCTGACGCTTGTGTTCCTCGTCCGACATGTCGATGAAATCGATAATAATGATTCCGCCGAGATTTCGCAGACGCAGTTGCCGGGCGATGGCCTGAGCCGCCTCCAGATTGGTTTTGAAGATGGTCTCTTCCAGGTTACGGTGCCCGACATAGGCGCCGGTATTGACATCGATAGTGGTCATGGCCTCGGTCTGATCGATGATCAGATAGCCGCCCGACTTGAGCTGCACCTTGCGCTCCAGGGCCTTCTGGATCTCGTCCTCTACAGCGTAGAGATCGAAGACGGGGCGCTCTCCCGGATAGTATTCCAGCTGATCCAGTATCTCCGGCACGAACTGTTCGGCGAACTTGCTCACGGTTTCGAAGGTCTCGCGCGAATCGATGCGCACCTTCTCGACCTCGGTACCAACCAGGTCGCGCAGCACGCGCCGAACCAGCGGCAGATCCTCATAGACAACGCTACCCGCCCCGGCAGTGGCCTCACTGGCGTGAACCGATTCCCACAATTTCCTGAGAAACCGCATGTCGGCGCGCAGCGCGTCGGCACTGACCCCCTCGGCAGCGGTGCGCACAATATAGCCGTGCGGTTCGTGCTCCTCGAGCGTTGCCTGCACGATGTCTTTCACGCGCTGCCTCTCCTCCTCGCTTTCGATCTTTTGCGAAACACCGATGTTCCCCGCCTCGGGCATGAACACGAGGTAACGCGACGGAATCGTGATGTGGGTTGTCAGCCGCGCCCCCTTGGTGCCGAGGGGATCCTTGATCACCTGCACCAGCAGTACCTGTCCTTCGCGCAGCAGGCGGGTGATCCCTTCATCGCGCCTTGCCTCAACACCGCTATCATCGTTGCTCGACATGATGTCGGTGACATGCAGGAATGCCGCGCGTTCCAGACCGACGTCAACAAAGGCCGCCTGCATGCCGGGCAGGACACGGCTGACAACACCCTTGTAGATATTCCCCACCAGACCCCGACAGCGGGTGCGCTCGATCAATACCTCCTGGAGAACGCCGTTTTCAACAACGGCGACCCGGGTCTCCTGGGGTGTGACATTGACAAGAATCTCTTCACTCATCCCGTTCCATACCCTGAGGCTGTCGCTGCGCCATGACGTCTATGCCGACGCGGCTAAGCAGGCGCGCCGTTTCGAACAGCGGCAGACCCATGACCCCGGAATAACTGCCTTCGAGCCTCGCTATGAATGCTGCCGCCAGCCCCTGAATCGCATAGGCACCGGCCTTGTCAGCCGGCTCGCCACTGGCCCAATAGGCAAGCCGTTCCGTGTCGTTCAGCTCACGAAAGGTTACGAAACTCTCGCTGCAGCATACCGCCTCGGTTTCCGCGACGACGGCGACGGCGCTCAGGACCGCATGCGTCCTGCCGGAAAGCAGCGCCAGCATGTGCAGCCCGTGGTCCCGGTCACGGGGTTTTCCCAACACCTCGTCACCGGCCATCACGATGGTATCAGCTCCCAGCACCGGCCGGGTGTCACCGGCGGGCCGCTTTGCCATGCCCGCCCGCGCCTTCTCCAGCGCCAGGCGACAGACATAGTCTGCCGGCGACTCGCCGCCCTGGCGGCTCTCATCGACCGCTACTTCGACCTGCTGAAAACGCACATCGATCTGGGTGAGCAGCGTCTGGCGCCGCGGCGATGCCGAGGCCAGATAGATAGCGAATTCCGTCATATGCCTGTCCGCCCGCGCAAAATCCGTCGCCGCCGCACACGCATCCTGGGACCCGGAAGCGGCTAGTACGCTTTCAACTTGATAATGATGGATACTGACAAATTGGGCTGAGTGCTGGCATTCTTGTTTATCGCCAGGGAATCCACGGAAGGACACGGAAAAAATTCTAATGAGCGTTGGCTCTTTCCGTGTTTTTCCGTG
>Ga0209536_100009918_pt1 | contig 14093 bp, 27 predicted proteins | sample DeeMarSeWOR28_12_FD_187461 | JGI IMG/M metagenome (GOLD analysis project Ga0209536, IMG submission 187461) | Marine sediment microbial communities from White Oak River estuary, North Carolina - WOR-2-8_12 (SPAdes) (version 2) | ecosystem: Environmental > Aquatic > Marine > Intertidal zone >...
GGTGTTTCGACAGTGACAAACCTGGGTGAACCGTATTGATCAGCACCAATTCCATGATGAGAACGGAATGCGTCTACCCTGAAAACCATACAGGTATCATTTAGCTCACCCGTTCGCCATAGGAAAAATCGCATGACAACATCGTTGTTGCCAAGATATGTTGAGGGAACTGGGACTCGGTATGCTACTAGATCAACTTCTGTATTACCACAATATCCGAAGGCTGGTTCCGAGATTTCAACGACCGGTAATTCATCTGCTTCGAGTGGGATTGAACCATAAGACCCTTCTGCAACCGTAAAGAAATCATCAACAAATGTATTGAAAAGAAACGTTGCGGTTCCATCTTCTCCAGCAGGTCCAATTGAACCATCTATCCCATCTTCTCCGTGACAATCAAATACATCTACTACACCGTCTTGATTCAAATCTTCTTCTGGGTCTGGTAGTAAATTAGCGTTTAAATCCCAACAAGAAATCCCGTCTCGACCATCCCTGCCGTCTTTGCCATCTTCTCCAGGTGTAATGACAACAACTGGTTCAATAATTGTGGTTACTTCTTCTTCCGCGTTTTCTAGTTCAATAATGCGTTCATCAAGACCATCGATTCGATCTCCTAAGAGGTCGAAACCCAAATAGCCGACACCAAACGCGACAAGATCTCTTTGCCAATCTTCAAGATCTAAGAAATCATTAGAGCCGCATCCACCAACAAATAATGTTGCCAAAATAATAGATAAACACTTCTTCATTTTTTTTCCTCCTAGGGAAAGGTTTACTACGTAAACAGATTATCTGCTCAATAACCTATCAACCACTTATTCGTTCCTACCAGAAAATCTTCTAGATCTTTTACTTCTTGGGTCATGTTTGCTTACATTATCTTCATTGTTTTTGTTTTTTCTTTTCTTTTGATATTTCGTCCGAACCTCTATCCTGTACTTTTCTCCACAAACGATTTCCCCATGTTCATTTTTGTGTTTTTCTCTACAAATACCGCTGCACCTAAAATGATTGAGTGTGCCACAAGCACATAAATCAATATTCATCAGGGGTTGTAATCTCAATCCTTTTGTTTTTTCCTTTTTCTCTTTAGACATATTTTTCTTCTTTTGGGAACTTTACCCTAATTTTCTTTAAAGCCTTTTCACGATTTGTTTGTACTGTAGTATAAGAAGTATTGGTTATGGCCTCTATTTCTCTTAATGTTAAATTTTTTAGAAAATATGATTCTATAACTTTCCTTTGATATGGATTAAGACAAGATAACAATTCATCGACAAACATAGGTAAATCAATTTCCATCTTATTTTCTTGTAGTGTTAACATTTCAGCTTCACTATTAGATGGGCAAATACATCGTTCTTGTCTTTGATAACTATGTCTGATACAGCCCCAAAGTCTGTGATAAAAATATGTCGTAAATGCGCCACGATCAGGATTATAATGAATCATTGCGTATAATAATTGCTCCAAGGCAACAGCCATATTGTCTTCAAAAGTAACGGTAGATGAAGAATATTTTTTAGATATCTGAGTCATCAAACCTATCATGTTTTTATGTGATTTATTAAAGTAACTACTGGTTATTCTTCGCTTTATCATTATTTCCCATCCTCGCAAAACGTTTTTCTAATTGTTTTGTCCAAATCCCATCAACGATACCAATTTTAGCCGCCCCTTTGGCATTCATCCACCTTGTTTCCAACAAAATTTTTGAAAGCTGAGATGGGGTTAATTTTGTTCTTTTCGATAGATCTACAATTTTTTGATTAAAATCATCATGTATATAATCAATACCAAGTTTATGCTCGACGATATTTTCTATTTTAGCCGAGCAAACCAAAACCTGATGCAACATAATAGATGAATTTTTTGTAATAAAACGACACCCCTTGGTTCCGTAGGCAGCGATAATGGCACCCATAGAATTGGCTTGACCGCGAACAATAGTATATACCGGAAATGGAGATAGCTCTATTTGATCGACAATAGCATATCCGGCACTTAAATCGCCGCCCGGAGAAGAAATATAAATTAAGACTGGATCTTTGCTTGTGGCAAAATTTTGCAAATGCGCATTAATATATAAAGCTGCACTATCAGTAATTTCACCGACAAGTTGGATACGTCTACTAATAATTAAATTTTCTTCGGTGGTGGGGTCTAAAATTAATTGAGGTTCGGGAGTGCTTAACAATAAGTCTTCATGTTTCATTGATCGCTCCTAGGCAATCGTTTCTATATTATACGAACAAAACTGTGTTTTGTTCATTCATTTCTATAGTTTTGAGATAAAATTTCCCACTTTTCTTCACGGTGTTTAACAATTGGTCGAGTTAAGTGTTGCTTTTTTTCATAACAATCGTCACAAATGATGGCTTGATGGACTATGTATCTACCTTGGTAGCCATTCATATCATCGAATCTACTGCCATATCCAAAATCAATCTCAATAGTACCGCCATAAATATTCGGATGATGGTTGTCTAAATAGTCATTTTTGAATTTAGCGGTTGTCTCAACCGCTTTTTCGCAAACCAAACATTGATTAGGATATCTTTGCATTTTTTATTCCTTATAAATTTTATTATTTACAATCAGAGATACGTTCGGTTGACTAATTCCATACACGTCCTTAATTTGATGCTGAGTATATCCAATTCTATAGAGTTTTCTAATTTCTTGTGCATCATCAAAAGTCAATTTGGCAATATTCTTATTGGACCTTTTGATTTCTTTGTAATTACCCCACTTCAAGTATCTATTTCTCCTTATTCGTCTGGCTTGTTGATTTTTAACTTTTCTTATGCATATTGGTTTATCATTCGGTGGTACACCCTTAAAGGCAGAGCAAACTAATCGTTGAACATAGCACGAAACCTGTTGTCCTCCTCGTATTAGATTTACTCTTTGGTATCCACATCTATCTACAAATGGTGACATTTTTTGTCTTGAATTCCAAATATTACCATTGGAATCAGCAAAATATCCATTAAACCCAGGTATCTTTTTTTTCATTCCCAATTCTCCAAATAAAACTATTAATGTTGAATAGTAATAATACCACGTTCTTTACAGCCGTTGCACCTACACGGAGGGTCAACCAATTCGGAATTGCAATCCGCTGTTTTCCTACCTTTCCATCTCCATCTATCCTCTGCACCCATGGCACAATAACCGCTATCATCATTTAAAATACTACTGTATGGATCATATCCATAACTTATATGGATTTTTTTACGAAGCAAAAAATCCTCGAAACTTCTCAACACTTCTTCGTCAGACTGACCAATATCGAAAGTATAATGAGCAAACCAAGTTAAACACCACTCTTCTTCATCGATTTTTTTAACTTCAAACTTAACGTCAAAACAATCAATTGGTTTTTGTCTATTTGCCCATACTTCTTTTAATTCCTGTAATACAAATTCTTCTCCAGGATCTTCTCGGTACATTTGATTATAATACATATGATAATTTAAAAAATACTCTTCGTGTTCTGGATGACTTCGCCCAATATACCACTCATCATTTAATTTATCTTCTGGGATTTTTTCATAACAAGATACTGATCTAGAATAAATCGGATATTTTTGTAGCGTTTTATCCGCTACAGTATTGTTCTGCTTCTGCATATCCATCATCATATCCTTTTTCGTAAACGTTTTCTATGATCCCTCTAAAAATTTTTAGTCCACACTTTAAAGAAAGACCGGGATCAATGTTAACAATTTCTGAAAAAAGTTCTTCCAGTTCTCCATCAGATATTCCAGATCTATTAGACATCTTATTTTCCTCACATACACATATGCTCACTAGCGTCCATAAAATCACCAACATCCATAATACTTTGAAGAACCTCTCTCGCTCGGCAGACAAGTTCTTTGTTTTGTTGAATTTCGGATCTTAATTTTTTATATTTAGTCTTAAATGTACTAACCTGTGATTTTAAATTTTTAATTTCCTTTTGGGCAGATTGAACTAAATCTGGACTTTTATAATGTGATAAAATATAATCTAGAGCTGGCGTCTCATTTTTAGCCATAATTAATCTCCCAACCTTATGTAGTTATCATAATCTTCTATCGTAAACAAAAGATTATCAATTGCGTCAATAAATCTATCAAGATTTTTAGAGCTTCTGGCATTTTTGAATTTTCCCCAAAAATCCATTGTTTTCAATATAGAATTATCTATCTTTTTCTCATAATTCAAAACCCTTGCTTTACTAATCAATGTCCCTTTTTGAATTTCTTTAATAAAAACATCTATTGCATCTTTATCACTCATTATCATCATCTCCAACAAATCTAATACTATTATATTCATCTTCCAGTTTATTACAATCCCATTCCCCCAACGCCATAAAAACCAAATCTTTTAAAGAAGCTTCTGGATTATTTTTGATAACATGATAAAACGCTAAGACAACCTCTACTTCAAGACCGTAGTTTTCTGCTGTTTTCAGCATAGTAGATATTAGAGCACATTCTTCTTTTGTATCCATATTATATCCTTTGAATTTACCACAACAATCATTTAACGTGATTCCAAGTTTTTCTATGTGCTATACTATACACATTAGAATCACTAATACCAAATCTATCTGCTATTGTTTTTGCTTTTACGCCCCTTTGGAGTAATTGCCTTATTTTTTTAACATCTTCGGGCTTGATCTTGGTTAATTTATCTCGTGGACCAAAAGTCTTTTTTCTTTTTTTGAAACCCAAAGCTTCCCCCACATTCCAACCCATTGACAATCTAGAATAAATGGTATGAAAATTAATCCCAGTGATTTCGGACCACTCTGAAAGACATTTTTTTCGATTTCCATATTGCAAGAACACATTTTGAGGAGTATTTCTACTAACTGTTTTTCTTGTAACCCACTTGCAATTTTCTTTACAAAATTCTTTATTTTGATCTACTTTGGATAGAACTAATTTATCATCGGGTATTCCCATATCCATTAAAAAATTTTCAAATTTTGTCCATCTTTCGCATCTCCCCATTTTTCTTTTAGCCATATTACACCATTTAGAGTATATTTTTGGATAACGTTTTCTAAATATGGAAATTTGTTCTTGTCTTAAACATCCACAACTTTTAGACTTATTGGTTAATAAATTGTAGCTAAGAACATTTCTAATTTTACCACATTGACATCGACATTTCCAGTGGGGAAAATTTTTCTTAGTAAAAGCAAAATCAATTACTGTCCATTTATTAAATTTATCTCCAGGTTTAATAATTATTTTTCCCATATTATTACACCCTTTTGAATTCACTCTCGACACCTTCGGTTCCATCTGGTAAAATAATCAATTTCATCCCATACACGATTAATGGGAAATTTTTTTCCATCAGTTTGTATACTTCAACAGCTAATTGTCTAATCTCTAAGTCTGCTGCTGGGTTGCTTCGTAGCTCTATCAGATGGCGCACCGAACGTCCATTTAAGCTTACAAAAATTTTCGTTTCTGTAGCATTTGGGAGAACAGAACGTGCTGCCTGATTTGCCTTTTTTCTTCGTTCCGTTTTATTTTCTATATTATCATACATTGCATATAAAGCTTCTGTAAATTTTGAATACAGTTCTCGTGATCTTTCCATATGTGTAACCCAAGTTGCATAGTAAACTGGTTCTTTTTCTTTTAGTTCTTGAATAGCGGGCGGAACAACAAAAGCACAGTCGCTTGAATCAACGTATCGTTGACTAAGTTGAGAATAAGCTACTCCAATACGCATTCTTACTAGCTCGTGTGTTAATGAGCGAGAAACATTCCAAATACAAAAATTAAACTTTGCGTGCTCTAAACAACTTCCGTGTCCAACTCGAATTAGGTGTTTAATATGATCTTCGTGGGATCTTGACTGCTTCTTGCCGAAAGATAAATAACATAAACGTGCGGCCATTTCAACGATATATTCCGCGTCTCTATCTCCAAGATCACAATTGGAATCAAATTTATTTTGAACTTCAGGCCATTCTATCCCATGCTCTTCTAGAAATTTCAAAACCCCTTCAATATCAAAAACCTGTCTACCAACTAATTCCACCCTAGGTTTGGTTACTAATTTCATTTTCATTCTCCAAAATTTTATTTAATTTTTTATTCAACCCATTTTGAACAACAAAATTATTATAAGCTAAAACAGCATCAACTTCATTATTAAATGTACCAATTGATATTTGCTTACGATCAATCAACACATAAGATCTCCATTTTTTAATATCCTTTCGATATGAAACACCCACATATCTAGATAACTGTTTTCTTTTTCTGATACAACTATTGGGATTATGTTGGATATCAGGATAATTATTTCTATCAAAATTAATATTTGCATATTCACCGAAATAATAAATGGCAGCTTTATCATAAGCTATTGCCGCTTCTTTTTCTGTATTGAAAATACCTATATATTTATGACAATAATTTTTAGATATTTGAGCGACATATTTATCACACTCATTATGTTTCGTTACCCCCTTATATGTTTTATCATACGTTCTTCGGTTAGCTAAATTTTGAGAAACATTTACTATTCTAATATTTGCTTTTGTATTATTTAACCCATTACCATCTATATGATCTATATGTTCTTTGGGTTTAAGATCTCTTCTAAGATAATTAGACATGATCAATCGATGCATTTTAAACCTTAAAACTTTTCCATTCCGCATATAATGATGTTCAGCATAAAACGTATGGGATGCTTTATTAGTCGTTAGCCACCATTTATATTTATCAACCAAATCATAATCTTCGTCGTCAACTAAAATAAAACGTTGACCATATTTCGGAGAATTTATTTCTATTCTTTTCATCCTATGTCAAGCACCTGACGACCTACTAATTCAACTCTAGGTTTTTCGAACAGTTTCATATCATATCTCCAAAACTTTAAATTTAGCGTTTTTATTCCCAAGTCCAGGCATATCCCCGTTATAATCATAAATTAATAATGGATTAAGGCTGTGTATAACATCAGGAGTGAACAAAGATCTACTAATTCTATATGCCGCCCTTATCGCGCTACTTTTGGTATCGTAAAAGTCCTGACTTTCAAAAACATTCCTGCCTATAATTATGCGCAAATAATAAGCACCAATAATTTCTATTCTATTTTTGTGTTTCTTCATCCCTATACTCCTGAATACAATCCAAAGTATCTACCATAATATCAGCAGTACAGTCATTTATTGGTTGGGTGTGGGTTAACACCATTGATATTCTATGTTTCAAGCCCGTAACAATATCATTAGTGCATTCATAGAGTGAAATATAACCAACCAAAACACTTTCTCCAACCGTAATTATAACTTTTTTCTTTAAAAGATCCTCTAAATTATTCATCTGAATAATCTCCTAATTTAAATATGGCTCAAATAAAAGCTTGCCATCTTTCCCCAATGTTTTTAAAACCACTCTTGATTTACCTATAGATTTTCTAAACGTTTTTACAAAAGCATAAATATTCGAATAATACGTTTTACCCAATATATCTGTATATTCCACAATCTGCGCAAACCCAGCCATTTCTTTACCAGCGACCACTTTTCGACCTATTTCTCTTTCTAGTTGTCTTACATCCATCCTTAATCATCCATAATATCCAGATATTTATCGTATTCTTTCACTTTGTCTAAAAAATTATATAATCTATTTCTATCCTGGGGAGATTCAACAAAGCCAAATATTTGGTATGGCTCTATTTTATCCACTCTAAAGTCTTGAATTTTCATTAAATTTTTATCCCATACCAATTTGCATGGACAACCATAGTCTGGTCTCTGATAATCAACAAAAAAGAATCTATTAACATATGGTACTTGACGATATCGGATTCTAAATTTACCAATTTTAATTGTTGGTGGTCTCATTTTTTTATTCTCCATAACTCTTTTATCTCCCTTGGAACTACATTCTAAAAATGGAGCCTTACCGTGTTTAATCATTTTTCTTACCTCCGTTGGGGCCACACTCCCCGAGAATGTAGCCAATCCACCGCTCGCGGTTGAATCGCGGGTTGCGGGAACGGCAGAATTCCACCAACGTGTCGAGTTGCTCGCCCTCGAACTTATGCACACCAAACTCCTCACAATGTGCATTGTGGTAGCGGATAGCGTCGGCGAGAGCGATAAAGTCTTTTTTAGTCATCATTTGCCTGCCTCTCAAGATATTCTTGATAAGATTTATCTAAACTTTTAGCATGATTTCCAGAAATAATCAACTGATTACCTACACTAATGGCTTCATCGCCAGTTAAATCCAATGGAAAAAATCCATTCAAATTAAAGTGTGTTCTAGTTAATTTGGGATCATATTTAATATTAACACAAACATCAGGTCCGTCTCCCCACGTACAAGATATACTTATATCGTCTCCGGTTCGAGTTTTTAGTTTCATGATTCAATCCTTTTCCATTTTTTTGGTTGTATTTTGTATTGATATTTCTTGATTGGTAATCTAAATCTTTTACTCAACTTAATAGCTAATTTATCAGCTAGATCGTGTCTGGTCGTATATGATTTTCCGATAAATTCTATACCTTCTACGACGATGCAAACCACAACACCGTCCCATGCACTTCTCACTAAAACACAATCGCCTATCTTCACTATTTCAACTCACAATTAAGAAAGACATCAGAAAACTCACCAGGACAAATAATCTTAATTTGATCAATCAATCTTTGTCTCAGCTTGACAGAAAAATCAAGCAATTCTCGCAACTCCTCATCATTTATTATTTTATGTGGAAAAATCAATTTCAACAAACCTGATAAATTTTTTGAAACTGCCGTTTGGTCTCGGTATGAAATTCTTCCGAAATTTACCCGGTCATAAACAATATCTAAATAATCTCTATCCCTAAGTTTATGTAAAATTTCTGCAAAATAATCACTCATGAAACCAATTCCGTCAGAGAAATTTGATTCTGATACTTTCGGTACTTGCCATCCGGGAATAAAGCCATGAATTCTATCTAGAAATGCTCTATCGTTATTAATCAATGACGGTAATGGAGATAACAAGTGCCTATAATAATTCTTTGGTTTCTTTGTTTTAATATCACAATCAATATTTCCAATAAAAACAACAGAAGCGCCAGACGAGAAATTCAATGAATCACGTCCGAAACTTCCGCTGTTCATAAAATCTTTTAACATCGACACCAAATCATCTTGTCCCTGCCAATTTGCGTGGGCTATCTCATCGAAAGCGACACAGTCTTTATATGTTATTATACCGTGTTGGCGTCTTAATTTGTTATAGAACAGTGAAGCGACACTAGTTTTAGATCCAGAAATAACAAAACTGTAATTACTAAGATTTTTATAAAAGAATGTCTTGGATGTTCCGACGCCGCCCAATTCGACAATATTAGAATTGTTTTCCACAAGAGGAATTAGTCTTATTAGATAAAGGAATTTTTCTTTACGTGTTAAAAGCCTAGGATTAAAACCTACAGTATTAATTAACAGGTCGATCCATTCGTCTGTTTCAAATAATTCTCGTTTATTAATCCAGCTATTAAGATCTATTTTTGTGATTTGAAATGGGATAAATCTTGTTATTATAAAGGGATATTTTTTGGCCTTTAATGCAAACGAACCATCAAAAGAAATCTCAATCGTTCCCCATGCACCAGTTGTTAATAATATATCACCGTACTCAGCTATAATATACGGGTGTATTCTGATATTTTGATCACCAAGAGCCCCTATATCTGCCCAGTATTCATCGCGTGATTGATCGTAGCGGCATCTAATTTGCCCAAGGAGACTATGGACCCCATTTTCCCGGATTCGGCTTTTAATAAGCTCCCGCTGGTCTGATTCAACATAATTTTCGCACATGATTTTCTCTATTTGAGCCAGACCTGGATGTGTATTTTCAGAATCGATAAGTTTTGAGATTAAATAATCAGCAACAAATCGTGGAAGCTTGTGAAATCTATCGCTTAATGTAAGCAACTTTTTATTTACGACGACACCATCCTGATTAAAAATAGACAACACTTTTTCGTCTAATTGTTCTTGAATTATAGTCATATTAACCGTCCAAAAAAGAGAGTATGTTTGTTCTTTCTACTGATGTCGCCTCTTCATAGTCCAAATCTTCTGTTTCTAATTGTTTTTTATCAAAATCTCCAAAACATCTTTGATGAATTTCTCCAAGATGGCTCGGTGTTCCATAAATAAATCGTTCTTTTTCTAAATCTACCAATTTTGAAAGTGTCAATCTAATTATTTGATCGCCATTGGATAGACCTTGTCCACATATTAGACAAAACATGTTTTTTCTCATAGCAAAAAATTTATTTAACGTGAATTCTGTATACTATACTATTCTCTATTCTATTCTCTATTTTATATACTCAAGACATTATTATGCTCAAAATTGGATGGGGGATGGTAAATCCCACCATCCAGTTTTGAGATGATGAAAAGAAATATTACCAAATAGCATTTTGAATCCGTCAAACATATTCTTTGTCTAGCTTGACATGACCAGTACCAACTAATGACTCTTCTATATTAGAGTACGAACAACTCTAATAAAATTTTATATTTAGAGCAAAATTTTTTAACAAACCCTATTTTTACCCCGTTCCTTGGCCCTGTACATATTTTTATCCGCTTTTTGGATCATTGTCTCATACTCAGTCGTTTGTTTTTCTTTCGTTGACACACCAATACTTACAGTGACAAATAACAATAATTCTTTGTCTAGCATTAATGGTTTATCTGATATTAATTTTCGCAATCTTTCTGCATATTCTTTGGCCTGATCGAGTGTTGTATGGGGACATACGATGACAAATTCTTCCCCACCGAATCTTGACACGATATTTCCTGTCCTGCTGTTTTCTTTTATTGTCGTTGCCAAATACTGAAGCACTTTGTCACCGATATCGTGTCCGTATGAATCATTATATCCCTTGAAATTATCAACATCAAGCATTAAACAACTCAACGGTTGTTCGTTTCTGATAGCAACGGCCAATAATTCCTTGAATCTTTGGATCATATATCTTCTATTATAGGTCTTGGTTAATTCATCTGTTATTGCTAATTCTTCATTTTTTCTATTGGATAGGCTTAATTCTGCTGATAACTTATGTAGAGCAAGATTTTGTTTTCTTAATTCTTTATGTAGATGAATAATTTTTTCAGCCGATTTCAGTTTCGCTTTAATTACGTGTTCACATATTGGTTTGGTAATAATATCATTAATACCGTATTCAAACGCATCTAATATTCTGCGCTTCATTAATTCTTGATACATATTTTCGCGTTTAGTCAGGACTATGATGTAAACAAACCCCAAAACCTCTTGTAATTCTCTGATGGTGCTACAGATTTCCCTTATATCTTTGTCTGGCATATCCCATTCGACAATTAAAACATCTGCTCCATCATCGTGGAGATCGCGGAATGCTTCTTTGTAGGTTGTGACTGCGGAAAATTGATATCCGATTTCATGAAGAATGTGGCATGTTTGTGTTAGATCAGTGTGATCGTGGTCTAACAGCAGAATCCTCATTTTTGTTTTCCTTTGTTTTTCTTAGTCGGCCTAAAGCCCCAAGAATTCTTTTGGTTGCGCTTCCTATGTGTTTTTTGGTAATGGGTCCATGTGCATTAATGGTTTGTTTTAAGGCGCCGTTTATTAATTTTCTTTGATCGTTACTCACAACCTTCCTCCATCACATTATTTTTAGGACGAATTTGTTCCATAATATATTTATCCACAGCTTTTTTGTTTCCATCGTGGAGTGCAAACATAATTTTTTTGTGTTCTATCGGAGTTCTTTGGACGCTTTCTGCGAAATCCTTCCTTGATGGATGACTCCAATCTGTACCGTCTAAAACTTTATGATAATCTACTCCAATTTGACCACTAACGGCTCTATATTGACGCTCTAAATTACGGGCGATAGAGATGAACTCTTTTAAGTAATCATTCTGGAACATCGCCTCCATTTCTTTGGAGGCCATACCGTTTTCCATTGACCCCCAAATGCCTAGTGGGGTTAATTTTTTCAAGAGATAGGCGCGTTTGAGATAATCTTTAGCTTTGATTTTTACTCTTAATCCGTTTTGGAATTTGATGACATATCCCTCTTCTGTTTTCCCAGAGACTTTATCTAAGTGATAGAACATTTGATTAATACTCATTTTATTAGATAAATCTTCAATAGTTGGGAAACCGAACTGTTTAGCAGTTGGTTGTGGACCAAGTTCTTTCCTGGTATGTCGATTAAAAGCTGTTAATAACACCAATTTTTCCTGATTTTTATAATCAACTATAATTTTTGTTGTGGGAGAAATAATCTCAAAAACTAGAGTTATGCTTTTATGTAAATCTGATAAATCATAATTTTCTTGTAGGAATTTGGTTGCCCAAATTGCGCCTGGACTTTCAAATGACCCCCGTGTTGCTACCTTGAATTTATTGTCGTGTCTGTATAGAATTCCCAACCATCCATCTAATTTTTCGTATATTTTGTAACCGTGTTCCCATGGTAGAATACCCTCTTGTGTTTCTTGTCTTTCGTTCATATTAAAGAATTTTGGGAAAGGGTATGCGATACATTCTCCAGTATTGATATCGAAAATGTGCCCCCTACTTTCCAGTAATATGGGATATTTTTCCCACAGGTTTTCTCCGGTGGCTTTAGCGGTGTATGTATATATAACTAAGTTGTTTAACCGTTTTGATCTGATTAAACCCTTTTCTACCAATTCTTCTCGTAATTTAATTTCCCATGGAGTTTGCATTACAATTTTCCCTGTTTTCTGGCTTCGTATTTTGTTTGGGCTACATAATGTAGGGTTACACCCAATTGTTTAGCTATCCTCTTATTTCTTCCATATTGGCGTCCTCCATCCGTTTTTAGCAAATGAATAATTAATGGGCGTTGGCCTTCTCTATTTCTTCTTGGGACATCTATTCCCCTTTTTCTAAGGGAGTGCGCTATTGGTATTAATCGTTGTCGAGTAAGACCGGTCAATTCTTCTAATTGGCTGTATGTTAGGTCTTCGTTTTGTAACAACCGAATAGCATCAATATTTTTAGCTGGCCAGCGTGGCGGGACAGTTTCTCCTGCTTTAATTAATTTTTCTCTTATTTGTCTCACTCTTTCTCTGGTAATTCCGAATCTATCACCAATTTGTTGGTAGCTAATATGTGGTCTTTGTAACGCCCGTAAAATTATTCTATCTCTTTGAGAGAAATCCACGGTGTTTCCTTTCATTGACATTATTTAACTTCAACTAAACTCAGTGTTGGGTGTGTTTCATATACTGGCAAACCGAGTTCTTTTGACAAACGTTTCGCCAATTTCATCACTTTTGATCTATTGCCATCATGAAGTGGTTCTGTGAACTCGGTTCGCCCAACAACAATTATGAGACTATAGATACGCTCTTTTGCCTTTTCAGAATCAAGATAACAATGTATTTCTATGTATTTTTGGGGTCTTTTCACATCAATTCTCCTATATATGGTAGTTCCCTATATTCTCCATCTAGATCCATACCATAACCAACAACAAACAGATTGGGTATGATGAATCCGTAATAGTTTGGTGTAATGAGCACTTCTCTACGCTCTTGTTTGTCTAATAGGGTACAGGTTTTGATACTTCTTGGGCACTTCTGTTCGAAGTGCCGGATTAACCATTGTAGAGATAAACCAGAATCTATTATATCGTCTATAATTAATATATGTTTATCTTCTATTGCCTCCTTCGGTGGGGTGAAGTGGGTTTTAATAACCCCAGTAGAGTTTTGGGTTATATAACTTGTGATTTTTATACATTCTACCTTGGGTGGATATCTTAGTTTTGCCAATATATTTTCTAGATCGAAGACAAACCTATCTGCTCCCTGTAAGACATTAATGATAATAAAATCTTGGTCACGATAGTCATCATTTATTTCTTGAGCGATTGATGAAATCGCCCTCTGGATTTGTTTGGATGATATAAATGGTCTGACTTTTGACATAATATACATCCACTAAATAAAGTGATTTGACAGAAGTCAAAATCACAACGCGCGAAGGCATCGAAGA
>Ga0209536_100009919_pt1 | contig 14092 bp, 3 predicted proteins | sample DeeMarSeWOR28_12_FD_187461 | JGI IMG/M metagenome (GOLD analysis project Ga0209536, IMG submission 187461) | Marine sediment microbial communities from White Oak River estuary, North Carolina - WOR-2-8_12 (SPAdes) (version 2) | ecosystem: Environmental > Aquatic > Marine > Intertidal zone >...
AATTTTCTGGGATTCTACACAGGCATACCCCAAGCACCTGCTTTTGACTATCTAGCGGCCCGGAGCGACAACCGTACGGACGGTATGCGTCTCGGCATGGGTGTAGGGATTTCGTTGGGCGTGCTGCCCACGGAGGTAACTTATTTCCGTATAACATCTCCGGTGAATAACATTGACCACTACTTAGACGAGCCCAACCTATACTACACTCCGCAGTTCGGTTACGAGTATTGGACTGTCCCGCATATCCCCACTCCTCAGGATGATACGATCACCTACAGCCTTACCACCTCCCAAGGATCAGTGGTGGGTTCGCGCGATTTTGAATTCGCGCCGGTACCGATGGTAGATATTGGGACCCTAGAGGTGGATGGCATCAGCGCCAGTAATGCGTATCTTGACAGCACCACGCCCACCTTCTCATGGGACCCGATCGCCCTGACTACGGGAACCCCTCATTATCGGCTGGAAATTCATGACTGGCGTGACCAGAGCTACTTTTACATTACTCCGCGGAACACCACGCCATCTGTTACCATCCCTTCAAACGTGCTGTTACCAGGCAGTTCTTACCGGGCACGGATCAGAACAGGGGACGATTCTAGTGGCACTCTGGAAGACAATATCTCCAGGAGCGCCTATTTTTTCTTCACCGTCCAGGGTGATTCAGATGGTGATGGAGATCTAGATGGTTACGACAATTGTCCAAACGATTCAAATCCCAGCCAGCTAGACGGTGACACCGACGGGGTGGGGGATGTCTGCGACAATTGTCAAAGTGCATACAACCCTGGGCAAGAGGATAGCAATTACAATGGGACCGGGGACGCTTGTGAGGACAGTGATTCAGACGGAATTCCCGATCTCGATGACAACTGTCCATCTGTTTCCAATCCTAGCCAGCTAAACTGGGACGATGATGACGCAGGCGATGTTTGCGAGGACAGCGATTACGATGGATTGTTGGATAGCGATGATGCCTTCCCCTTTGACAATGAAAATGACTCGGATGGTGATGGCATTGGCGCCGATACGGTGGCTATCTGCGGCTATTTGGGTGGTATCTGTGGGCAGGTGGATAACTGCCCGACGGTTTATAATCCTGATCAGATTGATACGGATGGCGACGGTGTTGGTGATGATTGCGAAAGCTCTGGGGCAATCTCCGATGAACCGAAATGCAATCCGAGAAAGGAACCATGCGGAACAGAAGATACGGTCACAGACACTGACGACGATCAGCTTGCAGATGATCAGGAACCGAGTGGCTGTGTGGGTTTGCGGGATTGCGACGGCGATGGGGTCATTGATGGAGCTGATAACTGCATTGGCCCGGATGCTTTCAACTTTAACCCCGGCCAGACAGATACGGATAACGATGGTGAGGGCGATGCCTGCGACCCAGACGATGACAATGATACTGTAGCCGACGGCAACGACAATTGCCCTCTTATCTCCAATGCTGATCAGTCCAACATGGACGGCGATCCCGATGGTGACGCCTGCGACACCGACATTGATGGTGACACTATTGATAATGATGTAGAGATTCAGAACGGAACCTCACCTACAAATCCCGACACCGACGGGGACGGTCTGCCTGACAATACTGACCCGGATCCTCTCAATCCGGCGACTGACCCGAAATACACCATCGTCCTCGAAGCACGTGACGGCGCCACGAATGTCACGGATATCTGGCTCCCGGCACCCCCTTCGCCTACTTACCCTCAGCAGTCCACGCCAACAATACCGTCGGTGTACCAGAGCAACCAGGTGACTGTAGTGGCCGCTTTCAAGGACCCCAACGGTGATCCCACCGATTTCACTAGCAGTGTGACCTTCACCCTCTCCCCGTCAACCTGGGAGGGTGTTGCCACCAATGACACTGAAACCTATATGGGTAATCCTTCCAATGACTTCAGCTTCCATCCCACCAATAAGGACTACCTGACTGAAACGGTTGCCGCAGGACCGGTTCCTGAGGAGGCATCTGTTGACCTCTATTCCTTCGACTATGGCGGCCAGGCCACCATCATCGTTACAACCACTGACCCAAATGGTAACAGTGTAGCAAGTATGACAACTCTGCCGCTGGATTCGGATAAGGATCTGCTTCCAGACGTCTGGGAAAACAACATTTTCGGGTTCAACGAATATAACGGCTACTCTTTCAGCGCAGCCATCGATGACGGCCAGGAAGATTTAGATACCAGTGCGAGTAACTCTTACGTAGGAGACGGCCTGATCAATTTCTTGGAGTATCGTGGGATTATCCTCGATGATGCCGTGGGGGATTTCACCGAGCATATTAGGCTCGATCCCTGGAAGAAAGACCTTTTTGTCCGCGGAGATGGATTTGCAAACTCTATACTAGCTCCTGAGAATCCAACCGATGTGCTGGCTTTCTCACTGGACTATGAAGCAGTCTACGGAGTCCCAAATGGCAAAAATGCCTTTGAGGAGGCGGGCATCGTGGTGCATGACGTGACGGGAAGACGGTCTTTCATCGGTCCCGGCGAGCCTCCGAATATTGACATTCTGGTTGTGACCAATAACACCACGGAGAATACAACCATAGCAGGCTACGCCAACGGCTGGACCAACCACCTTGGCTCTCGTTACTGGACCTGGGATACCAAGGGTGCCAGCTACATCGGCGACTTCCAGTTCTACCAACTCAACTCTGCAACTGGAGCTCAGGGGACCTATCTCTATCACCTGAACCTGATGCACTACTTTCACAACCGACCCTACTGGGACAATCCAGACGACCTGAATGACCCGGATTACCAGAATTTGCTCGATCCCCTGAATTTGGTTGAGGACTATCGGCAGGAGAACGGCATTGGGCCCGAGAGGATCAAGGGCAAATCTGAGGACAGGTTCGTCACTAATGATGTCCTAGATGGGGATCATATGGTGACCACAACTGCCACAACCATTGACTGGAAGAGCGTTTCGTGGGGATCTGAGGACTATAGGGCCGGTTACGATTTCAGCTGTTTTGACTCAGACGGCGATGGACTCGTGGAGAATCCCGTGGTGGTCGATGCGAAGACAATATCAAAGGAATACTCGGCGGAAGAGGTTCAGCTCCACACAGCCATCCACGAGATGGGACACGCTGTGGGGATAGTAGAACATACAACCGATCCTCTATGTGTCATGTATGAGGCGAGTCAGAATTGGGATCGGGCAGGTCACTTTTGCGACTACGCCGCGAGCCAGATCATGATTCACAACAAAACTGAATGATCTTTGTGGGAGTGAGAGGATGAGAAGACTAATAAAGCCGAGCTTGTTGGTCGCTCTATATTATCTATTGTCCATGCTGCTTGCGGCGACGGCTTCAGCCCAGGTGTCGCCGATCAAAGCCAAGTTGCTGGCGACGAAGAAAATCTACGGGACTGACGAGCCCATCGAGATGCAAGTGACCGTTTACAACGATATCGCTCAGGAGGTGATCTCGCGTGAGGGTTTTCAAGACCGGAACTTCCACCTGATGATCACCTTCACCGATCCTGACGGCAAAGCCATCCGCAGTCGATTCGACGAGGGGGTCGATGAGCCGCCTCCACCGCGCAGGTATGGTGGCAAGGATGCGGCTTTAGTGGAAATAATCTATCCCGACTGGGATCATACTACGGTCATGGACGATGCCCGAGCCTTTTACGATCTTACCAAGCCGGGTCTTTACAAGGCACAGCTGTTCTTTTCCCTCGAAAAATTTTCTATGTATTTTGTCGACCCGGTTACAGAGGCCATATTTGCCTACCTGGATGATCCCGGGAGGCAACACTTCGACCCGGTGGCCTCTGCCGAAATTTCTTTCGAGATCCTTCCATTGCAACCTGTGGTCGAATCGGCGATCGAGGTTGAGGCAAAACTGTTCACAATAGATTTTGGGAGGAAACCGCGGGTTACGCGAACAAATCTGGCAAATTGCTCTATTCGCCTCATTCGTTGCTCGGACATCAGCGAGGATTTCTATCCTATTAACCATAAGACCTACCAATTGATATGGCAGCACACGCCTGTAGTGGCAACCGGATTGACCGACTCCAATGGTAAAGCGCAGTTCGTAGATGTGACTCAAGATGAATACCTGATCCTCGCCCATTATCCAGAAGGAATGACTTTCACCCATATGGGAAGATTGGTGAGGGCTAACGATCCCAATTGGCTTAAAGAGAAACCAATCGTGAAGCGCTTCATTGTTCTGCAGAAGGCCGATGGTAGTAAGTCCCCGGGAACAACTCATACGCGCACGGGCTCCAAGTTACTTATCACCGAGCCCGAGTTCGTCATGTGGGATAGTGATCAAGAGCTCTACCCCTTTGTCTATGAAAGTGAAGGGGATTGGGAGGTGACCACTTCTATCAGTCCACCGGACGGGTTTAAGGCAGATAAGAAGGATCTGAAGACGAAAGTTAAGAATGAGGTGAAAGCGGTCCAGTTCAATATCACCGACAAGGGATCGCGCTGGGAGGAGACCGAGGTCACTCACAAGATCAAACACAAGGGAAAAACCGAAAAGATCAAGAGCAAGATTGGCATCAAGCTCTCCAAAAAATTAGCGGAAGAGAAGGGCCTCGGCATTTACGGCCATACCCCCACCCCAGGGCCGTTCAAAGGCGGCAAAAAACTGGGACACCAAAAGGATTAGTGATTTGAACAATGAAGGAGGCTTGCAGCTTCACGAAACCTCTGGAGATGAAAAGGCAGATGCTTGGATCTGGAAGATTTCTCTGAGTTTGCAGCAGGAAACCGGTAGAGGCGAATGAACGCAACATGCTGATGATACATGGAAAGGCAACAGAGTTCGCAGCTGAGAATGTTTCGACGAGCTTGGGATTGGAAAAGATCTCACCCATCGACGACTGGCACTACTTCTATAAGCAGCACCCCATCTCTTATCTTTCGGCTAGAGTTTAACCAAGGTAGGGGCACAGAGGCAGGGAGGTCGAAATGAATACGTGGAAAGAAAGATCCTGCGGATTTGGATTGACTGGCACAGGGCCTCTGAAACTCCTGGGGGTCATATTAATTGGCCTATTCTTGGTCGGGTGTCAAGGAACGCTGGCCTCGCTGAAGGATTCCTCAGGTGATGCAAGTCCAGTGAATACGGCCAAGGATGACCGCAAAGCGGAGATTGTTCAAAACATATACAAGCTGCAGATGCCCTTTATCGCCAATGAGGGGCAGATACAGGACGAGAATGTCCGCTTTTATGCCAAAACCTTCGCGGGAACAGTCTATGTGACCGAACAAGGGGAGATGGTCTATTCCCTGCCTCATCAAACAAATCCGCAATCCGCGATCCGCAATCCACAATCGCAAGTCTCCATTTTGAAGGAAACCCTTGTAGGCGCATCCTCAGTCAAGCTACAGGGAACCGATCCCGCCAAGACCAAAGTCAACTACTTCATCGGCAATGACAGGAGCAAGTGGAGAACCAATATTCCCACTTACAGCTCGGTGAGTCTCGGGGATGTATATAAAGGTATTAGCCTTTCACTAAGGGCATATGGGAAGACCGTTGAGAAGGTCTTCACCGTGCATCCCGGAGCTGATCCCTCGGCCATCCAATTGAAGATGGAAGGAGTCAGTTCGCTCAGGATCAACGAGCAGGGTGAACTCGAGGTCGAGACCGGGCTCGGGGTGGTTCGGTTCAGCAATCCCGCCGCCTACCAGGAGCGAGATGGGGCGCGCAAGGACGTCCGGGTGGCGTATGTTGCTGACGGGAACGCCTACAGATTCAAGGTGGCTGAGTATGACAGGGCTTTCCCCCTTATTATAGACCCGGTACTTGTCTACAGCACCTACCTTGGTGGGGACGGCTCCGACGCCGGCTGGGGAATCGCCGTGGACGGTTCGGGTAACGCGTATGTGACGGGGTGGACCAACTCCACCGATTTTCCGCTTGGGGGCATTGGTGTTGGAGGAGGCATGGACGTCTTCGTGGCCAAGCTCAATTCCTCCGGCTCCGCCCTGGTCTACTCCACCTACCTGGGTGGCGGCGGCGATGATCACCCCATGGGCATCGCGGTGGACGGGTCGGGTAACGCGCATGTGTCGGGGAGGACCGCATCCAGCGACTTCCCGTTATGGGACGCCTTGCAGCTCGTCAATAACGGGCTGGATGACGCCTTCGTGACAAAGCTCGATCCCTCCGGCTCTGCCCTTGTATGGTCCACCTACCTGGGTGGGAGCAGCCAAGACAACGGCTACGGTATCGCCGTGGATGATTTGGGTAACGTGTATGTGACGGGGTACACGCAATCCACGGACTTTCCGGGTACGTCGTCGTCTCCTATTCAGAGTACCCTTAATCCAGGAGGATTTGGGGTCGACGCCTTCGTGGCCAAGCTCAATTCTTCCGGCTCTGACTTTGTCTGGTCCACCTACCTGGGTGGCAACGGCGATGATAACGGTTACGGTATCGCCGTAGACGGATCGTATAACGTTTATGTGAGTGGGGGGACCGAGTCCAGCGACTTTCCGGGTGCGTCGGGGTCTTCCATTCAGAATAGCCTCCTAGGGGTTCGTGACGGCTTCGTGACGAAGATCAACGCGGCGGGCACTGCACTTGTCTACTCCACGTACCTGGGAGGGAGTAGCCCAACGAACTATCCCGGGGAAGAGGCTACTGGCATCGCGGTGGACGGGTCGGGTAACGCGTATGTCACGGGGCGGACCAACTCCGACCCCGACTTTCCGCTGCAGAATGCCCTTCAAAGTACATACGGAGGAGGCCTTTTTGACGCCTTCGTGGCAAAAATCAACGCGGCGGGCACTGCACTTGTCTACTCCACCTACCTGGGTGGGAACGGCGATGATGAGGCTGGCGACATCGCGGTGGACGAGTCGGGTAACGTTTATGTGAGTGGGGGGACCGAGTCAACAGACTTTCCAGCGCAGAGTCCCCTTCAGGGGGCCCTCGGAGGGTCTAAAGACGGTTTCGTGACGAAAATCAACGCGGCCGGCACTGCACTTGACTACTCCACCTACCTGGGTGGGAATGGCGATGGTGAGTCTATAACACGCATCGCGGTGGACGGGTCGGGTAATGCGTACGTGACGGGGTACACCGACTCCACAAACTTTCCCACGGCGAATGCCTATCAGTCCGGCCGACTCGGCGATGATGACGCCTTTGTAGCCAAGATCAGCCCACCGGTATGGTACGTGGATGGGGATGTGTCAAGCTCCGGTGACGGTACCAGCTGGGCGCAGGCCTTCCAGACGATTGAGGAGGCAATTGCGGCGGCCAGCGCAGGTAACGAAATCTGGGTGGCCGAGGGAATCTATAGCCCCAGCGATGCTAGCGGTATTCGCGTGTACAAAGCCGTCCACATCTACGGAGGCTTCGCTGGCACAGAGACAGAAAGAGATCAAAGAGACTGGCAAAGCAATGTGACAACAGTTGACGGTTCTCTTGGTTCCAGGGGCTTGTGGATTGAGACGGCCGCGACCATAGACGGATTCACTATTTCTGGTTGCGATCCTTCAGCTGCGAGTTACCAATCCAATTATGGCGGTGGAATATTAATCGAATACGATAATCCCACCATTAACAATTGTACTTTTTCCAGTAATACAGCAGGAAATGGTGGCGCAATTTCCATCGAAGCTTCCGTGACCACAATTACCAACAGCACCTTCTTTAACAATAGCGCTACTGATGGCGGCGCAGTTTATAATTTCACTTCCTCATCCAGGATCACCGATAGCATCTTCTTTAACAATAGCGCTACTGCCAATGGCGGCGCAATTAACGACAACCTTTCCTCATCCAGGATCACCAACAGCACCTTCTCTAGCAATAGCGCTAGCAGTGGCGGCGCAATTTACAACACGGCCTCCGAGTTCTCCTCCATCACCAATAGCACCTTTTCGGACAACAGCGCTACTGGTCCTGGCGGCGCGATTTACAACTGGGACCACTCTTCACCCACGATCACCAACAGCACCTTCTCTAGCAATAGCGCCAGCAATGGCGGCGCAATTTACAATACTTTTTATTCTTCACCCTCCATCACCAACAGCACTTTCCACAGCAATAGCGCTGATAATGGCGGCGCAATTTACAACCAACTATGGTCTTCTCCTGCTATTACCAACTGCATCCTGTGGGGAGATCTTGCCACATCGCTTGGCGCTGAGATTCACAATGCAGATGTGGATTCGGTCCCAATCGTCACTTACTGCAATGTGGAGGGGGGGTATGGCGATCCAGCTGATATGAATATTGACGCCGATCCTCTTTTTGTTGACGCTCCAAATGGTGATTTCCGCCTCAGGGGAAGCTCTCCAGGCTTTTCAGGCTCTCCCTGCATAGATGCGGGGATCAACGGAGCTATGGATTTAGGCACCGACTTTGAGGGTGATCAGCGCTTCTTCGATGATATTTATACCACTGATACAGGTATCGGTACTCCTCCAATTGTGGACATGGGTGCAGATGAGTTTGTCGATACAGACGGGGATCAAATGGCAGATTCCTGGGAGGGCGATAACTTCGGTGACCTCTCCCATGACGGCACGCTTGATTCGGACGTTGACGGTTTGACCGATCTTGAGGAATTCCAGTATGGCACCAATCCTACTCTCTGGGATACGGACGGCGATTACGTAAGTGACGGGACAGAAGTTGGCAATGCAACTTCGCCCTTAGATCAGGGTGAGTTTACTCCCGCTGGAACCGGTGGAGTTCGTGGCGTTATTACGCCAGTAACGGGGGTGCAGATTACAGTATATGCAATCACTGGAAATCCTTGCGGCCCCTGGAGCACTATAGGAAGCGGGGTTACAGACCCGGCCAGCGGGAACTATGCCATCGTGGGGTTGCCGCCTGATGACTACTACCTGTACTCCGACAACCAAACCAATTATGTCCGAGAATATTGGACCGATGCAGGAAGCGTGAGATCATGTAATGAGGCCGTTTCGTCCACAGTTTCTGACGGCGTCATGTCGGCCGGCAAGGATTTTGACCTCGAGCTGGGTGGCAGCATATCCGGCACCATTACGGAGGAGGGGAGCGGCCTTCCCATTCAGGGCCTGCACGTGGGGGCTAACCAAATATACTGTATGGAGGATTGGGCCGCGGTTGCACATACGGATGCAAACGGTGATTACACCATTCACGGCATCCCTGCAGGAACAGTTTATCTAAAGACCTGCGGCGAATGCGTTGGGATGAATTACGTCAATGAATGGTATAACTCAGCCGATGGCACCTACTACTGTGCTCAAGCGACTCCAATCAGTGTGAGCGCCGGTGAAGAGCTAACCGGCTACGATTTCATCCTGCCAGTGGGTGCAACAATTTCAGGCATGATCTATGAGGCTGACGGCACTACTCCGATCACTGACCCCTCTATTCACGTGGGAGCAAGACTGGGTAATCCCTGTTACAACCATGAACAAGTAAGCGGCACAAATCCCGTCTCCGGCTCATATACTATTCAGGGCGTTCCCCCCGGTGATGTCTACCTTGTGACGCACGACAGCCAGTCCAATTATTTGAACGAGTGGTGGACGGGTAATCCAACTGATTCCAGCAGCTACCTCTGTGATGACGCCCAGAGTATTCCTATTACAGGAAGCGATACAGTAACCGGCAAGGATTTCCAGCTCGCTACCAATACCGATACGGATGGGGACGGCGTTCCGGATGATTATGACAACTGCCCGGATGTTTACAATCCCGCAGAGGATGAGAGGCCGTCTTGGTTTTATGACCTAAGGAATTTCAAGACTGTTTTGGAAGCATATTATGCTGACTACCAAGAACATCCTAAATATGTGCGTATGAATGGCACAGTTGTAGAGATGGCCACATGCTATGAGCCTAATACATGGGTACCTTTTTATACTGTTTCAGAGGAGGGCGTTATCCTTAGATATTTGGAAGACAATTCCTGCCAAGATTACGATATCGAAGTTTATCACAGCGGGGGGAGTCTGCGTTATACGACGAGTAACAGAACGAGTTTAATTTATTGGTTAGATATGAACGGCAATCCACACGAAATTGACGAGCAGAGGGACTATAACGCTGATGAAAAGGGCGACGCCTGCTCGGATACCGACAATGACGGGGTGTTGGACATCGATGATCCGTGCCCCCTTGACAACCCGGATGACCTCGACGGGGACGGGGTTTGTGGAGATGGGGACCGTTTCCCCGATGCGGACAACTGCCCCAGTGGTCCCAACCCAATGGTGGCTTATAACCTTGGTGACTCCATCGGAGACTGCGCCTTAGGCGATTTGGTCTGGGGAGTAGGTGATTACTGGCAAGTCGATGCAGACTGTGATGGTATCGGCGATGTTGATGTTTGCGACGCAAGCGCAGCAGGGGAGAGGCCCACCTGCGGTATTCCGAACACACCCCCCTGCCCTCCAGAGGAGACGATCACAGACACTGACGACGACCAACTTGCAGATGACCAGGAACCAGAGGGCTGTGTGGGTTTACAGGATTGCGACGGAGACGGGGTCATAGATGGGGAGGATAACTGCATACAGGTCTCCAACTTGGCCCAGACAGACACTGACCGTGACGGCCAGGGAGACCTCTGCGACACAGACGATGATAATGATACTGTAGCCGATGGCAACGACAATTGCCCTGTGATCTCCAATACTGATCAATCCAACATTGACGGCGATCCTGATGGTGACGCTTGTGACACTGACATTGATGGTGACGGCCTCCTGAACGACGAAGAAATTGGGATTGGAACCTCGCCAACGAACCCCGATACCGACGGTGACTTGATATGCGACGGGCATTTAGATCCTGATGATCTTGGCCCAATTGAAGCCGGCCCCGATCCAGATCCTCTCAATCCGGCGACTGACCCGAAATACACCATTGAGTTTGCGCTGGAAGTGGCTAACAGCCGGATTAGCACTGATTCATGGCTCCCCGCGCCTCCATCACCGTACCCTGCACCGTCTGAATCTGAACCAGTTCTGCCGGCGGTTGTTCAGAGCAGCCAGGTGACAGTCGTGGCCATTCTTAAAGACCCGGCTGGTGATCCCACCGCTTTCAATGGCGACGTGACCTTCACCCTCAACCCGTCCACCTGGGAGGGGGTGGCTACCAACGACACTGAGGTTTACACTGACTATCCTTCCAATGACTTCAGCTTCGCTCCGGGTGACAAGGAGGTTCTCGATCAAACCGTTGCCTCAGGACCGGTTCCTGAGGAGAGGACTGTAGACCTCTACTCTTTTGACTACGGCGGCCAGGCCACCATCACGGTAACAGCTGTTGCCCCGGACAATTCCGTCGTCCAGGGCACGATCACCCTGCCACTGGATTCGGATAATGACCTCCTTCCCAACGTCTGGGAGTACAGCATTGCTGGATTCGATGCTTTCAACGCCCACTCTTTCGGACCAACCCTGGCTGATGGTCAAGAGGATACAGACACCAGTATAAACAATCAGTACGACGGAGATGGTTTGACCAATTTCCGGGAGTTCCGCGGGGTTATCCTTGATTACCCCAACGGTGATTTCGAGAAACACCTGAGACTCGACCCCAGGAGTAAGGATCTCTTTGTCCGTGGCGACGGCTTTGCAAACTCTGTAAATCCACCTGCCAATCAAATCGATGTGCTACCTTTCTCACTCGACTATGAAGCGGTCTACGGAGTTCCAAATGGCGAGAATGCCTTTGAGGAGGCGGGCATCGTGGTCCACGACGTCACGGAAAGGCTTTCTTTCAGGGGTCCCGGCGAGCCCCCGCACATCGACATTCTGGTGGTGACAAACGACACAGAGAATACCACCACCATAGCAGGCTACGCCAACGGCTGGACCAACCACATGGGCTCCCGCTACTGGACCTGGGACACCAAGGGCGCCAGCTATGTGGGCAACTTCGAACTCTACCAGATCAACGAGGAAACAGGCGCTCAGGGGACCTATCTCTATAACAAGAACCTGATGCACTACATCTACAACCGGCCTTACCTGGACGATGATGAATACGTGTATGGCGAAGACCCTGAAAACCCGGGTGAGATCATCATCATCGGTGGGCGACTTAACCCGACCTACATTGGCCTACTCGATCCTCTTGATCTTGTCGAGGATTACAGAAATGAAAACGGCATAGGCCCCGAGACCTTCAAGGGTAAAACTGAGGACCGGTTCATTGATAATGAAGTGCTTGACGGAGATCACATGATGGTCGTCACGGATGAAGCAGGTGCAATTATATCCACTTGGAAAGATATGCCATATGGAACTCCTCAACAACTTTACCAGGCTGGTGTTGATTTCAGTTGTTTTGATGCTGACGGCGATGGGTTGGTGGAGAACCCTCCGTGTAGGGCATCGAACACCGTGGGTTGCACCGACCCCCTAAATCTGAATCCTTCTGCTAAAGACGATGGGGAGTATGACGCTTATCAGCTTCAGCTCCACACTGCCATCCACGAGATGGGTCACGGTGTAGGTATTGCTGAACACACTACTGATAAAGCGTGCGTGATGTATGAAGACAGTTCGGATTGGGACAGGGCAGGCTTTTTCTGTGACATTGCCAAGAGCCAGATCCTGATTCACAACAAAACCGAATAATCCTTTTGGGGGGGATACGATGAAAAAACTGACGAAGCAGATTTTTTGGGCCACCCTCTCTTTGCTGTTGGCAATGATGCTCTTATCACCGGTTTCAGCTCAGGCCCAGCCGGTTCAAGCAAAGCTGAAGTCGGACAAGAAAACCTACGCGGCGGGCGAATCCATCGTCATTCAGGTAGACGTACTCAATGATACCGGCGCAAGTGTGATCACCCGAGAGAACTTTCAGAACCAGGACTTTCACCTGAAGATAACCTTCACCGGACCCGACGGAGAAGCCATCCGCAGCCGCTTCGACGAGGGAGTGGATGAGCCCGGGCCGCCGTATAGCTACAGCGGAAGGGATGCGGCACTTGTGGAGATCCTTCCCCCGGACTGGGATCGAACTACGGTGATGGATGATACCGGGGCATTCTACGATCTCAGCAAGCCCGGTCTCTACCAGGCTCAGGTGCTCTTTTCCATGGAGACGTTCTCTTATTACCTAACTGACCCCATTACCCTGGCCAACATTGCGTTTTTGGATGATCCTGGGAGGCAGCACTTTGACCCGGTGGCCTCAGCCGAGATCTCTTTTGAAATTCTTCCGGCGGAAACCCTTGGGATATCTTCCATCCAGGTCGAGGTGGCCAAGATGATGGTAGGTGGAGGCGTAACGCCCGAGACAAAGAAATCGGTGGCAGGAAACGTCCAGGTGCACCTCATGAAATCTTCAGAAATCCCGGCAGATTGCCAGCCGGTGAATTTCAAGAGCTACCCGACGATATGGCCGATGGACTGTTTTTGTTCCACGGTCACCGACTCGAATGGTGTAGCCAAGTTCGAGAATGTGCCTCAGGACAATTATGAAGTCATCGCCTACTACCCAAAAGCGAGGCGTATGTACATAGGCGGCACCATACGGGCCAACGACGCCGACTGGTTCACCACCCAGCCCATAGATGTCCGGTTGAGGTTTGTGGAGAAGGCCGATGGGACAAAAGTGCCTGGAAAGACGACCAAGCTCAAGGGCTCCGAGCTGTTGATTACAGAGCCGGAGTACGTGGAATGGGACAGCACCGAGGAGCTCTATCCCTTTGTTTTTGAAAGTGTTGGGGATTGGGGAGTGACCACTTCAGTAGCCCCTCCCGAGGGGTTTGTGGCGGACCATGAATCCTTGGGCGCAGAGGTTACCAACGAAACCGAGGCGGTTCAGTTTACCGTGACTGATGTGGGATCGAAGTGGGAGGAGACGGAGGTCACTTACAACGTTACCCACAAAGGAAAAAAGAAAAAGATAAAGAAAAAGATAGGCGTCAAGCTCTCCGAGAAACTGGCAAAACAGAAAGGCGTCGGAGTTTGGGGCCACACCCCCAGCCCCGGGCCTTTTAAAGGCGGCAAAAAGCTGGGGCATCTTAAGGATGAATAATTTGAATGAAGAAGAAAGGTGGAATGGAAAACAATACCAAGCACTGAAAAGGAGGTGAGAAAGGAGATACCAGAG
>Ga0209536_100009920_pt1 | contig 14092 bp, 14 predicted proteins | sample DeeMarSeWOR28_12_FD_187461 | JGI IMG/M metagenome (GOLD analysis project Ga0209536, IMG submission 187461) | Marine sediment microbial communities from White Oak River estuary, North Carolina - WOR-2-8_12 (SPAdes) (version 2) | ecosystem: Environmental > Aquatic > Marine > Intertidal zone >...
GGCGCCAGCGCACACTTCAAGCGCGACCTTCTCGTTTGTAGTAATCTCCATTTGGTAATCAAAGTTGCCAAGCGCGTCTGAAAACGTGTCCAAAACCTCTGAAGTAGGCGCCCCAGGATAGAACGCTACGACCTTTACGTCAGCTTCAAAAGCGCCTCTAACAATCGCTTCGTTGCCTAACATGAAAGCAGTTTTCTTTTCTTTAGCCAAAACGTCTTTGAGAACCATGCTTAAAGATAGTGCTAATTAGTAATAAATTTTCATGTTAAATCTATTCTTTCGCGTGCTTGGCTTTTATAGCAGCCAATTTTCCGCCTGACTTCAACAACTCTTTTTCACGGTGGCTGAGATCAAGTTCAACCCTGAACTCCATGCCTTTGGTAGCGTTCTTCACGGAAAGAAGCCGCCGGAATCCCTTCATGTCCAACTCTAACATGTCGCCTTGCCCAACATATATGTAATCACGTTTATCCAAGAAAGTCAACGGAACAATCCCGAAGTTAACGAGATTTGCAAGATGTATCCTCGCGAACGACTTAGCGACAACAGCTTTAACACCAAGATACTTTGGTGCCAACGCAGCATGCTCCCTAGAAGAACCCTGACCATAGTTATCGCCACCAACAACGAAACCACCCCCCTTCGCTAAAGCCCTATCAGCAAAACTTGAGTCAACATAGCGGAACACATGCTTGCTTATCTCGGGAATGTTACTTCGCAGAGACATGACCTCCGAACCGCCCGGCAGAATATCATCGGTTGAAACATTGTCACCTGTCTTCAACAAGACCTCACCCGCGAGCCTACCTGGAACCGGCTGAAAGCTAGGCAACGGCTTGATGTTGGGACCACGCCTGACTTCACCCGTGAAAGGTGTATCTGGAAAAATGAACATGCTTTCTTCGACGATTACCTCCTCCGGCAGCGTTATCTTTGGGCATTCGCCCAGTTTTCGAGGGTCAGTTATCTCACCGTAGAGCGCTGCCGCCACCGCCGTCTCAGGACTAGCCAGATAGACTTGGGCACTCTGCGTTCCTGACCTGCCCTTAAAGTTGCGGTTGAAAGTTCTGATAGACACGGCGTCTGTTTGAGGCGCTTGTCCAATTCCGATGCATGGACCACAACCGTTCTCAAGTATTCTGGCTCCTGCGCGAATAATATCCACGAGCTCGCCGCTTGCAGCTAAATTCTCCAAAACCTGCCTCGACCCAGAAGAAATTGTCAGGCTTACTTTGTCGCTAACTTTTTTGCCCTTCAAAAGCGCGGCAACCATTTTCAGGTCGCGAAGCGAAGAGTTGGTGCAACTACCAATACAGACCTGGTCCACTGGTGTGCCTTCCACTTCGCTTACTGGTTTCACGTTGTCTGGACTGTGAGGCAAAGATATCAAAGGCTCAACCTCCTCCAAATCTACTTCCAATACTTCCTCGTACTTCGCGCTGTCATCAGCCATAAGCTCAACCCACTGGTCTGTTCTTCTTTGACTTCTTAGAAAAGCGCGTGCCAAATCATCCGACGGAAAAATCGACGTTGTCGCCCCTGTTTCCGTGCCCATGTTGGCTATTGTTGCCCTCTCTGGTACGCTTAGGGTTTTTACGCCTGAGCCAAAGTACTCTAAAATTTTGTTTACTCCGCCCTTTACGCTCAGCTTTCTCAGAATTTCAAGTATCACGTCTTTTGCTGAAGCGAAAGGCGATAATGTACCTGTCAATTCCAGACCCATAATGCTGGGCATTTCCAAGTAGAAAGGTTCTCCAGCCATAGCCGCTGCAACATCAAGTCCCCCCGCGCCTATAGCAATCATTCCCATTCCTCCTGCAGTTGGTGTGTGGCTGTCGCTTCCTAGCAGAGTGTAGCCCGGTCTGGCGAAGCGTTCCAAGTGAATCTGGTGGCAGATGCCGTTGCCGGGGCGTGAGAAAACAACTCCGTATTTGGCTGCTACATCCTGCAAGTATCGGTGGTCGTCAGCATTCCTGAAATCGTTCTGCAACATGTTGTGGTCAACGAAGCTCAGGCTTAACTTGGTCTTAACTTGGGGGACACCCATGGCTTCAAACTCAAGATATGCCAAGGTTCCAGTAGAATCCTGCGTCAACGTGTGGTCTATACGCAAGCCAATCTGTTCGCCCGGATCCATTTTTCCTTCAACCATATGCTGCGCGAGGACTTTCTCCGCCAAGGTTTTGCTCATTCTTTTTTTCTCCTGTAAACCCTTCAGTTTGCGGAATTTCAATTCTTAATCAAAAGTGGGGTGCGAGAAATTTAAGTTTCGTGTAACAAGAACGCGCTTTCATTAAGTGAAACATTACAATTCGCGGGTCCAGATGCGGGAACAGTAAAGGTTATGGCTTCCATGCCTAAATAAGAAGAGGGATTGGAAGATGTCTTTCAAAGAGAAGATGGAAGAGACCGCAAAGAAAAAAGAATCCAAGATTGTTTTAGCACTTGATTTCCCTTTTCAACGCCCAGAGAAACGTGAAGGACTTCTGGTCAAAGCCCGAGACGTTCTGGAGGCGGTTAACCGTTATGTTTGTGCCGTGAAAATTAACCATCATCTTGTTCTTCCTATCGGCACTTTTGACGGCGTGCAGAAACTAATAGCGCAAATCCACGAGAAAGGGCTTCTGGCAATAATGGATTGCAAAGCAAACGATATCGGCGCCACCAATCGAGTAATAGCGGAGTACTATTACACCGCGGGTTTTGACGCGCTGATAGCTAACCCGTTTGTAGGCTGGGAAGAAGGCTTAAAACCCATCTTTGACACGGCATACAAGCTACAATGCGGTGTGGTTCTTCTGGCTTATATGAGCCACAAAGGAGCAAGCGAAGGCTACGGTCAGACAATATACGACGAGAAAACAGGCGTAAAAACGCCACAGTACGTTTCCTTCGCGAAAAAAGCTTTGAAATGGAATGCTGATGGTGTGGTGGTGGGCGCCACATACCCGGAAAAAATAAGGGAAATCCGCGAAATACTTGGAGAAAACGTACCCATATACTCACCCGGTATAGGTGCGCAAGGCGGAGCTGCCGAAGCAGCGATTAAAGCTGGCGCCAGTTACCTTATCGTGGGACGAGACATAACTCTTGCACAGAATCCACGTGAGGCATCTAAAAGACTCTGCTTGGCAATAAGACATGTGAGATAAACGCGTCAAACAAGAATTAGGACATATAGCGCATTTATCTTCCGCGTTTTTCCCAGAGCTCTTTTCTTAGCAAATCTCTAACTGCGGACCTTATGACCGAACTCCTACTTGGATACATGTTAGCTCTAACAAGCTCATCTAATCCTTCGAGATAAGCTTCCGGTAACAGAACAGTGACAAGTTTCATGTTTTCCCCTCACCATGTTAGTTAGATAACATGCGGTGAATATAAGATTTAATCCGAAGCGGAAAGTCATCTGAGCAAAAAAACAAATTAAAACGCAGATTTCTGATTGCTGAGTGAAACTAGAGACGGCACCAATTCTTTCTTATACAACTCAACCAGCCTAAACGTTGCGGAAGTAGAAGTATAAAATACTCAACCTTTAAAAATTCTTGCCCATAAGACTTGCTGCTCTTGTTGTCAAAATGATAGGGTTTAATAATTTTCATCACTGTTTCAGTCTCTTATGTCTAGTTTGATTGATGAAAGCTTCCCAGACCGTAGAGAGTGGCGCAAATGGCTTGAAGAAAATCATTTCTTAGAAAAGGAAGTCTGGGTTGTTATCCATAAAAAGAAATCAGGAAAAAAAGGACTAAGATATAAAGAAGCAGTTGAAGAAGCAATTTGCTTCGGTTGGATTGACAGCAAAATGCATAGCATAGATAAGAATAGGTTTCGCCAGAGATTTTCACCTCGAAGGAAAAACAGCATGTGGTCAAAAAACAACAAAGAAACGGCTGAGAAAATGATTCGGGCAGGAAAGATGACACGGCTGGGTTTTGAAACAATTAACGAAGCTAAGCGAAATGGAAAATGGGATGCAGCATATTCATCAGAAATGGGTTCGGCAATTCCAGATGATTTAACAAAAGCATTAATGAAAGACAAAATAGCTTGGAAAAACTTCAAAAAGTTCTCAAATTCAACCAAACTCCAATACATTTACTGGGTTAGGAGCGCGAAAAAAGCTGAGACCAAAAAAAGAAGAATAGATAGCGTTGTGAGAAAAGCTGCCCAAAATATTAAACCTACATGAAGACACGGCCTTAATACAATTTTTGATTAGAACGTCCTCCTGCGCTCATATAAATGTGCGATAAAGACAATGTTTCAACGCAAAGTTAATATGACAAAAAACGGTTGTAGTGAACACTCAAACTTAGTCATAAAAAAAGGGATATATGAAATGTCAGTTTGGCATGGTAGCTTACGCAAAAGGAAACGGACAGGTGGCAGAAAACGAGCCTACCGAGTGAAAAGAAACTTTGAGAAAGGCTCTTTTCCAGCAGAAACTACCCTTGGAGAACCAAAAAGGAGAAACACTAGAGGGTACGGCGGAAAAATCAGAACCAAGGTCTTAAAGGACAAATACGCTTCCGTGACTGACCCGAAAAGTGGCAAAACCGAGAAAACCGAGATTTTGCGCGTAGTCAAAAACAAAGCCAATGTAGATTATGACCGCAGAGGCGTAATAACGAAGGGAGCAGAAATAGAAACTAGCTTAGGGCTGGCTCGTGTTACCTCTCGCCCAGGCAGCGACGGCGTCATAAACGCTGTTATCATCGGCAAAGAAGAAAAAAGCTGACCGCCCAAACTACTGTTTTGGGGTTTCGCTGCGTATCTTCAAAAGTTGGTTCGCGATATTTCTTATCACTTGCTCTTTTGAGCCTTTCTTTTCAACCAGTATCATCCCAGTCTTGATCCACGGAGTCTTAGAATAGCCAGCTTCAGAAGCGAGCTCATGCCTTAAACCGAGCTTCTCCACAGCCATTGCAACCTCAGCAATTTTAGGATGCTGAACCCCCAAACTCTTCGTAACTCGTCTCCCACTTTTTCTTGTTTTGGTCTGGTCAAAATAAGCTGGCCAAATTATGACTTTATCTTGTTTTCGCACTGGTTCCTTCTCCTGACTACTTGTGAGCATAATAGACTGTTAATTTCTGATCGTTCTCATCTACGCGAACGAACCCGAAACGTTCAAACTGTATCACAGCGTCTGGCATTAACTTTTTGCAAGCGCTCTCAGCGACGCCCTCATTCACAGACGCGTCAGGCATAACAACTCGGCAGGGAACCTCTGCTCCCTCGGGTATCCAATGAATAAGTTTGGCTTTAACTTCCTTCGCGTCCTCATAAGCTTCACTGGCAAACTCGGCTTCCAACGAGTCAGCGTTTGCGTCTTCAATCATCACATTGAAAAGCTCCATAAGCCTGAGCATCTTACCCGCCTCCGCAGCATCCGCGTCTCTCTTTGCAATCCAGAAAACAGATGCCTCTTCTTCTCCTTTAGGCGTTACAATGTATTCTCTGAATCCCATTTCAGGTTTCTCAGGATGCAAGGGAAGGATAGCCCTGAAGGCTCTTGGGACTTTTTTAACTCTAAGCTTGATTGGCTCTAGCACGAAAAAGTACCTGTTGCTCTGTGAGTCCAGCATCTTGCGGTTATAGGCGTAAAGGTTCTCCCAGCTTAACGTCACATCGGCAGTTTTGGGTCCAACGTCAATTATCATTTTCTTAACGGCGTCAGGTGTTATCCCACGTTTCTTTAGAGCCACAAAAGTTGCTAGCCTCGGATCATCCCAGTCAGTGTAAACACCTTCTTTTATGCCCTGAACAATTTTCGACTTGCTCAGAAAAGCGCCTGTTATTTTCAACCTGCCGTAGTGGATAGCTTCGGGGTAATTCCAGCCCAAATGCCTATACATGTATTCCTGTCGAACCTGATTGGTTAAGTGTTCTTTGCCTCTTATGATATGCGTAATTCCCATCAGGTGGTCGTCCACGCCAGCAGCCATGTTATACAAGGGCCAAACACGGTATTTGCTACCTACTCGGGGGTGCGGATATCGCTCGGCGTCTATTATCCTGAGGGCAGGCCAGTCACGGACAGCAGGGTTCGGATGCTGAATGTCGGTTTTAACGCGAACCACGGCTTCGCCTTCGCTGTAGCCGCCTTTCAACATGCGCTGCCACCGTTCTAAATTTTCGTCTACTGAGAGATTTCGACAGTCGCATGGTTCTCGAAAAAGCGACTTCTTTCGGAACTGTTCAGGTTGGCAGGTGCAGACGTAAGCGTTTCCTTCCCAAAGTAGCTTCTCGGTGTACTCGTAATAAATGGGAAGCCTGTCGCTTTGGATGTATTCCTCATCCGCTTTGCATGCCAACCAATCAAGATCTTCTCGGATGCGGCTGTAAAACTCCAAAACAGGCTTTTTCACCTTCGGATCGGTGTCCTCAAAGCGAAGAATGAACTTTCCCTTGTGCAAGCGTGCGTACTCGTGACTTAGTATGATTGCTCTTGCTGAGCCCAAGTGCAAGACACAGTCAGGGTTCGGAGAAAAACGCGTTACAACCTGCTTGTAATTGTCAGCGTTAGGCAACGCTGGAAGCCGCTTCTCCTCTTCCGCAGCTTTTTCCTTTTTGAGAGCTTCCGGCCACTTTTCCTCAACTTGTCGCTTCTGATCTTCAACAGAAAGTCTGTTAACCTCGTTCACCAGCTTTCCTATTAAGCCCGAGAGCTGTTTCGCCTTTATTTTCAGTTCTGGTCTTTCGCCGATTATTCTGCCAATAAGTGCGCTTGCTTGAGCTTTTCCGTCGTGCTGCAACGCGTTTAGTAAAGCGGCTTTCAGAATGAGTTCTCTGAGTGCTTTATCTTTTTCCAGTGTCAAGTGCTTTACTCTCGAATGTTAGATGTCTCTTTTAATCAAGAATTCCGCGAAGGCTTTTAATTTTTCCTTAGCTTCGGACTGGGGTAAGAGTTTGTCCACTTCTTTCCAGCTTTCTTCAACTATCCGTGCAGCAGTGTTTTTCACGTGTTCTATCGAGCGGTATTTCTGCATTAAGGCGATGGCTTCGTCGCGGAGTGCTTCGTCTGAAGTGTGCATATTAAGAATCTGAATGAGCCTCTTCCTGTCTGCACCATTCGCGTTTTTCAAAGTGCGAATGACCATCAACGTCCTTTTTCCTTCAGTTATATCCTGTCCGACCCCACCCTTCTTTTCCGCAAATTCCTTCCCTGTCAAGTCAAGAACGTCATCCTGCATCTGGAACGCTACGCCTATACTTTCAGCGAAATGTCCGAGTTTTTCAACTAACTCCTTGTTGGCGCCCGCCAGAACCGCAGAGATTTTGGCGGCCATCCTAGCCAAAGTGCCAGTTTTATACGCGCACATCTGCAAGTAAGCTTCTTCGTCAAGCGCATCCGCGTTAGCTATGCCCCTATGCCATGTGATGTCCATGGCTTGTCCCAAGCTGAGGTTTATCATCTCTTGCACGTAAACCTCGTATATGTCACGGAGCGTTTCGGCTGGGAGCTTTGCTTTTTTCTCCATCAACGGTAAAAGCGGCAAGTAGTACATGGCATTTCCAGCGTTAACAGCTATATCCACGCCGTAAATCTTGTACGTACACGGCTTTCCCCTCCTAAGCTCCGAAGAGTCCTCCAAGTCGTCAACAATCAACGTGCCGTTGTGAACAACCTCTGGAATTATGGCGAAGTCAAGGCAATCTTCAGAGTTTTTGCCCAATGCCTCGCAGATAAGCAAAAACAATGCTGGGCGCCATCTTTTACCGCCTCTGTCCAGAATTTCCCAGATAGGCTCAGCAATCCCCTTGTTCAGGGCTTCCAAGTTGCTACTATATTTAGGTGGGTTAACCTTAAAGAGGATGGATTTCTCGGAAAAATCTCTCGGAAGGTACTTCTCAATTGCCTTGTCAATTAACGGTGCTTTTTCTTCAAGAAACCGTTCAATATCCACTCCTAACGCGCTCCTCTCTTGGCGTAGGCCTCAACGTTGAAACCTCTCGTTTTTAGCCATTCGGCAGTTTTGCCCGCCACCACAACAGGAACCCTTGCCAGATCCTGCGCTTTTTCTATGCCTACAAGGAACATGACATTTCTCAATTCCTCTATCAAAAACGAAAGCATTTTCTCCGTTACTTTCACACCTTTGACTGCGGCTTGCAGAGCTGGCTGGCAAACACTTGCTAAGCAGGCGCTAAGCGCCAAAGACTTAGCCACGTCCATGCCGCTTCTTACTCCGCCAGAGGCAATTACGGGTATCTTCACGGTTTGAGTTGCTTCTGCAAGGCTTACAACTGTTGGGATGCCCCAGTCCCAGAAAACGTCTCCCAAAAAGTGTCTAAGGCTATTTTCTTGTGCCGTTGTACGGTGATATTCGACAGCTGCAAAGCTTGTTCCTCCCGTTCCACCGACATCTATCGCTTTCACACCTGCTTTTTCAAGTTTTTTCGCTTCTTCCGCGGCGATTCCGGCACCAGTTTCTTTAACTATAACGGGCGTGTCAATTTCCCCTGCGATTTCACATATTTTAGCAAGAACTCCCTTGAATGTTGTTTGCCCTTCAGGCTGAACCGCTTCATGCAACGCATTCAGGTGTACAGCTACGGCGTCCGCGTCTATCATTTCCACGACTTTTTTCACCTCTTTCACGCCGTATCCGTGAACAAGTTGTATTCCGCCTATGTTGGCGATTAGAAAGGCGGTAGGCGCCTTTTTTCTCGCTATGGAGAAAGTTTTTTCAAGCTTTGAGTTTTCTATGGCTGCGCGTTGGCTGCCTACTCCCATCCCCAACTGCAGCGTTTCTACGACTTCGGCTATGGCTGCATTTATCTGTGTTGCTTCCTCTGTACCCCCCGTCATAGCGCCCACAATTAACGGTGCAGAAAACTTGTGACCGAAAACGTTGGTTGACAAATCAATTTTCGCCTTATCAACCTCTGGCAAGGCTCGGTGAACAAACTGGACGTCTTCAAAGCCTGCGGTGGTTTTTCTGGCTTGTGCCTTCTCATTCAAGCAAATGCTGATGTGTTCCGCTTTACGGTTTTCCGTCTGCTTCCCCAAATCTCACTCCTTCTCTATGACTGTACCTTCTACCTTTTCTCCAATAAGAGCTTTGTAAACCCGGTTGGACTTCGCGGCATTCACTATTTCCACTGAAATCCCCTGTTCCACGGCTGGAACAAGCTCCACTATTTTCCCGAGCATGCCACCTGTAACGTCAGTTCCAGTAGATCCGCACAACTTTAACTTGACTTCTTCAAGCTCACTCAACGTTAAGCGCGTATACAGCTTAGCGTTTTTCGCCACCTTAGGGTCCGCGTCATACAAGCCGTCAGTGTCTACGCCTATTACTATCTTGCCAGCACCAAATTTCCTCGCTAAATACGCGACGATTTGGTCGCCGGAAAGCACCGTGAAGCCCAACTTCTCATCAAAGACGGCGTCGCCATAAAGAACTGGGACGAAACCCATTTTAAGAAGCGTTTTCAAAGCCGTGTCTTCACAGAGTTTGATTCTGCCGTTTTCAGTTACCACACAACATGAGGGCGCAACGCTAAAGGCTGGAATGCTATGCCACACAAGCGCGTCCATAACCAAGCCGTTGAGCACGGTCATCACGTGATGCGTCTCAGCGAACCCAACTTTCTGCGCGTCGTGTTTCAACCCTTCTTTTATGCCGTATTTCTGGGCTGTTGGGTGCCCGAAGCTTCCGCCACCGTGTACTATTATCAGGCTATTCACGTCTGCCTTCTGGGTTTCCTCTGCCAAACGATTTATGACTTCGGTTCGCGCGGCAAGTTCCCCGTTCTTATCCGTGATAACTGATCCACCGATTTTCAGGATTGTAGGTTTTACCTCGCTCAATTCTCACATTTCTCCGTTTTTTTTGTTTTGTTCACATTTACTTTTGAATTAGTGTGACAACATCATTCTTGATGCGGATTAAATCTCCTGTTTGTATTTTGGAAGTATCGATCTTGTCCACACAGGGTATCTCGGATATTATCGCGCCAACAGCCACCACGGTCTCACACTCTTCATTGATTATTCCAGCGGGAGCCGCACCGTTCTTTTTCAGCCTGTACAGCGTGTATGAGCCAACGGTTGACCCTTTACCAGTCGGGAAAACAAGTATTTTGCCTTTCACGCTTTTCCCTTTCAGTTCATGCCCTTTCTCGATTACTTCGCCGGTGTTCGGATCTACTCCACCGTAAAACGAAATCGGCTGTGATGTCACCAAGGCTTCTTCCTGCGCCGTTCCTTTCGAAATAATTCTTCCTTTCAATTCCATTTTCCCGTCACCGCGGCTTTCACGCATTCCTCTAAACTGCCCATCTTAGTGAGCATCTTGTTATGCCTTGAATAGTAGCATCCCTTTGCGGAGGTTGTTGCCACCGACTTAAACCTTCCCTTTAACGGGGCAACTGCCATACAGGTATCGCAAGCGAATTTGCCTCCCGCACGCTCAATCACTTCGGTGAAGCCGCGTTTGTCCGCCAACTGCTTCACGAACCTTGAAGTAGCAACCCAAAACTCGGTTCTCGGAGCGACATTTCTGCCTTTAAGCAGCTTGGCTATGTAGGCGATTTCTTTGATTGAGCAATGAGGGCAACCTATGCATACGAAGTCTATGTCAGCAACTTCATCGTTAATGTTGTCGTAAGCGTCGCGGATGTCCGCGTCTTCGATTGCCACCGTTTCTTTTGGCGGCTGATGTTTTTCTGCCCCGGGAGTTATGCCACGCATGTAGAAAAGCGGTTTGGCCCCGTATGTCACCACCGAAGCGCAGAAGGACTTCAACTCGTCCACCTCAGCATCTTTCAAGCCCGTGATGTATGGTATCTTGTTTTCTGCTTTCTTTCCAATGCTGTAGCCGAGAGCTCCCCAATCAGAAAACTTCGCTAGACCCGCGTTTACTCTAACGTGAATGTCTGGCACTCTGTTCTGGTCCAAGTGAAGGCCGTAGCACGGAGTTTTGCCCACGAGAGCAGCTGCAAGCGCTGACGGACCACCTTCCCTGTTTGTTTTTGCGCCTATGATCGAGTTCGCGAAGGTCACAGCTGAAGATTCCGACCAAGCAATGTGTTCCCCATAACGTGGTAGGTTACCTATCAAGTAAGGCGTGCAAGTGCATGAAATTAGTATGCCCATTTTCTCAAAGGCATCTATGACCATGTTCTGTTTTTCCGCGAATTCTTCGCTGATACCGAGTTGCTGCCAGTTCTCCAAGTCCATTCCCGCAGGGTTTAAAGTCGTAAGCACTTTGACTTTTCCGTCTCTGGCAAGTTCGTTTAGAAAGTCTAGTCCAGCATCGCCGAGGTTGTGGTATGATACGCCGGCCACTTGGACGGACCCCACTTTTATGAGACGACCAGCACCGTAAATGTCGCCTAGAGCAACGAGGATCTGCATGGCTTTCTTCGCGGCATATCCTTCTTCTCCGTTTAGCATTTTTTCTTCTGTTTTGGAAAGGTGCATAAAAATCACAGGAACTTGTTTATGTCAACTTTTCTGTACCGCTCTTTCGTGAAGCTTTTGTCTGTTTTTCCTGATGGGATTGTAGCGTCTAAGCCCATCTTGCATGTTCTCGCCTTTTTTCCCTCAGTCAAGTCTCCCGAAGGATCAAGAGACGAGCCTGGTTGGTTAGGCACGATAAACATGTTCTTGTCTGCTTGGAACCTTGTGGCGACAGCCCACTCCACATCGTGTGGGTCGTAAATGTCTATATCCTTGTCCACTATTATGCAGTGTTTCAGAGACTTGTGTCCTTCAAACGCTGCTCTAATAGCTTTCTTTCCATCGTCTGGATTCCTCTTATTTATCTGCACGATTGCGTGGAGCCAACTGCAACCGCCTGGAGTTATGTAAACGTCGCTGCACTCGCAAACTTTGTTAACTTCGTTAAAGATTGTTGGTTCTTTAGGCATGCCCATTAGGAATCGGTGTTCATTTCTTCCGGGAAGAATCGTTTGGTAAATTGGCTTCTTCCTATGCGTAATACGTTTGATTTCTATAATTGGCTGCTGTCTTATCTTGTCAATTGTTCCCGTTGCATCCAAGAAAGGACCTTCCGCGGTTTTTTGTTTAGTTATTCGTCCCTCCAACACAAACTCGCAGTTTCTGGGAACTTCAAGGTCTATGGTCTGGCACTTAACTAGCTCTGTTGATTCTAATGCGTTAGCCATCCCCAACTCATCAACGCCCTTCGGCAAGGACGTAGCAGCTGCAAGAAGAACAGCAGTTGAGTTACCTATACAAATAGCAATGTCAAGTTCACCGCCAGCCTTCTTGAGGGCAGTATCTGTTCCCCTATCTTCCACTATACGAGCCACAAACCGGTCCTTGTCAATTAGCATTAATCTGTGAAAAGACATGTTTCTACCCAATTCAGGGTCCCGCACTATAGAGACCGCAGAAGCGATATATTTCCCCCCATCTTTCTCAGTGTACCTCATTATTGGTAGCTTCGTTAAGTCAACCTCTTTCTCAACTACTTCTTGGCATTCGCCGTTCTCCACAACCTGTGGCGTCAAAGGATTTTTCAGCGCACTTGACAATCTATGCAACAAATATGCTTTTTTCAAGTTCAAAGCTCTTGCGATAATTTCTTTGGAAGACACAAAACCCGCTACGACGGGGATGCTAGATTCTTTCACTTTTTCGAAAAACACGGGTTTCTCGCCCAGCGCCTCTATAGTGCCTGCCATCTCATACTCTGTTGAGACTTCTTTTTTGATACGCGTTAATTCTCCGCTTTCATCTAGCGTTTTCAGGAAACTTCTAAAACCCAATTCGTACTCAACCTTGTTTCTCTAATTATTAATTATTCTCTTATATTTTTTCGAAGCCAATTTTTGTTCTCAACACATCGTATCCTTCTTTTTCGATGGCGCTTGCAACTTTTTCCTGTAATTCTTTGCTTGGTGCTAACGCGGTCATACAGCCTCCGCCGCCTCCGCCTGTAAGCTTAGCACCAAAAGCACCATTTTTCCTTGCTATATCTACCAGCAGGTCAAGTTCTCTGCTGGAAACCTCAATCTCTTGTAACAGACTATGGTTCTCGTTCATGAGCTCACCGACTTTTCTCAGGTCATAACTTTCCAAGGCTTTTCTTCCATCATACGCTAGGTTTTCTGCCAGCTTGAAGATTGAATCGTACTTTTCGGGGTTCTTCTTTTTACGTTCTGCGACACCTGCAACCATCGCTTTAGTGTTTGCAACCTTGCCTGTGCTGCCGATGACTATTTCAACTGGCTTGCTGACGCTGAGCCTTTCAACTTTGTCTAAGCCACCAGTCATATTCTTCTTAAACCACATCAAACCACCATAAGTTGCTGCGGTGTTGTCGATACCTGACGGGTTGCCTGCGTACGCTTTCTCAGCCTCATATGCTATTTGATTGATTTTCTCATTTGCGAGATTAAGCGAGAATTCTTCCGCGATGGCTCTTGCAATAGCGACGCTGCTTGCCGCCGAAGCACCCAAACCACTGAAGCCCGGAAGACTTCCACCTATCCAAATGTTTAACGGCAATTTCGGGCTAAGTCCCATTGTTTTAAGCATTCTTTCTATCGACTCGATTTGCTGAAGCCTTTTCTCTTCAGCGTAACCTTTAGTGGCTTTCCGCTCATCCCTAATGACAAGGCTTTCCCCAGTTTTCCTTACTTCCGCGTCCGTAGCCGAGTCAATTGCTGAAACAATACCTGGCAAACCATGAACAACGAAGTGTTCACCGAACAAAATGACTTTGCCAAAGCCAGACCCTTCACCCATTATATAACACCTTGAAAGAATAGCTATTAATCAAATTAGATAAAAGCGTTCTTTCAACCTAGCAGTTCAAGCATGTCAAACTGCAAGATCTACGCTACTTGAAAAGTAAAAAGAGAGCGTTTCTCCATTGCTACTTATGCTATTTGAGGTATCATCTGATTCTTGTCGTATTGTTCTCGGAGTACTTTTGGTATGTAGGCGCATGCGGGGTCGCTTTCAAAAAGGTCTCCCGTGTAATACTCAGCGCGCGTCCTGCATCCACCGCATATTTCACGGTACTCACAAACACCACATCTGCCTTTGATGTTATCTTTATCTCTAAGCTTCAAGTGCAACTCAGAACGCTGCAACTCATCCCAC
>Ga0209536_100009922_pt1 | contig 14089 bp, 11 predicted proteins | sample DeeMarSeWOR28_12_FD_187461 | JGI IMG/M metagenome (GOLD analysis project Ga0209536, IMG submission 187461) | Marine sediment microbial communities from White Oak River estuary, North Carolina - WOR-2-8_12 (SPAdes) (version 2) | ecosystem: Environmental > Aquatic > Marine > Intertidal zone >...
CGACAAGCATCCCACCTGGTCTCCAGATGGCCGCCACCTGGCCTTCTGGTCCGAGGCTCGCTTTGGCCTGCGCCAAGTCTATGTCTACGACACCTCAGCCGGCGAGACACGCATCGTGGGTGGCGGCCCCTTCAACGACTGGGATCCTCTGTGGGTGAAGTGAATGGCTTCTAATAGCCAACCTTCCTCTGAACAGTCACTGGCCCTGGAACAATCGCGCCGCGCCACTCTCGCTTCCCTGCGTGAGATCGACGATAGCGCAATTCGGCAGCTCACCCAGCTAACTCTGCCGGAGATCCGGGCCGTCAAAGAAGAGGTCGCTCGAGTCTTGCCGGCTGGCAATCTGCCCGCCTTCGTGCTGAATGGTCTGCTCAAACTCAAAGGGCGTCGAGTGAGCGCTGACCAGGTAAGCCAAGACATCGCCGCGCTCATGCGAGGAGTTAGCCTGATCCCGCAGGGGCTCTACGGCGCTGTCATCGCCGGGCCAGCCGCAGTGCTGTACGCCTACCAACAGATCCTCCAGTTGGCTGGCAAAGATCTCGCCGACGCTTTCCCCGAAGGCACCTGGCAATTTTACCTCCAGTTTGGCATGCGAGAGGATGCCGCCCGCCACATTAACGAGACGGTAGGCTTCCACCAAGCGCTTCCCTCCCAACCCGACCCTATTGCTATGGGCGCTGCCTGGGTGTGTGCCGCGCTTGAATTACTCTATGACTATGACGATCTTCTGGCTGCCAACTGGAGAGAAGCGGTGATGCTGCGGCTCTTGAGGGAGGAGATGCTTGAGGCCCGAGCCTCTGATCGCACTTCCTGCATCAATCTAGTGCAGGATTGGAATCATTTGTGTCCCTACCATCGCCCGCCTGATGTTTCGTCTTACCTCTCTCATCGCCAGGCTGTTTTCCGGTATTTCCTCCAGGAACACCTCAATGATCTTTCTTCGGCCGCCCAAGAACGTTTTCTAACGCGCTATGCAGATCACGTGGTCAACGAGCTTCCCGCCTATCAGCAGCAAATGACCCTGCTGGCTGCTCTGCAACCGGACTCCTATCAGGAGCGCAAGGAGTCCATACCTCTCTGGAGCGCGGCTATCGCATTTGTCTGGCAGAGCCACACTTTTCTGCTGCCGGCCTGTCAACAAGACGAAAACGGAAACCCTCTCTGCTACCCCGCTTATCCTGACAGCGCATCACCAGTGGCTCTTACTCCCCCACCGGGGGAAGACCTGGGTGATGCTACAACTCACCGACCTTTCTTGACAGATCGGGGGGGAGGAGTCTGGCATCAGGAAAATGGAAGTCGGATGGGCAAGCTGCTTCCTCCTGCCCCCGAGAAGGTATGCGGGTGGCTGGAGGCAATCTTTGCCTCGTCCTCCTATGGTGTGCCACCTACTCTAGACCTCATTCTGACCGAGAGCCCTCGACCGCTACAGCGAAAACTGCGCAGCAAGCTATCGGCCGCCACCCAGGCGGATCTGGCTGCTCTGCGGCGTGCACCGATCATTTTGAACTGGGATCATCGCTCCCACAACCTCCCCCTGGCTTATCTTCGACGTGCCCGAAGGGGTATTGGGGATCACGCTTTCACCCTATTCCTCACCGACCAAAGTACGGTCTTTGACCAGTCCCATATCTTCTTCGACGGTATGTGGGGACTCGCTGTGGCTGAGATCCTAACCGATAGTGCCACTCACTGGTACCGTCGCCTGACCAAGATTGAGCCTGTCCCGATGCCAAACCCTGCGCCTCTGAAGTTGAACAGCACCCCTCAGATGGAAGCTCTGGTGAAAAGCGAATATCGAACGACGGAAGCTGCGGCCGAGTCAGAGGGAGTGAACACACACCATCTTTTCCGCCTGCGGCAGTGGCTTCTGCAGCGAGGCGTCCGCCTCACAATCAACGATCTGCTACTACTTTTTCGCTTCTTCCACACCGCCTGGTATCAGCCCTCGCGGACTATTATCCAGGCCCTTGAAGCTTTTCAGAGCCGGGCTACATCGACCGAGGCACAGGCTGCCTACCAGGCTATTGAGGCCACACTGGCCCGCTTGCGCGAGACAAACCCGGCTATTCTCATCCCTATGGACGCCAGCAATATCTCACCCCGGGAGCGGGTTTTCCCCACTACCTTCCGCAACCCGCTGACAGAAATCCGGGAGCGTTTTGTGGTCGCTCAAGATCATTTCCGCGCTTATCATGCCCACCCCAATTCGGATCATTGGCTTGCCTTCGACCAAGCCAGGCGAGAACTGCTGACTTATCTGAAGGCTTTCGGGGAATTGATAGACACCCTAAAGGCCGTGACGATGCGGGGAGAAAGCTTTAACACAGCCACCATCCGCCTGTTGGCCCACCTGCCCCCCTCCATGCAACACCTTCTCGATCAGATCCCGCAGCGCATTGGCGCCCTTAACGAGATCATTAAAGGAAGCGAAGTCTTTTCGAACGTCGGCCGAGTGGCGCCTGGTACGTCTATTACTCGCTTTAGCAGTGCCAAAGATGACGGACAGACGAAAGAACTCATCTGGGGCATCCTGACTGACGATCAGGAACAGATGAGAATCAGCCTGCGCGACTTCCGCCCTTTCGTCCCTCGGCTCTTGGCATTGGGGGAGGCCGAGCTAGCTGATCTCTTGGCGCAGGATTACCTAGACAGCTACGTGCAGGGACTCAACCGCTTTACCACTGAACTGAGCGTCTTGATTGCACTGAAAGAACCAGTGCAGGGTAAATAGCGTCAGCCTCCGAAGTTTTCGACCTGAATCAGACTCCCTCGGTTGAAATTCTGCATAAACTGTGCTATTCTTGTATAAGATGTCCTGGAGACTTACTCCGCACTACTGGAGGAGCGGGTGATGCCCGAATGGGTGGTCGAGTCCAGCCAATTATCCGATGTGGGGCAGAAGCGAAAACATAACGAAGACTACGTCGGACTACACGAGCCAAATCGAATCGCCGACCTGGAAGCCTACGGGCGGCTGTACGTACTGGCTGACGGAGTTGGCGGCGCTGCTGCGGGCGACATCGCCAGCCAGTACACTGTCAACAAGGTCATCTATATCTACTATCAAGGACATGCTGGTGACGACCCCAGCACGCGTCTACGACAGGCCATCGAAGAAGCCAACGCAGACATCTTCGCCCAGAATCGTGAACGCTCTAATCACCGAGAGATGGCTACCACCGTGGTGGCAGCCGTTATTCGCGGTGACGAACTAATCGTCGCCAACGTAGGGGATAGCCGCGCCTACAGCATCCGTGGCGACACCATCGAACAGATCACCGAGGATCACAGTCTGATGGCGGAAATGATCGGCGACGGCGTCATCACCGAGGATCAGGCCGCCACGCATCCCTACCGAAACGTCATTTTGCGCAGCGTCGGTGCGTACGAAATGGTACAGGTAGACCTCTTCGTCCGCCAGGTAGCCCCTGATGACATCTTCCTCTTGTGTAGCGACGGACTGACGCAAGTCGTCAATAATCAGGAGTTGGTGGACATCGCCCGCGCCCATCCCCCCGCCGAAGCTGCCCATCGACTGGTAGCCCTGGCCAATGAGCGCGGCGGTGACGACAACATCTCTGTTAGCATCACGTACATAGCCCACGAGCAGATACAGGGAGATATCCCAGGCACTGACCAACTCCCAGACATGCCTTGCTGGGAAGATTTCCAGCACTCCTGAACACCTAACACCCTCCTCTACCAGAAAGGTTTCTCGCCAGATTCCCATTGCAAAAAACAGATAACGGGATTATACTCATATCAAACCCTTGCTGCATTCGGCTGGTGTGTGAGCAGTCATGAGGAATTCTTACCAAGTTATGGATTTTGAGCCCTGGCTGGCAAGCCTTGAGGACGGACGTTCCGAAGCGGAGCGCGAGCTACTTCGTAGCGCATTTGATCTGGCCAACCAATCCCACGCCAATCAGCAACGTGCTTCTGGTGAACCCTATATCCAACACTGTCTCGCAGTCACCCAGATGCTGGCAGAACTGCGCCTGGACACAGCTACGCTGGCGGCTGCCTTGATGCATGATACACTCGAAGATACCAAAGTCACCCACCAGCAACTGGAAACGCAATTCGGGAGCGAGATTGCCACGCTGGTTGATGGCGTTACTAAGTTGGGGCAGATTGACCAGCTAAGCGGCATGAGCGATCGCAATATCAAAGAAGATACCCAAGCCGAAAGCTTGCGCAAAATGTTCCTGGCCATGGTAGACGACGTGCGTGTAGTGCTCATCAAGTTGGCTGACCGGCTTCATAACATGCGCACGCTGAGTTCACTTCCAGAACACAAACGCAAGCGGATTGCGCGAGAAACGCTGGAAATATTTGCCCCATTGGCTAACCGACTGGGCATCTGGCAAATAAAATGGGAACTGGAAGACCTTGCGCTCCGCCACCTGGAGCCGGGGATCTACAAGGAAATTGCCACCCTCATTGATGAGCGCCGTCCTGACCGGGAGCGCTACATCACCAAAGTCGTCAGTCTGGTGCGGGAGGAACTCAAAAAGGCTGGCATTAACGCCGAAGTCACGGGACGCCCCAAACACATTTACAGTATTTATCGCAAAATGAAGCGCAAAGGGGTGGACTTTGACCAGATTTACGATGTGCGCGGGGTGAGGGTTACCGTTGAGACAACCCGTGATTGCTATGCCGCGCTGGGTGTGATCCACAGTCTGTGGCGTCCCGTCCCAGGCGAGTTCGACGACTATATCGCTACCCCCAAGGACAACATGTATCGTGCTCTCCACACGGCGGTGGTTGGGCCCGAAGGGAAGCCGCTGGAAGTACAGATCCGCACCTACGAGATGGACTATACCTCGGAGTTGGGCATCGCCGCCCATTGGCGTTATAAAGAGGGCCATAAGGAGGACGTGGTCTTCGACAATAAAATTGCCTGGCTGCGTCAGTTGATGGAATGGCGCCAGGAAGTGACCGACGCTCATGAGTTCATCGACTCACTCAAGACCGATGTCTTCCAGGATCGCGTCTATACCTTCACTCCCAAGGGCGATATCATGGACCTGCCGGCCGGCTCGACGCCCATCGACTTCGCCTATCATATTCACACCGAAGTTGGTCACCGCTGCCGGGGGGCTAAGGCCAATGGCAGGCTGGTTGCCTTGGACTATCAACTGCGAAGTGGTGATCAGGTGGAGATTCTTACCGCCAAGCGGGGAGGACCCAGCCGCGATTGGCTGAATCCACATCTGGGCTACGTCAAAACCTCACGTGCACGCAGCAAAATCCGTCAATGGTTTAAACGGCAGAACCGAGAAGAGAACATCATCCAGGGCCGCGAAACGCTGGAGCGAGAACTCAAGCGACTGGGCCTGGATGAAACGCCCTATGACCAGATTGCCAAGAAATTCAGTTACGACAAAGTAGATGATTTGATGGCGGCCATTGGGGCAGGCGACATCAACGCCCATCAAATCGCTGGGCGTGCCCTGGAGTTGGCCAAACCAGAAGAAGAATTCCTGGAGATTCCATCAGTCCCAGCTATGCCAGCCGCCACAGCGACTGGCATCCGAGTCAGTGGCGTGGGTGACCTGCTCACCCACCTGGCTCGCTGCTGCAACCCTCTACCTGGCGATGACATTGTAGGCTATATCACCCGGGGCCGGGGGGTTACCATTCACCGCCGGGATTGCCCCAATGTCTTGCGAACCAACGATCAGGAGCGCTTCATTGAGGTGGATTGGGGAAGGGAGCTTATGGAAACCCACCCGGTCAACGTGCGGGTTCAAGCCTATGATCGACAAGGACTGCTGCGTGACATCGCCGCAATCGTGGCCGATGAAGCCATCAACCTGAGTGCCGCCAACATCGCAACTCGCAAGAAAGATAATGTCGCCACCATGATGGTCACGCTGGAAATCGCCGATATTGACCAGCTCAGCCGCGTGCTGGCACGGATTGAGCGACTCCCCAACGTGGTCGAAGCGCGCCGTCAAACGGGTTAAACGGTCGCCCACAGGTGGTTAATACGAACCTGATCATAAGCTCGAGAGTGACTGGGGAATGCTTCGGCAAGCCAGGTTCTCACTCAAAGAGTGGATCGGGGGGCGCTATGTCTGGATCCCAAAGCACCTCAACCCCCTCTGCACCCCTTGCTTCCTGTAGCCAGTCAGCATAGGCCTGTTGCTGTTGCGCTTGCAGACGGAATTCGGTTAATGGACGTAGGCCTCGCTCGTTCACTGTGATGATTTGGTATCCAACTGTCGACGAGATCGGCTGGCTGTATTCGCCAGGACTCAGTGAAAAAGCAGCCTCTTCCACGGTCGGGCCAAATTGCGACGCCAAGTCTCCTTCAAGAAGCCAGCCAATCTCGCCGCCACTCGTCGCCGTGAAAGTATTGGTAGAGACCTCGGAAGCGACTAGAGCAAAGTTCTCCCCAGCATCCAGGCGTTCCATCGCGACCTGGGCTTCTTCCTCCGTGTCCACCTGAATGTGACTGACGTTGACCTGCTCCGCTTCAGTCGATACTTGGTCAGCGAAATGCTCCCGGACTTTATCGACCAACATGTCGGCCCTGACAATCTGGCGATATTCGGCTTCGCTCAGGCCAGCCTGCTCGTTCAGGATATTGAGATAATCAGCGTAGTCCCGATCAAACTCCTCATCAGTGATAATATGCCGGGTGGGTGTCGGAGCAGGCGTAGGCAGCTCAGGCACGGTGGTGGGTGTAGCCGTGGTGACAAGCGTGACCGTCAAGGGGGAGGCTGAAGTCGGCTCCGGCGTCGCCGCAGAAGTCTGGGCAGTGGCGGTAGCCGCAGTGGCTGTACTTGCCACAGCCGTCGCCTGTACCTCGGTTGTAAAGCCTGACTGAGCAGCTATACTGAATCGTATCGCTTCGTTGAGCTCATCTTCGCTCACGACCAACTTTAACTCGGCGGCCTTTTGCCGGGCGAGTTCCTCCTCCACCATATCTTCGGCAGTCTGTTGATCAACCACCAGGCGCTGCTGCTGGGCCTGGCTGGCAAACTGTTGATAGTACCCGACCAGAAACTCATTGGCCGGATCCTCCGGATCGAGTATGGAAAGCTGTGCCTGCAGGTTCCGCAGCATCGTGTCAAGCAAAAAGCGCTCGTAACGGACCCGGTCTTGGTAATCATCGGCTCTTATGCGCTCGCCGTTGACGACAGCGACCGGGCGACTGGGCTTGGCGACAAGCTGGTCGTAGAGCCCCGCCAACGCAATACCCGCTATCACAGCGGCCACTATTCCTATACCGATAAGAACCCACCGCCGCTGCTCCCGCTCGCGGCGTGAAACAGCAATTTGTTTCTTAGTTGGTCCCTTTGGCTGTTGTCTTTTGCCTTTGGCCATCGTTTCTCCTGAACCATAACAGATAGGCGGCCAGCGTTGGCCGCCAACTGTGATCAGCGGTTCTTGCATTCAGTTTTAGAGCTATTGCCTAACCCTACACCCCAAGCATACTCATTTGAGACAGCACCAAGCTGCCTGGCCAAGCCAGCTCAGGGCCCAGGCAATGCAGTATCTACTGGTAGGGAGACCGGCCTGCAACAAAGGGTAAGAACGCCAGGTGACGTGCTTGCTTGATAGCTGAAGCCAATCGTCGTTGATGCTTGGCACAGGTCCCCGTCTTGCGTCTGGGTACGATCTTTCCATGATCGTCAACAAAGCGTCGAATTGTATCCACATCTTTGTAGTTAATGTGTGTTACCTTGTCGACACAGAAAGAACACACTTTACGCCGTGGTCGGAAGCGTCCACGGGAATCGCCTCGCCGCGGAGGGCCGCCTGTGGGCCTCCGCCCTGGACGAGGCCGTGGACGGGGCACGGATGCTTCCTGTTCTACCTCATCCTCGTCCTCGATTTCTTCTTCGTTTTCAGCGTCTTCTTCTTCGTACTCTTCACCGCGATTTGCTTCGTCTGCCATCTATACCTCCCATTACACGGACTGACTCATTCAAGTCAGATCCGGAAAGCGTTGAAGTTTTCAGTCAGGCCAACCGGGCAACCTGTCGGCCTCAGAAAAGGTCATCATCCTCAGCGGAGATATGTTCATTCCTATTGGAACTGTTCGAGTCGCCAACACGATTGCCGAGGATAATCATCTCATTGGCCACGACCTCGGTTCGAAAATGTCGTTGGCCGTTGTCGTCCTCCCAACTTCGGGTTTGGAGCCGACCCTCAATGTAGACTTGCTGTCCCCTGGCGAGATGCTGATTGCAGATTTCGGCGAGATTCCCCCAGGCAACCACGTTGAACCATTCAGTTTCTTCGCGTCGCTCACCATCCGACGAAACCCAACTACGGCTGGATGCCAGACTAAACGACGTAACCGGCTTGCCGCTAGGCGTGTACCGCATCTCTGGATCGCGACCGAGATTACCGATCAACATTACCTTGTTAAGTCCCCGTCCCATATCTACTAATCCTCCATCAACCTGACTCTGGGGGTACGGCCTGCCACCTCTCCATACCACCGACCAGTAGCCAATATACAGCCGGCGACCCCTTCCCTTTTCTGTCGTACTACAAACTACTCTTCCAGGCGGAGCAAGAGATAACGCAAGACTTCCTCGTCGAGCTTGAGGTTCCGCTCCAATTCCAGTATGGCTTGGGGCTCGAGCTGCACCTGGAGAAAGACATACGTGCCTTCATTCTGCCTGCGAATAGGATAGGCCAACGCACGCCGTCCCCAAACGTCAACAGACGCCACTTCGCCGCCGCCAGATGTTACATACTGACCTACTCTGTCAACGGTTTGGGTGACGTCTGACTGCTCCACCTCGGGGTGGAGGATGAATCCAAGTTCGTAGTGCCTCATGCCAAAACCTCCTTTCTACGGGATTGCCCCCGGTCAACGCCGGGAGCAGAAAGAACGAGGGTCAATATGGGCTGGCCCTCGTCTGGCAGAGACCTACTATATCACAAAGACGCAGTTTACGCAAACCGGTGAGACAAAGTTCATGTCGAAAAATGAATATGGATCACGTCGCCATCCCGAACTACATAATCTCGCCCCTCTGATCGGAGTCGTCCCGCCTCACGGGCAGCAGTCATCGAGCCAGCAGCCACCAGATCGGCATGACTCACCACATCAGCGCGGATGAAACCGCGCTGCATATCGGTATGAACCTGACCAGCGGCATACCAGACGGACTTGCCCTGGCGCAGCGTCCAGGCACGGGCTACCTCGCCGCCAGTAACGGTAAAGAAAGTGATCAAATCCAGCAGTTGGTAGCTGGCCTTTACAAGCCGATCCAGTCCCGGCGTACTCAGTCCCAACTCGGCCCGATAGGCGGCTGCCTCGTCGGGAGGCCACTCGGCCAGGGCCGCTTCGCAGTCGGCGCACAGGACGATAGCCTGGTTCTCCGACTGAGCCGCCATCTCGACCACCTTTGCTGCCAGGAGGTCACCTGCAGGCAGAGCATCCTCGCCAACGTTGGCCACCAACAGCCGAGGCTTATTCGTCAACAGGAAGAGTTCGGCCAACAGCGCCTGGACTCGCTCGTCGGCCTCAGACCCGGCCCCCTCAGCACCAAAGGTTTGAGCCGACCGTCCTTGTGTCAAGTGCTCCCGGAGCGCACTCAAGGTTTTCAATTCCCATTCGAAGTCTTTGGGACGCGACTTGGCTGCGCTCTGCGTGCGTTCGATGCGCCGCTCCACAGTGCCCAGGTCAGCCAACGACAGCTCCAAGTCGAGTACCTCCAGATCCTCAATTGGGTCAAGACTGGCCGACACGTGAGCCACGTCCGGGTTTTCAAAGCAGCGCAATACCAGGGCGATAGCATCGACCTCACGGATGTGAGCCAGAAACTGGTTCCCCAATCCCTCTCCTTGGTGCGCCCCCTTCACCAAGCCGGCGATATCCACAAACTGGATGGTCGTAGGGACCACTTTATCGGGTTTGATCAGGCTGGCGATGGCGTCCAGACGTGGGTCGCGGACCTCAGCCACGCCCACGTGGGGCTCGATGGTGGTAAAAGGGTAGCTGGCCACTGTGGCGTTGGCCTGCGTAAGGGCATTGAAGAGGGTGCTCTTGCCAGCGTTCGGTAATCCTACAATGCCAATTTGAAGGGGCATGGGTCACCTCGCGTTTCGACACTCAGTAAGGCGGAGAACAGCCAAGCAGAGCAAGTCCACGAAGCATATTTTAGCTCCACACTGGCTTTTCGGCAAGGAATTGTCAGAGTCGGCGGCAATACCTGTATCATACCAGCGCACTGTTTGTGGTGGGGGCCGGTGTCTACTTGATCTACTGCTGTGTCTTCTTCGCCGGTTCCATCTTCTAGATGTAGAATGAAACCATTGGAAGTATTCACCAACAGAGCCACCCTTGCACAACCGGCTGGCTCTGTCGTTCAGCGACTCATGGTGATAAAAAGGAGTTTGCTGGTATAATGGATAGGTGAACGGATCGCTGTGTGATCAGCGGCAAGCACCAGCGTCTCGGACAGGAGGGACACGAAGAATGAACCCGCACGACGAACCTGTACTCGGCTCCGACTTCGAATTCGGGCTCGAAGAAGCTGCCAGAGATTTAACCCTGCCTGAACGAATTCGAAATCTTGTTCAGGGAGAACGATTCGCAGTGCTGTGCACCCAGGGCCAAAGGCAACCCTACGGGTCGGTTGTGGCTTTTGCCCTGAGCCGTGATCTGCGAGCCGCCGCATTCGCCACGCCGATGACCACCAGAAAATACCGACTGCTCTCAGAGTGCGCTCGTGTGGCACTAGTAATTGATAATCGCGGTAAACACCCGAATGACATGATGAAGGTCGAGGCCATCACAGCCACAGGCCGGGCCGGTCAACTGCAGCCCGGTCCTGAATTTGATCACTGGGCAGGCTTGTTGATGGCCCGACACCCGTACTTGAAATCCTTCGTCAGAGCCCCGTCTACCGCCCTATTTCGAATTGACATTGTCCGATACTTGTATGTGACTCGTTTCCAGGAGGTGCGCCAGTGGGTTCCGGAATCGGGTGGGTAATCCCTCTTGAGAATGGGGCCGATTGCGACGAAAGATACATCGGGGGAAAGGCAGCCAAGCTGGCCCAATTGGCACACGCCGGATATCGGGTCCCCAATGGTTTCTGCGTAACGACGCTCGCCTATGAGCGCTTTCTGGAAGTCGGAAATTTGGCTAATACGATACGCATAGAGCTCGGTCGCAAGCCACTCGAGTCTATGCGATGGGAGGAGATCTGGGATGCTGCCCTGCGCATCCGTTTGGCTTTCCTAGCCGTGCCGATTCCCCTTGACGTATCACAGACTATTGAGGCAGCGCTGGAGAAACTGAGTCGTGTCCGGGCCTGGGCTGTGCGTTCCTCGGCGCCAGGAGAAGATTCAGCCAACAGATCTTTTGCTGGATTACATGAGTCACGGGTTGGTGTCGTCGGTAATGAGGCTGTGTTGGACGCCATCCGCGTCGTGTGGGCTTCCTTGTGGTCCGATGCGGCGTTGCTGTACCGTCGCGAACTATCCCTGGACCCCACACGCAGCCGAATGGCAGTGGTCATCCAGGAAATGATAGACGAACAGCCATCAGGGGTAGCCTTTGGGCGCGACCCGAGAGGCACTCAACGAAATCAGGTGATCGTGGAGGCTGTTCCGGGACTGTGTGGTGATCTGGTAGATGGTATGGTCGATCCTGATCGCTGGATTCTGGAGCGATCTTCAGGGGAGATTTTGGAATGGCGGGCTGGAGATCGTCCGAACGATCAAACCCGAGACCCCATCCTGGAGATAGATGACCTGAACACCTTACTGCAAACACTTCGAAACGTCGAAACACTTCTTGGCTGGCCTCCAGACGTCGAGTGGACCGGCCGAGCAGAGCGATTCACGCTGTTGCAGGCCCGCCCCATAACCACCGTGGATCAGGAATCTGGTGATACGCGGAGCTGGTATTTGTCGCTGCGCCCGGGTGAGAGACGTTTGAGTTCGCTCGCCGAGCAAGTGGCACAGGAGTTGATCCCCCAACTCGAGGGCGAAGGGGAGCGATTCGCAGCAGAAGCTCTCGATAGCTACGATGACAAGGGACTCGCGGCTGCCATCGAAGAACGGTACACCGCTGTCCAGAAGTGGAGACAGATCTATCTGGATGAGTTCATCCCCTTCGCTCACGGCGTGCGACACCTGGGCATCTACTACAACGACGCTGTACGCCCAGAGGATCCGTACGAGTTCGTAGGCCTTCTAAAGGGACAAAGGATGGTTGCCTCTCAACGCAATCAGGCCCTTGTGACGCTCGCCCATCAGTTGCGAGAGGACGATGCGCTCAAGGACACTGTCCGTCAGGCCGTGCATATAGGCAACTCCGACCCTGCAAAAGGTTGGCAGGAAGTTCGGGCCAAAATACGCGCACTCCCCAGGGGTGAAGAGTTTTTACGTGAGTTTGAAGATCTGCTGAGGGGCCACATGGACGTAGCCTATGGGAGTGACCGCCTAGCAGATCGCCCCGAGTCGATCCTGAAAACCGTGCTCGAAATGGCTCAGGCAGCCAATAGAGCTCGCCAGCGACCACTCGATGGAGTGCCGGCCGATACAGATGCCAAAGCCCTGGAGCAGCGTCTTTTTGACGCCGTGGGTGAGGATCGACGCGAGGAGGCTACAGACGCTCTCACGATTGGCCGGCTGAGCTGGCGGTTGCGCGATGACGATAACGTGCTGATCGGCCGGCTGGAGAGCCAAGTTCTGCGCGCCCTCGACTTGGGGGCCAACCGCCTGCGTGCAGCGGGTCGCCTTCACGCGGGAGCCAAGGTTGGCATTGCCGCAGGTCCCGCAGTTGCTGAAGCGTTGAAGGATGTACGGGGAGGGCCTGTCATTCTGCCAGCCGAGCTTGAAACAAAGCACCCGTCTCTAACTATCACTGCAGGCGAGACGCCTCGGCAGCTTATCGGCCAGCCGGCAGCCCCTGGTCTGGCAACCGGTAGAGTACGATCCGTGCGGAGCACCGAAGACCTGGGGCACTTTCACGCCGGAGAGGTGCTGGTTTGCGACGCCATTCAGCCAACAATGACACACCTAGTGCCCCTGGCCTCGGCAATTGTAGAGCGACGCGGCGGAATGCTCATACACGGCGCCATCATCGCCCGGGAGCTCGGCATCCCGTGTGTCAACGGCGTCCCCAATGCGGTTGATCTGCTTCACGACGGCGAGCTCGTCACCGTGGATGGCCATCTGGGAATCGTGACCGTCGGACCGCCAGAGTTTGACTTGGAAGGTGTAACCTAGTAAGGAGGCAGTTATGCAGTTTCCGGTTGTGAAAGGTGCCAATCTGTTGCGGCGCAAGCTCACGCTTCCGGCCGACTTTGAGGGTGAACTGAATATTCTCCTCATTGCCTTTCAGCGGTGGCATCAAAGCGTGGTCGATACGTGGGTGCCTTTCGTCAGGCAGCTTGAGGAGACCCAGAAAGTCCTCCGCTATTATGAGCTGCCCGTCATCCAACGCTTGAATTTGCTGGCACGCACATTTATCAACGAGGGAATGAGGGCAGGCATTCCAGATCCAGTCGCCAGGGACAGAACGATCACGCTATATGTTGACAAAGCAGCTTTTCGACAGGCGCTGGAGTTGCCCCACGAAGAGGACATTTACGTACTATTGTTGGATCGCCAGGGAGATGTTCTATGGAGAGAGGAAGGAAGATTTACCCCCGAAAAGGGCGAAGCACTAACAGCAGCTATTCGCAGTGAGCGCTCATATTGAGCCAGGATAGTATCTAACGATTGTATGACTTGGCAATGAGCCGCCTTGAAACAAGTGAAGAGCTTGGTTGCAGAGTAGGCCGACACACCGCCCGACCGAGGGAGCTTGTGTCGGCCCTTTTTAACTATCATCTGGGAGAGGCGAAATAGTGATTATTTGGTGTCGTACCGAACAAAATGAAGCTTGAGTAGGAACCTTAAAATATATTTACAATACCTTGACAAAAAATGGATATCGTGGTATAATGTGGTTGTGAGGTGAGTTTTGATGAAACCATCCGGCTTAATGACCCTAAGAATGAATGAGGAAACAGCCAGTATGAAGACAGCTTTGGTTTGGGGGGCCGGCGGCGACATCGGTCGTGCCTTGGTAGCTCAACTGGTCGCCGAT
>Ga0209536_100009923_pt1 | contig 14088 bp, 13 predicted proteins | sample DeeMarSeWOR28_12_FD_187461 | JGI IMG/M metagenome (GOLD analysis project Ga0209536, IMG submission 187461) | Marine sediment microbial communities from White Oak River estuary, North Carolina - WOR-2-8_12 (SPAdes) (version 2) | ecosystem: Environmental > Aquatic > Marine > Intertidal zone >...
TACGCGCTGCCAGGTCCTGGAGATCCGTTTCAGGTGGTGTGGTGGACATGGCTGGATTTGCGAAGCGGTTTCACGTTATGTTGCCGGGGTCCGACGACGCGGCCTGATACGGTCCGAATCTCCATAGGGGCGGGGAGTCCCCGGCGCAGCAGCGTGTCCCGGTGCGCCTGAGGATGGAGGGATGCCGTTCCGCCAGACCGGTTTCGAACATAACACAGCTCTCATGTTACGCACATATCCACTCTACACCGCCGCACAGGTGCGGCAACTCGACCGCAGCGCCATCGAGGAGGCGGGCATTGCGGGTTACACGCTGATGTCGCGCGCCGGCAAGACGGCCTGGGACCTGCTGCGCAACTGCTGGCCGGAGGCGCGCTCCCTGCTGGTGCTCTGCGGTACGGGCAACAATGGCGGCGATGGCTACGTCATTGGCCGGCTGGCGCTGGAGGCCGGCCATGCGGTACTCGTCATGCAGCTTGGTGATGCGGCGGGGATCAAGGGCGATGCCCTGGCGGCGCGCGAGGCCTATATCGCCGCGGGTGGCAAGGTCGAGCCCTTTCAGGCGAGTGTCCCGGCACATGTCGAGCTGGTTATCGATGCCATGCTCGGCACCGGACTGGAACGCGAGCCGACCGGCGACTGGCTCGCCGCGATCGATATGCTCAATGCCGGCAAGCAGCCGGTGGTCGCGGTCGATATACCGACCGGTCTGCATGCCGATACCGGCAGGGTGCTGGGGTCCGCTGTCCGGGCCGATCTCACCGTGACCTTTATTGGCCGCAAGCCCGGACTGTATACCGGCCAGGGACCGGAACTCGCCGGCAAGGTTGTCTTCGACGATCTGCAGGTGCCCGATTCGGTGTACATGCAGGTGCCCGCGCAGGCCGAGCAGGTGACCGGTGTGTCAAACAACATCCCCGTTCTGCACCGGCCGCGCACGGCACACAAGGGGCGCCACGGGCACGTGCTGGTCATCGGCGGCGAGCAGGGCATGCCGGGGGCAGTCCTGCTCGCCGGCCATGCCGCCCTCAGAAGCGGTGCGGGACTGGTCAGTGTCGCCACCCGGCCGTCACATGCCGCCGCACTCGCCGCCGCCTGCCCGGAAGTCATGTGCCACGGAGTGCGTGCGGCGAAAGAACTGGGTCCGTTGCTGGCGTGCGCCACGGTGGTGGCGATCGGGCCGGGCCTGGGCCGGTCGCCGTGGTCACGGCAACTGCTCGCGCAGGTGCTGGAGACTTCGCTGCCCCTGGTGGTGGATGCCGATGCCCTGAACCTGCTGGCGCTGGAACCGGCGCATCGCGAAAACTGGATTATCACCCCGCATCCCGGCGAGGCCGGACGCCTGCTCGGCCTGCCTGCTGCCGGGGTGCAGCAAGACCGCCTTGCGGCCGTACGGGGGCTGGTCGAACGCTTCGGCGGCACGGCGGTGCTGAAGGGCGCCGGCTCGCTGGTATGCACGGCCGGGCGACCGATCGCCGTATGTACGGTTGGCAACCCGGGCATGGCGACTGCAGGCATGGGGGATGTGCTGACCGGCGTGATTGCCGCCCTGGTCGCACAGCGACTGCCTCTGGCCGATGCCGCCGTGCTTGGCGTTTGTCTGCATGGCCAGGCGGGCGACCGCGCGGCAGCCGGCGGCGAGCGCGGCCTGCTGGCCCGTGATCTGATCGATGAGTTGCGGCATGTTGTCAACGCACAGGGTGAAACGGCATGAGCCTGCTGGTTCCCGATGCAGAGGCCATGGAGGCACTCGGACGCAACCTGCGGCATCCAGAGAACTGGCGAGGGGTGGTCTGGTTGCAGGGCGATCTCGGCGCGGGCAAGACGACCCTGGTGCGCAGCCTGTTGCGCGGCCTGGGCTACGAGGGGCGGGTAAAGAGCCCGACCTACACCCTGGTGGAACCCTATGAACTCGATGATCGCACGGTCTACCACCTCGACCTCTACCGGCTGGCTGCAGCCGAGGAAATCGAATGGCTGGGGATACGCGACCTCATGAGCGACAGTGACCTGCTGCTGGTGGAATGGCCAGAGCGCGGTGAGGGTGTGTTGCCGGAACCGGACCTGGCGATCACGATCGACTATGCGGGTGATGGCCGGCGCATCACGGCACGGGCGACGAGCGGGCGGGGGAAGAGGATGGTGGAATCGCTGTCGCAGCCCGACCTGGAAATCACCCCTTGATATTGTGGTTGAATCGCTCGTCGGCCACTACATGACAGGCACTTGGCTCCGGGGGCTTTTGTCATCTCGCAGGTAAGCGTGCTATCTAACGGAGATTCAACACAATTATTGAAATCTGCCAACGCTTTTGGCTACTATACGGGCATGACCGGTCAGCCCTTGGAGTGGTAACTGCAGTGAAACGGATAATCACAGCGTTTTGCCTCTGGTTAGTCAGCCAGTCCACCGTCCTCGCGGCGTCCACCGAAATCCAGGGTGTGCGTTTCTGGGCCGCGCCCGACCACACACGCGTGGTATTCGACACCAGCGGCCCGGTCAGTCACTCCGTGTTTGCCCTGCAAAACCCCGATCGGCTGGTTATCGATGTCCCGTCAGCTAAAAGCAGTGCCGGGCTGCGTGCGGGTGCCAAGCCCACCGGTCTGGTAAAGGGCATCAGGACCGGCAAGCGCGGTGATGACGGTCTGCGTATCGTGCTGGACCTGCAGCACCCCACGAAGCCACGCAGTTTCGAGCTGAAGCCGGGCGGCCAGCATGGCCACCGGCTGGTCATCGACCTCTACGAGACCGGTAAAGGCAAGCAGGCGGCTGCAACCAAGTCGGTGAACCAGAATAGCAACAACCTGCGGGACCTGATCATTGCGATTGACGCCGGCCATGGCGGTGAGGATCCCGGTGCGATCGGCCGCCGCGGCACGCGCGAGAAGGACGTTGTCCTGTCGATCGCTCGCAAGCTGGCCAGGCTGATCGAAAAGGAGCCGGGCATGCGGCCGGTGATGGTTCGTACTGGCGATTATTACATCGGCCTGCGCCAGCGGATCAACAAGGCGCGCAAGCAGGGCGCGGATATGTTCATCTCCATCCATGCCGATGCCTTCCACGACAGGCGGGCGCATGGCTCCTCGGTCTTCGTGCTGTCGCGCCGCGGGGCGTCCTCCGAGATGGCGCGCTGGCTGGCCAGAAAGGAGAACGCCGCTGACCTCGCCGGCGGCGTCAGCCTGGATGACAAGGATGATGTGCTGGCCGAGGTGCTGCTGGACCTGTCGCAGACGGCCACCATCGAGGCCAGTGTCGACGTGGCGGACAACATCCTCGGCGAGATGAAACGGCTGGGCAAGACACACAAGTCGACGGTGCAGCAGGCCGGCTTCATGGTGCTGAAATCACCGGACATCCCCTCGGTACTGGTGGAAACCGCGTTCATTTCCAACCCGACCGAGGAAAAGAGGCTGCTCAGCAGCGCTCATCAGGAGAAACTGGCACGCGCCATGCTGAAGGGCATACGTAACTATTTCGCCAGCCATCCGCCGCCTGGCACAGTGCTCGCCGCACGCGAGCATGTCATAAAGCGCGGCGACACCCTGGGGCATATCGCCCAGCGTTACCAGGTCAGTCTCAACAGCCTGCGGGGCTTCAACTCGCTCAAGAATGACACGCTGCGCATAGGCGAGACCCTGCGTATCCCGCCCTCGGGTAGCTGAACCGCCGGCGCGGGCCCTTGTTGTGAATTCCCGCGGTGGCGGTATGATTGCCACGCAATGGCAATCCAGCAGCTCCCCTCACAACTCATCAATCAGATAGCCGCCGGCGAGGTCATCGAACGGCCTGCCTCCGTCGTCAAGGAATTACTGGAAAACAGTATCGACGCCGGGGCGACGGCCGTCGAGGTGGATATCGAGCAGGGCGGCAAGCGGCGCATCCGCATCCGCGACAACGGGGTCGGCATACCGGCCGGGGAGTTGCAGCTCGCACTGTCGCGTCATGCCACCAGCAAGATCACCACGCTGGAGGATCTCGAACAGGTCAGCAGTATGGGGTTTCGCGGCGAGGCCCTGCCCAGCATCGCCTCGGTATCGCGTCTGCAACTCACCTCCCGGTTTCACGAGGCCGATTCCGGCTGGGCACTGCACAGTGACGGCAGCGAAAACGCACAGCCGCCCATGCCGGCCGCACATCCGCCCGGTACCACGGTGGATGTGCAGGACCTCTTTTACAACACGCCGGCGCGCCGCAAGTTCCTGCGGGCGGAGTCGACCGAGTTCAGGCACATCGACCAGGTCGTGCGGCGCATCGCCCTGGGTTGTTTTCCGGTCGAGCTGAAACTGCAGCACAACCAGCGCCAGGTGCTGCACCTGGCGCCGGCCACGGACCGGGCATCTCAGGGGCGGCGTGTCGCCGGTGTCTGCGGCGAGGCCTTCATGGAACATGCCGTGCATATCGAGCACGCCGCCGCTGGCCTGCAGCTTTCCGGATGGGTGGCGAGCCCGACCTTCTCGCGCAGCCAGGCGGACCTGCAGTTCTTCTACGTCAACAACCGCATGGTGCGCGACAAGCTGGTCACGCATGCCGTCAGGCAGGCCTACAGCGACGTGCTTTTTCACGGTCGGCACCCGGCCTACGTGCTGTTCCTGCGCATCGATCCGAGGCTGGTGGATGTCAATGCCCATCCCGCCAAGTCGGAGGTCCGTTTCCGGGAAAGCCGCCTGGTGCACGATTTTCTCTACCGGACACTGCACGAGGCGCTGGCCGGGGTCAGGCCTGGCGAGGAACAGCCGCGGCCGGCGCCGGTACAGCGCCTGGACACGCTGCGCACCACCACCGGGCCGGGCAGGGCGCCTGTGCAGGCAGGCATGGCGCTGGGGGTGCAGGAACAGCTGCGCGGCTATGCCGCCCTGCATCCACGGCCCGAGCCGATGGCCCCTTCAGAACCGGTCGCCGCCGCGGTTGCCGGGGAGGCGGACTACCCCCTGGGTCATGCCCTGGCACAGCTGCATGGTGTTTACGTGCTGGCACAGAATGCCGACGGTCTCGTGCTTGTTGATATGCATGCGGCTCACGAGCGCATTACTTACGAGGGCCTGAAGCAGGCACAGGAAGGCGAGGGCATCCGCTCGCAGCCCCTGCTGGTTCCCGTCACCCTGTCGGTGTCCGCTCGCGAGGCCGACACCGCGGCTGCACATGCCGACTGGTTCGCCGGGCTGGGGTTCGAGCTCGACCGCATGGGGCCCGAGCAACTGGTGGTGCGGCAGGTGCCGGTGTTGCTGGCCGACACCGATATCGAGGCCCTGGTCAGGGATGTGCTAGCCGACCTGCTCGAGCATGGCAGCAGCCAGCGGGTGACCGAAACCGGCAACGAGGTCCTGTCCACCATGGCCTGCCATGGCTCGGTGCGCGCCAACCGGCGGCTCACGCTGGAAGAAATGAACGCCCTGCTGCGGGAGATGGAACACACCGAGCGCAGCGGGCAGTGCAACCACGGCCGCCCGACCTGGGTGCAGATCAGCATGGCCGAACTGGACAAGCTGTTCGCCCGCGGACGCTGAGGGCTGGTCTGTACAGATACTCACCGCAGAGACGCAGAGGGCGCAGAGGAAAACAAAATATCACCGCAAAGGCGCAAAGAATGCCAAGAATACAAGGATTGCAAAAACCACATAACCATATCCATGCCCGAAACGGTTCCAGAGGTTTTTATAATTATTCTTGCATTGCGCTCTTTGCGCCTTTGCGGTTTCTTTATTGATCTTTACTCTGCGCCCTCTGCGTCTCTGCGGTGAAAATATCCTGACAGCATGAACAGCCAGCTTCCACCGGTGGTATTTCTCATGGGTCCCACGGCCTCCGGCAAGACGGAGGTCGCGGTTGAGCTGCGGGAACATTTTCCCTTCGAGATCATCAGTGTCGATTCGGCGCTGGTCTACCGCGGCATGAACATCGGTACGGCCAAGCCGGATGCGGCGCTGCAGGCCAGGGCGCTACATCGCCTGCTGGATATTCGCGATCCGGGGCAGCCGTATTCAGCAGCGGAATTTCGCGAGGATGCCCTGCGGGAAATGGACGCCATTACCCGGGAGCGGCGGATACCGCTGCTGGTCGGCGGCACCTTCCTGTATTTCCGGGCGCTTGAGCAGGGGTTATCCGGGATGCCGCCGGCCGATCCTGCGGTGCGTGCCCGGCTGGAGTGCGAGGCCGGCGAGCGCGGCTGGGCGGCCCTGCATGCGCGCCTTGCGACTGTCGATCCGCAGGCCGCGGCCCGCATCCATGCCAATGACCCGCAGCGTATCCAGCGTGCCCTCGAGGTCTACGAGCTGACGGGGCGGCCGATCAGCGACTTTCATGACACGGGGCGGGCGCCGGCCATGCCCTACGAGGTGATCAAGCTGGTTCTGGCGCCGGCCGATCGCGAGCAGTTACATGCCCGCATCGAGGCCCGCTTCCGGCGCATGCTGGATGCAGGATTTGTGGATGAGGTTAAGGCCCTGCGCGCGCGCGGCGACCTGGACGCCAGTCTGCCGGCCATGCGGGCGGTCGGTTACCGCCAGGTCCGGGCCTGGCTCGACGGCGAGATCAGTTACGAGGAAATGCTGCGCCAGGCGGTCGTCGCCACACGCCGCTATGCCAAGCGGCAGCTGACCTGGCTGCGCAGCGAGCCGGGAGCGACCTGGTTCGATGCCGAAAACCCGGCCGTGGTTGCCGAAATCCGCCACTTTTTGCAGGATCGGCTCAAGCAAAGCAAAATAAGCATGTGATTGTGATAAATTTTTAGTATTATCCGGGAAGCAATAACACAGGGATGTCAAGAGACAGGACGTCAGCAGGAGAAATATCTTGGTGTATGGTACAAGAAAAAGGAGAAATGACATGAATAGAGGACAATCTTTGCAAGATCCATTTCTGAATGCGCTTCGCAAGGAACGAGTCCCGGTGTCAATTTATCTCGTTAATGGAATCAAGCTACAGGGCCAGATTGAATCGTTTGACCAGTTTGTTGTTCTGCTGAAGAACGCGGTCAGCCAGATGGTCTACAAGCACGCCATTTCGACGGTCGTTCCCGCACGCAATGTCAGGATATCCGGTCCTGACTCCGGTGGTCATGAGCCAGGTAACGTCTGATGCAAACCTGACCGCTACGGGGTGTCTGGTTGTTCGAGCGCCCCGATAGTGGTGAAAGGGCCATCCTGGTCCACGTGAACTTTCCCTCCGGCGCCGACCAGGAGGATCTTCAGGAATTCACCGAACTGGTACGCTCGGCGGGAGCCGAGCCGGTGGCCACCGTTGTCGCGACCCGTTCGGCGCCCGAGCCGCGGCTGTTCGTCGGCCAGGGCAAGGCCGATGAGATCCATGCCGCGGTGCGGGAGCACCAGGCCGATATTGTCATCTTCAACCACGCACTCAGCCCCAGCCAGGAGCGCAACCTCGAGCGCCTGCTGTCCTGCCGGGTGCTGGCCCGTACCGGTCTGATCCTCGACATCTTCGCCCAGCGGGCGCGCTCGTTCGAGGGCAAGCTGCAGGTGGAACTCGCGCAACTCAAGCACCTGTCTACCCGGCTGGTCCGCGGCTGGACCCACCTGGAACGGCAGAAGGGCGGTATCGGCCTGCGCGGGCCGGGTGAAACCCAGCTGGAATCCGACCGCCGCATGATCAATACCCGTATCAAGGTGATCAACCGGCGCCTGGCGAAGGTCGAACGCCAGCGTGACCAGGGGCGGCGCGCGCGGCAGCGTGCCGAGGTGCCGACGTTATCCCTGGTCGGCTATACGAACGCCGGTAAATCGACGCTCTTCAACACCATTACCGGCGCCGGTGCCTACGCCGCCGACCAGCTGTTCGCGACTCTGGATCCGACGCTGCGGCGTATCGAACTGCCCGGCGTCGGGCCGCTGGTGCTGGCGGATACGGTCGGCTTTATACGTCACCTGCCGCACGACCTGGTGGCGGCCTTCCGCGCCACGCTGGAAGAGACCCGCAAGGCCGACCTGCTGCTGCACGTCATCGATGCTCAGGATACCGAGCGGCGTGCGCGCGTCGAGCAGGTCAATGCCGTGCTGGCGGAAATCGAGGCCGACTGCATTCCGCAGCTTAGCGTGTACAACAAAATCGATCTCAGTGGCGATGAGCCGCGTTTCGAGCGTAACGCGGATGGGCGTATCGACCGGGTCTGGCTTTCCGCCAGGACCGGTGCCGGCCTGGATCTCCTCGCCCAGGCCCTGATCGAGCACTTCCAGGGGGTGCAACAGCATGGCTGGCTGCACCTGCAGCCTGCCGCGGGCAGGATCCGGTCCGACCTCTACAATACGGGCAGTGTGCTGTCCGAACAGGTGGACGACCAGGGTTGCTGGTGGCTCGAGGTCTGCATGGCGCCGCGGGATATCGATAAATTGCTGGCCGATCATGCCGATGTTTGCAGGTTCAGCCCGACCGATCGGGATGAACCTGTTGCGGGCACAGCCCAAGCTTCATAAACTAAACCTTTACCACGCCCGTACCGGTTACCGGTACGGGCGCTTTTATGACACAGGAGTAGCGTATGGCCTGGAATGAACCGGGTGGAGATAACCGGGATCCGTGGGGTGGACGTGGTGGTGACGGACCACCGGATCTCGATGAAGTCGCGCGCAAGATGCGGGACAAGATGGGGCGTTTTTTCGGTGGCGGCGGCAGCGGTAACAGCGGTGGCGGCGGCAAGGGCATCGCCAGCTCCTTCAGTTTGGGCCTGATCGCCATAATTGTGGTTGCCGGATGGGTGCTCTCGGGTATCTATATCATCGAACCGGCCGAGCGGGGCGTGGTCCTGCGCTTTGGCAAGTTCCACACCGTGACAATGCCCGGCCCGCACTGGTTCATGCGCGGCATTGAGACGGTCGACACCGTTGATGTCGACAACCTGCGAACGGTCAGCCATCGCGCCAAGATCCTGACCAGGGATGAGAACATCATCCAGGTAGAGCTTGCCGTGCAGTACCAGGTCAAAGACGCCAAGGATTACCTGTTCCAGGTCCGTGACCCGGACACGACCCTGCGTGAGGCCACGGAGAGCGCCCTGCGCGAGGTGATCGGCGCCATCCCCATGGACGAGTTCCTGAGCGGTGGTCGTGGCGCAATAGTCCAGCAGACCAAGGAACTCACGCAGACTATTATTGATCAGTACGGTACCGGCCTGATACTGACCAGTGTGAACCTGCAGGATCCGCAGCCACCGGAAGAGGTGCAGGGTGCCTTCGAGGACGCAATCAAGGCCCGGGAGGACGCGGTGCGCTACAAAAACCAGGCGGAAGCCGTCGCGCTGGATATCATCCCGAAGGCGCGCGGTGATGCAGCGCGCATGCGCGAGGCCGCCAATGCCTATCGTGAGCGTGTGATTGCCCAGGCAGAGGGTGAAACGAGCCGCTTCCTGCAGACGCTCAAGGAATACGAGAAAGCCCCCGAAATAACCCGCAAGCGTCTCTACCTGGAGACCATGGAGCACGTTCTGTCCAATACCAGCAAGGTTGTGATGTCGGTCAAGGACGGCAACAACCTCATGTATATCCCGCTGGACAAGCTGATGGAAAATCGTGGCAGCAGTCTTCGCCTGCCTGCCGACGAGGGACTGGGTAACGAGATGCCGAAATCCTCGACAAGGGATGTGCCGCGCGACCGAACCGGCATCCGTGAAGGGAGGATACGCTAATGGTCTTACGATTAACGACTGTCCTTTTCGGGCTGGCACTGCTGGTCATACTGAGTTCGCTTTTCATTGTCGACGAGCGTGAAGTGGCCATCAAATTCCAGCTTGGCGAGATCGTACGCTCAGACTACGGGCCCGGCCTGCATTTTAAGGCACCCTGGCCGATCAACAACGTGCGCAAGTTCGACAGGCGCGTGCTGACACTGGATACAGCACCCGAGCGTTTCCTGACGGGTGAGAAGAAAAACGTCACCGTTGATTTTTTCGTGAAATGGCGTATAGAGGATCCGGCAACCTACTACACCTCCTTTCAGGGAGACGAACGGCGTGCAGCCCTGCGCCTCCTGCAGATCGTCAAGAACGGACTGCAGCTCGAGTTCGATAACCGCACGATCCGGCAGGTCGTTTCGGATGACCGTTCGGAAATGATGGATAACCTGACTGAAAACGCAAACGGCGAGGTCGCCCGGTTCGGCATCCAGATAGTAGCCGTTCGCATCAAGCAGATCGAACTTCCGGATGATGTGAGAAACTCGGTATTCGAGCGTATGCGCGCCGAACGTGAACGGATTGCCAAGGAACTGCGTGCACAGGGTCAGGAGGCGGCAAAGGGCATTCAGGCGGTCGCTGAAAGACAACGCACGGTCATCCTGGCCGAGGCCAGTCGCGATGCCGAGCAAACTCGCGGTGAAGGCGATGCCCGCGCCACGGATATATATGCCAGCGCCTATGGTCAGGATCAGGAATTCTATGAATTCTACCGCAGCATGAACGCCTATCGAAACGCGTTATCCAGCCAGCAGGATGTGCTGGTCCTGGAGCCGGACTCGGAGTTCTTCAAGTATTTTGGTGGTAATATCGCTGATTGACGCGCCACGACTATTATGCAATTTTTGAGATTCCATCCCGGGCCCCTGCCCGGGATTTTCTTGTAGATGGAGCTGAACTGGGGGGATCTGCTGACCGCGCTGGCACTGGTGCTGGTGATCGAGGGGATTGTGCCCTTTGTCAGCCCGCAGTCGCTGCGCCGCATGCTGGAGACGGTTTCGCAGCTCGACGACAGGTCCCTGCGCATTACCGGACTGATCAGTATGATCTTCGGCGTTGTCATGCTTTACCTGGTTCGCTAGCAACCCTGTGAATACATGAGCAAACAAGACAAATGGCTGTTGCCCGAGGGCATCGAGGAAGTACTGCCACCCGCGGCATGGCGGCTCGAGTGTGCCCGGCGCGAGCTGCTCGATATGTTCGCGACCTGGGGCTACGAGCTCGTCATACCGCCGTTTATCGAGTACCTGGAATCCCTGCTGACCGGGACCGGCAACGACCTGGACCTGCAGACCTTCAAGCTCACCGACCAGCTGACCGGCCGGATGATGGGCGTGCGTGCCGACATTACGCCGCAGGCGGCACGCATCGATGCGCACCCGCTCAAGCGCGAGGCGCCCTCGCGTCTGTGCTACGTGGGCACGGTGCTGCGCACGCGCTCCGATGGCTTTGGCGCCTCCCGCAGCCCGCTGCAGGTGGGGGCGGAGCTCTTCGGGCACGGCGGTATCGAAAGCGATATCGAGATACTCGGCCTGGTGCTGGAGACGCTCTCACTGCTGGCGATCGAGGATGTGCATGTCGACCTGGGGCATGTCGGTATCTTCCGCGGCCTGGCGGAAGAGGCGGGCCTCGATGCCCGCCAGGAATCCGACCTGTTCGAAGCGCTGCAGCGCAAGGCCACGGCCGAGATCGGCGAGCTGCTCGACGCCACTGGGGCCGACGAGGCGCAGCGCCGCCGGCTTGCGGCACTGGTCGATCTCAATGGCGGCCACGAGGTGCTGGCATCGGCGCGTGAACGACTGGCCGGCGCAGGCCCCGCGGTGATGGCTGCCCTGGATAACCTGTGCGCCATCGCCGACGCCATGCAGGCACGCGCCGGCGGGGCCTCGCTGTATTTCGACCTGGCAGAGCTGCGCGCCTACAATTACCAGACGGGGATGTCGTTCGCCGTCTTCGTGCCGGGGCGCGGTCAGGAAATAGCGCGTGGCGGGCGCTATGACGACATTGGCCGGGTTTTCGGACGCGCACGTCCCGCAACCGGCTTCAGCACCGACCTGAAGACCCTGATGGACCTCAGTCAGCGGGAATTCGGCGACCGCGCGGCCGCGATTCTGGCACCTGCCGGCGATGCCCCGGAACTGCTGGCGGCAATCCGGCAATTGCGCAGCCGCGGCGAACGGGTCATCACCTCGCTGCCGGGCCAGCAGGGCGATGCCGCTGACATGGACTGCGACCGGCAGCTGGTCGAGGAGAACGGCAACTGGACAGTGAAGCCTGTCTGAATTGACTGATTATTCACCGCAGAGACGCAGGGGACGCAGAGAAAGCCAAAAACAATATCACCGCAAAGGCGCAACGGACGCCAGGAAATACTGTTTCAAAAACCATTCAGTCCTGGCTGCAGGATACCCGGAACAGGATAGTGGTTTGTTCCAGTGAGCTTTACCTTGCGTCCCTTGCACCTTTGCGGTGAATGAATTTGTTCTCTCTGTGTCCCCTGCGTCTCTGCGGTTAACTGGTTACCAAACAGAGATTATCGATATGGGCAAGAACGTAGTCGTCATCGGCACCCAGTGGGGTGACGAGGGCAAGGGCAAGGTGGTTGACCTGCTGACCGACAAGGCCTCGGCCGTGGTGCGTTTCCAGGGCGGGCACAATGCCGGTCACACCCTGGTGATTGATGGCAGCCAGACTATCCTGCACCTGATACCGTCCGGTATCCTGCGGGAGAACGTCCAGTGCCTGATCGGCAACGGCGTCGTGCTGTCGCCAACGGCACTGCTGGAGGAACTCGACATGCTCGAGGCGGGCGGGATTCCTGCGCGCGAGCGGCTGCACATCAGTGAGTCCTGTCCCCTGATCCTGCCCTATCACATCGCGCTGGACCAGGCGCGTGAACTTGCCCGCGGCAAGAAGGCCATCGGCACCACCGGTCGCGGGATCGGCCCGGCCTACGAAGACAAGGTCTCCCGCCGCGGCCTACGCCTCGGCGAACTGCTCGATCCGGCGCATTTCACCGAACGCCTGCGCGAGGTGATGGAATACCACAACCACGCGCTGAAGCATTACTTCAGGACAGACACTGTCGATTACCAGCAGGTGCTGGATGAGGCGCTTGCCCAGGGCGAGCAGATCGCGCCGCTGGTCGATGACATCCCCGGTGTGCTGCATCGGCTGCGCCGGGAGGGCAGGAATATCATGTTCGAGGGTGCGCAGGGTGCCCTGCTGGATATCGACCACGGCACCTATCCCTACGTGACCTCGTCGACGACCACGGCAGGCGGGGCCGCCAGCGGCAGCGGTGTGGGGCCGCGCCATCTCGACTATGTGCTGGGTATCGTCAAGGCCTATACCACACGTGTCGGCGCCGGGCCGTTCCCGACCGAACTGTTCGATGACAACGGCCATCACCTGGGAGAAAAGGGCCACGAATTCGGTGCTACCACCGGCCGCCAGCGACGTTGCGGCTGGCTGGATATCGTCTCCCTGAAACGCTCGCTGGACATCAACAGCGTTACAGGTATATGCATCACCAAGCTCGACGTCCTCGACGGGCTCGAGACCATTCGCATCGGCGTCGCCTATCGGCTGAACGGGGAGCGCATCGACACACCGCCGGTTGGCGCCGACCTGATCGAGCAGTGCGAGCCGGAGTTCATCGAGTTGCCCGGCTGGCAGGAATCCACCGTCGGCGCCAAAAACGTCGAGGACTTGCCGCGGGCGGCGCAGGATTATCTCGCAAAGATCGAGGAGCTGTGTGAAACGCCAATCGATATCATCTCGACGGGACCTGACCGCGCCGAGACCATTATCCGGCGACACCCCTTCGACGGCTGAGAGTGAGCAGCGACTATTTGCCGGTCGTGCGGTTGCACATGCCGAGGTACTCGCTGCGGCCCTTGCTGATCTGCATCACACCGGTGTAGCGGTTGATCACGGCCAGGCCCTTGTCGTCACCGGGCGGCGACCAGATGATCTCCTTGTCCGAGATCATCGCGGTGGTGCCGTTGGCGGTCTCCCGGGTGTAGTTCACCTCGACCAGGATCTCGCCGTGCTCGAATGTGCACAGCAGTGTCACGGTCTCGTCTGCGGCTGCCGGCAGTGCGGCAAGCAGCAGTAACGCGGCAACCAGGGTGTGTTTCATGCCGTGGGGTACTGGGTGCATTGGCTGTGCCTGTGTTGCGGAAAGCAGGAAACAGTCTATATCAATTGCTGCGGGCGGGTCGATTTGCCCGGGGTGATACTGCGTGCTGCCTTGCCGGCGTCATGGTGTGAACAGCCGGATGGCGATAGAATACTGATTAACCTGTAGAAAAAAGAGTTGGTGCCGAGGAGAGGACTTGAACCTCCACGGGGTTACCCCCACTAGCACCTGAAGCTAGCGCGTCTACCAATTCCGCCACCTCGGCCGT
>Ga0209536_100009924_pt1 | contig 14088 bp, 10 predicted proteins | sample DeeMarSeWOR28_12_FD_187461 | JGI IMG/M metagenome (GOLD analysis project Ga0209536, IMG submission 187461) | Marine sediment microbial communities from White Oak River estuary, North Carolina - WOR-2-8_12 (SPAdes) (version 2) | ecosystem: Environmental > Aquatic > Marine > Intertidal zone >...
CCATGATCCGTATACTCACAGAAACAGACATCCGTAATCACATACATCTCCGGAACCGCCTGTTTAAGTTCCACGATCGCACGCTGAATGATGCCCTTATCATTCATGGCATCGCTGCCGGTTGCATCCTTGTGCTCAGGGATCCCGAAAAGGATAATGGCGGGAATGCCCAGGGAATGTATATTCTTTACTTCCTTCACCAGCAGATCGACCGACAACTGGTCATTGCCGGGCATGGAGCTGATGGGGTTCCGGATATTTTTTCCTTCCGTAACAAAAAGGGGCATTATCAGGTCATCCAGGGTAACATGGTTCTCCCTGACCAGCCTGCGGATATTTTCATTTTTCCTGAGTCTTCTCGGACGATAATAAGGTGTGAACATGGTTTTTTATATTTTTCGATCAAATATAAGAAAACAGTAATTTGTTTTCCTTAGACAGTAAATACAATAATTATACGAGGATTTGATATGCTCCACTTCAGTTATTTAAACCCATCACCGGGATCCCGGATAGATTCGGGAACGGACCATCGGGGTGGGGAAATAAAACATATATTTTAATATCTATATTTAAATATCTGAGATACAATTAGATATCTTAACAATTGGAATCCGGGCCGGAATTAATTTTCCTTATCCTCCAGCATTTTCTCCACCACTTCATGGGCGCATAATACGCTGTCGCCCACACTGATTCCCTTCCGGATATTTCCTGCGAAAAAAAGGCCCGGAAATTCGTTTTCCAGATCTTCCAGTATCTGTTGTACTTTCCCGTATCCCACATTATACTGGGGGATGGCCCTGGACCATGTTTTTACACGGCTGAATACCGGTTCCTCTTTAAGGCCCACCAGGTCGTTCAGTTCATCCAACACCAGCTTCAATAGGAGGGCTTCATTCATCGTTGCATTTTCAGGTTGGCGGGTTCCTCCCACAAAGGTAGTAAAAGCAACATGATCCTCGGGTGCTCTGCCGGGAAAAATGGTGGAACTCCAGATTGATCCCAGGATCTGTCTCTTTTCAATTTCAGGGATCAGAAATCCAAAGCCGTCCAACGGCCGGATCACATCCGATGCACGAAAACCTGTGAAGACGACCGAGACCGGCGGATAATATATTTTTTCAAATTCTGAGACATATCCAGGATTTAATCCCGGCAGCAGCCTGGCAAGGGAATAGGCCGGAATTGCCACGAGCACCCGATCATAGGTTTCCTGATACCCCTTACCCCTGTAGATATAATCCAGTTGAAAACCATCCTTCCCCATACTTATTTTCTGAATATCGGTCTCGAACCGAATCCCCGGAGTTATATATTCTGCAAGTTTCCTGGGGAAGACTTCCATCCCTTCCCTGAACGAAAACAGTCTGGCCCGGTCTTTGGCGACTTCTTTTCTTTTTTTACGCTCCCTGGCCCCTTTGATCGCCCCTTTGATCAGGCTGCCATAATTCTTCTCCAGCGCATATAATTTGGGAAAGGCAGCTGCCGTACTTAATTTTTCAGGATCACCCGCATACACCCCTGCTACAAAGGGATTAATGGCATATTCCAGGAATTCATTCCCCAGCCGGTGACGTACAAAATCTGCAAGCGAGATATCCTCACCTTCCGTAGGACTGATAAAAGGTTCCCTCAGTAACCCCAGTTTCGATTTCCAGGAGAATAACCGGGTCGAAAAAAAAGCACCGGGTTTCATTGGGACAGGATGCAATTCGCCGTTCTTAACGATGTATCTTTTATTTGAGGCATCATTGCCATATATTTTCTCGTTTTCCAGGCCGATCTCCTTGACCAGTTCTTTGAGCGCTTCCGAGGTTTCGAGGGTGCTGTTTGGGCCGTAATCAACCAGGAATCCATCGGTCTTCTCCGTGATGATCGCTCCACCCACCTGTTTGTTTTTTTCAAAAAGTGTGACGGGATTGCCGCTTTTTTTGAGCCAGTAGGCAGCGGATAATCCGGAAATTCCCCCTCCGATGATTGCTGTATTTGATTTCTCTGTCATGCCTGAATGATTAATCCTCTTATTTGTATATTATTCAGTCTGTCCCTCTTCAGTTAATATGATCCATTTATTTAAACTGTTCTAGAAAATTGAGGCTTATGACCCTCTTTCTGCATCAGATAGGCATCGAAGTTCATGGCGATATTCCGGATCAGCAATCGTCCTGTAGGTAAAACCGTGATCCGGTCTTCCCCCAGTTGAATCAATCCATCCGGTTCAAAGGACTCCAATGCGCGAAGGGATTCCTCAAAGTATGTGTCGAAGATTATCCCGTATTTTTCTTCGATGGGTTTCTTGTTCAAATAAAAATTGCACATCAACTGGGTGACGACTTCCCTGCGTAACCGGTCGTCCTGATTAAGTTGGATCCCCCGCATAACGGGCAATTCTCCCCGGTCGAGGAACTCATAATATTCCTTGAATTTTTTAAAATTCTGAACATACAGTTCGGAAAGCATCCCAATGCTCGTGATGCCGAAAGCAAACAGATTAATACCGGCATGCGTTGAATATCCCTGGAAATTACGATACAGGGTTCCGTTTTTCATTGCTATTGACAGTTCATCTTCCGGTTTGGCGAAATGATCCATCCCGATGTAGATATAACCCGCTTCCGTGAGTTTTTCAATACTCAGTTTCAATAATTGCAGCTTCTCTTCGCTGGGTGGAATCCATTCTTCCTTGATGAGTCGCTGGTGTTTAATCAAACCCGGAAGGTGGGCGTAGTTAAAAACGGCCAGTCGATCCGGATTCAGTGCGAGGATCTTTTCCAATGTTTTTTCATACTGGGTGGTGTGCTGGTAGGGGAGGCCATACATCAGGTCGAGATTAAGGCTCTGAAAATCAAGTTCCCGTGCCCACTCAACCGCCTGGCGGGTGATCTTTTCCGGCTGTATGCGGTTTACGGCTTGCTGTACCCTGGGATCGAAATCCTGCACACCCATGCTGCACCGGTTAAATCCTGCATCATGCAAGGCCTTCATGTGATCACGGGTCAATTCCCGGGGATCTATTTCCACACCCACCTCTGCCTCTTCTCTGAAATCAAAATAGGTATGAATGATGTTTCCCAGCCGTGAGATCTGTTGCGGCGACAGATGCGTCGGGGTTCCTCCTCCCCAGTGAAGCTGGATTACCTTGCGGTCCGGGCTGATCTCTCTTTTAAGGAAACGGATCTCTTTTTCCAGGTAATCAATGTATTCATCAATACGGTCCCAATTCCGGGTTACCATCATGTTACAACCACAGAAATAGCAGAGTGTATCACAGAAAGGCAGATGAAAATAAAGAGAAAGATCCTTTTTTTCTATTTTTTCATCTTCCCGGTGTATGTGTTTAATATAATCGCAGGTACCGATCCCTTCATGAAAATAAGGAGCCGTCGGATAACTGGTATACCTGGGCCCCGGGACATCGTATTTTTTTAACAGATCAATATTTACCTTAAACTTATCTTCCATGCTGCACAATTTTAACGTTACTAAATCATTGATGCATTTTCATGCTCATTTCCCGTACCGTGTCAACCAGGAATGACACATGATCCACCGGGATATCCGGCAGAATCCCGTGACCCAGGTTAAATACATGACCGCTTTCGCCATTAAAAACCTCCAGAATTTTAATCACTTCCTTCTTAATAATATTACGGCTACCATACAAGACGGTTGGATCCAGGTTTCCCTGTAAAGCGGCCACCTGTCCGGCCGTACTTTTCGCGTCCTGCATATCCGTCATCCAGTCCACCCCGAGCATTTGTGCCCCACTGTCTTTCAATTGGCGAATCAGATCAATTCCTCCCTTGCTGAACAGCGTTACAGGACAGTTGAATTTGCTGAGATCCTTTACAATCCGTTTCATATAGTTACCTGAAAATTCCCAATACAGATGAGGGGGCAGGATTCCTCCCCATGTGTCGAATACCTGAACGGCATCGACACCCGATTTTATCTGCATTGAAAGATACCTGCTTACGGCCTGCACGAGTAAATCTAGCAACTTGTGAAGGGCCTTTGGGTCCGAATACATCAATTTTTTGATGTATTTGAAATTCCGGGTGGGTTTCCCCTCGGTCATGTAGGTGGCGAGCGTAAAAGGAGAACCGCTGAATCCGATAAGAGGAACCGTCCCGTTCAATTCACCTGAAATCATTTCAACAGCCTCCCCGACGTAGGATAATTTTGCCTCGATATCTGCGATTTTGAGTTCGGCTATATCCATCCCATTCAATATCCGGGGAGACAGTTTGGGTCCATGATTTTCGAGGAATTCAAGATGTTGCCCCATGGCTTCCGGGATGACCAGGATATCTGAAAAAAGGATGGCGGCATCAAAACCGAATCTTCGGATCGGCTGCAAGGTTACTTCAGTGGCCAGTTCAGGCGTCTTGCAGACCGTAATAAAATCGTATTTTGACCTAACAGATTGGTATTCAGGCAGATATCTTCCTGCCTGTCGCATAATCCAGATGGGCGTCCGGTCGACAGGTTTTTTATATATGGCATTTAAATAGCAGTAATTCTTCCCGTGCATTATTTATTCGTTTTGTTAAAATACGCAACTATTGCATCAATCATACTTTCATCAATACTTTGTTCAGGTTGAATATGTACCTCAAATCCCTGTTTTTGAATCGTCTGGGCGGTGGTAGGCCCGATTGCTGCAATTGCTGTTTTTTTAAATATGGAGTTTTTCAATTTTTCAGCGCCCATTATTTTAATAAATGATAAAAAAGCCGAGGGGCTGTAAAAGGTAAAACAATCCATTTTTTTATTTAATAGCGTTTTGATCAGGGAATTCGATCCCCGGATATCCGGTGTACCTGTCTTGTAACAGATTACCTTGTCAACCTTGGCACCCATTTTCCGTAATCCGGAAGCCAGTTCGTTTCTCGAGAGGTCCGAAGCAGGGATCAGGATTTTATGGTTTCGGATATCCAGTTTTTTAAATACATCCAACAATCCTTCAGCGGAAAAGGAGGATGGAATCAAATCCGCTGTAATCCCGTATTTTTTAAGCAGGTCAGCGGTTTTACTTCCGACCGAAGCAATGGAGGCACGGAAATAATTGACCTGGTGGTGTTCCGCACGTTTCAGGAAAAATCGAACTCCATTGACACTGGAAAAAATGATCCAGTCGTAATCATCAATAGACTTAAAGGCCCGATCACATAATGACCAATCATCAGGCGGTGTAATTTTTATGGTGGAAAAAGCATAGACTTGTCCCCCCAGTGAAGTCAATTTCTTTACCAGGTATCCGGATTGATCGTGATCTCTTGTCACCACGATATGTCTATCTCTCAGGGGGAATTTCATTTTATTCGTTCAACAATTTCAATGCGCCCCGTTTAATCAGCTTGTCCGCCAAATTTTTTCCAGCTTCTTCTGCTTCATTCGCATCTGCCCGAAGCCTTTCAATAAGCATGTTTGATCCATCCTCGCTTCCCACAAAGCCTGTAATTTCAAGCGATTTCCCAGTTATCCTTCCATAAGCACCCACCGGGAATTGACAACCACTGTCAAGTGTATGCAGTAACGATCTTTCAGCGATGACTGCTTTCCAGGTTTCCGGATGATTTAAAGTCCCGACCAGTCCAGCCACCGTTTCGTCCTTTGTTCGAATCTGGATCCCGACAGCTCCCTGGCCCACGGCAGGGATCATCTCATCGATCCCGAATGTATAATAACGGATTTTCGTAACATCCAATCTTAAGATTGCGGCACGTGCCATAATGATCCCTTCCAGGTCCTGTTCCTGTAGTTTATTAAGTCGGGTATGAATGTTCCCCCGAAGATCAGAAATATGAAGGTCAGGCCGTTTTCCCAGTATCTGTGCCTGACGGCGGATGCTTCCGGTAGCAATTTTGGCATGTTTGGGCAATTCCTGAAAGGCGTATCCTGCCCGGGTGATCAACACATCCTCCACCGGGCCTCTCCCAGGAACCGCTCCCAGGACCAGGCCTTCTGTCATTTCAGAAGGAAGATCTTTGAGGGAGTGGACCGCTATATCGATTTCTTCCCGGAGTAAGGACATTTCAATTGCCTTCGTAAAAACTCCCTGCCCACCGATCGTTTTCAGGGAAGAGTATTGATCCTGGTCTCCTTCGGTTTTGATGATTACCTTTTCAAATACATAATCGGGGAAAATATTTTCCAGTGATTTCTGGACAAAATTGGCTTGCCAGAGTGCCAATTGACTTCCTCTAGTTCCGATTCGAAAGGTTTGCATTATTTTATCTGTCAATCTTTTTCGAGTTCGTATAAATTATATATCAGGTCGATATGCTGCTGGTAACGTTCGGGATCACCTGCATTTTTTTTGAGGGTTTTGATATGCTGACGGACTACCTTATTGATGATACTTTCAGTGAGCAAATGAATATCATTTAATCCTTCCTGGGGTAAATGATTTTTCAACCGGTCTATTTCGTTCATCCGGAGTGTATCTAACTGTTTTTTCAATCTTCCTGCAATGGAGGCCATTGAATTATTCGAATTCCATTTTTGAAATTCCAATACAAATTCATCCACGATTTTTTGGGATTTAGGTAATTCCTTTTCCCGTTTTTTCAGATTCATCTCTACTATTTCATTCAGATCGTCCAGATTATATAAAAATACCCCGTCTATCTCCTGAATTCCCGGATCAAGGTCTCTTGGGATGGCCAGATCGATTAAAAATATAGGTTGGTGATGCCGTTCTCTTGAAATGTGCTCCATCATTTCAGTGGTTACTATATAATTTTCACTGGACGTTGCTGAGATCACCACATCTGCTTTCCTTAGTACATCCGGTAATTCATCCAGCTGATAGGCCTGACCCCGGTAGGTTTCGGCAAGATCTTTGGCCTTCTGGAAGGTTCTGTTTACCACATGAATTTTTCTCATTTCGTTTTCCATGAAATGAAAAGCGGCCAGTTCGGCTGTTTTTCCAGCGCCAATTACCAGGATTTCCTTGTCTTTCAAATTACTGAAAATTTTTCGGGCCAATTCAACTCCCGCAAAACTGATGGATACCGTCCCATCACATAAAAACGTTTCATTCCTGACCCGTTTTTTCACCTGCATGGCAAAATTGAATAGTTTATTCAGCGCGGCGTCTGTGGCTTCCAGGTTATGGGCCAGATCATAACCCTCCTTCACCTGTCCGGCAATCTGGGTTTCACCAACAATAAGTGAATCCATACCGGATATAACCTGAAAATAATGATTTACGGCACTACTCCCGTAAATTTCATAGATCAACTGATCGTTGAGAAAATGATCCGTATTTTTAAATTCATTCAGCCATTTGCGTATGGATGGGACCACGGACTGCGGATCATCCCCGCTGACATATACCTCCGTGCGGTTGCAGGTGGATATGACCATACATCCTTCCACACCGAATTGTTTTAAGATGGCAGTGATTACGATCTTTTGTTCCTCCTCGTTCAACGTAACCCGGTCCCTGATCTCAACAGGTGCCGTCCGGTGTGATATGCCAAACAGTCCTAGTGGAATATGATTACTGGTCATGACTTTCACAACTAATAAAACGAATGAAACGATTCGGAGATATAAATCACAAACGTTCCTCCCATAATAAGGACTATAAATCCTAAGATTGAAAAATAAGCCATATAAATACCTCGCCATTTCATCAGTCTAGACAATAGGTACCCAATCACATAGATAATCCAGACCGAATCAATAATAATCACCTTTATATCGTTTTGCCAGAAGGATCCCATCACATCGTTGGCCACCCAATGTCCCTGTAATATCCCGATCCCTAACAGGATTATCCCGATAAATACAGCGCGTGCGCTCATTTTCTCCAGATAGGTAATCGCCGGTAGCTGAACAAACAACTTTCCGAGATTCCGTTTTTTAATATTCCTGTTTTGTAAAATATACATAAAGGCATAGATGGCGGATAATGCCAGAGCAGTATACCCCATGATCGAAACGGATGCATGTATGGCAAATGAAGGATCCTGTAATAAAGGATTGGTTTCCAGTGTCCAGTTTACATTAAAGGAGGACACAAGCTCAAATATAAATGCAAACGATAATATGAATATTCCTGAACCTTTGTTTTTGAGGCTCAGTTCAAGGATCATGTATACAAAAAGAACAGAAAAAGCAAGAAATGAAAATGCATCATGGCTAGTGGATAAGGGAATCGCCTTGATGGCAATATGCCGAGAGATAATCTCAACGGCATGAACCAGTAGTAGGCCGATCAAAAGGGGCGTTGTTTTGGTCTCAAGCCGTTTATCTTTGCCTGTAAAGATCATATAATAAAAATAGATGACACCCAGATACAGGAACGGCAGCGCGTAACTCAGGATTTGACTAAACAACTTCATTTTTCAACTTCAGATGTCCATTTGCGGTTCAAAATATACACCTTTTTTATCATATCAGTCTTTATTTTTCCCGATTATAAAATTACCAACCTTCTGAACGGAGAATTATGATTTTTGTCATGTGCACTTTTGATAAAAAATGGAAATTCATCTGTTAATTATCAGTATCCGGTTTTGTTAAATCGCCAATCGTTTAATTAATATTATGTCGATAAACATAATTAACGGTTTTTCTATCCATCCGGGAGGATAGGAATTGATTTAAACGAGCAAGGAGTCGAGCAGGAGGACATGAGATCGAAAAGCTGCTTTTCCTGAATTTCTTCCTTACTCAACCGGCAGGATAGCACATCCTGGAATGAATTCTTCAACCGGCGGCCCCCAACCACCCTGAATGATCTCTGAAAAATGACCTTCAGTATCTGACAAGTTACCCATCTGAGGCCTGAGGGGCAGCCTGATTACTCATTTTAGCATCGTTGATGGCAGCCAGAATGCTGACGAATGCTATAAAGAACGCCAGGTAATACACGAAATTCGGGATCGGGACTGGATCGCCCTGAGCATAGGAATGAAGGCCGGAGAGGTAATAATTTACACCAAAATAGGTCATGAGAACCGAGCCAAATCCGATCAGTGCACCGAAATTGGTTGAAAAAAGGCTTTTCATCCCCGGGATCAGACGCATGTGGAGGATAAAGCTATAGACGATGATGGTCACCAGCGACCAGGTTTCTTTCGGATCCCAACCCCAATACCTTCCCCACGATTCATTCGCCCAGATCCCGCCGAGGAAATTTCCGATCACCAGTAAAATAAGTCCAACCATCAGCGATAACTCGATGATATAGGTAAGTTCCTGCAGGGTTAAATTGATACGTATCTTATTTTTACGATTCCGGAATATCATAAGGGATAAATTTAAAAATCCCAGCATGCAGCCCAGGCCAAGAAAACCATAACTGGCGGTAATGGTAGCCACATGCAGGGTAAGCCAGTAAGATTTTAAGACCGGTACGAGATTCGTAATCTCCGGATTCATCCAGCTCATGTGAGCAGTAAGCAGGGTTATACCGGCGAGGATAGAAGTGACGGACAGGGTCATGGCGGATTTCTGTTGAAATATAAATCCAGCCAGCATCGTTGCCCAGGCGATGTAGATCATCGATTCATATCCATTACTCCAGGGAGCGTGCCCTGAGATATACCATCGCAATGCCAGCCCAAAGGTATGGGCGGCAAAAGCCAGTATAAGAATGGCCAGAAAAACTTTTATTGTTTTTTTGAATTCAAGGGAAGGGATGAATAATTGAACCAGAAAAATTCCCAATAGGATCATTCCTACCGTCATGTAAACAGGGAATATGGCTTTAAAAATACTTAACTTGTTATATAGTACTTCCAGGTTGATCTTGGTATCCGGAGGTATGATTTCCCCTCCATATCGGTATTGATAGTCGGTAATCGATTTCAATCGTTGATCCGCTTCCGCATAGTTATCTTTTTCTACTCCACTCTTTAATACTTCGAAATATTGTCCGAATGATTCTTTGATAAAGAGTGAATCGGTTTTATCGACATGCCCGACCTCATCGGATGGTTTGATCCAGAGGTTATTCGGATGACCGGGTACCGGATAGATCTTAATGAATAATTGATTAAGGACCATGTAGGCCACGTTCAGCCTTTCGTCCAGGTTGATCGTTTCCTTTTCAAACTTCGACCGTTGAGCAGGGGATTTGGCATAGGCCTTATCTACTTCCTCTTTCAGGCGATAACGTCCCATTTCATCAAACAGACCATTATACGATACGTAATCATCCGAAATATCGAGTTGTTTCTGGAGTGCCTTATCGTAAACTTTCAGCAGGGCGATATCCCTCCATTCTTCCGGGTAAACCATCATGCCCAGGAATACCTGATTGGCATTTAAATCCCGGAATTTATTTTTTTTGAACATCTTAACGAGCACATTATTCGCTATGGTATTGATAGGAATTATTCGGCCATCCCTGCTTTGTACAAGTTGTTTCCCAAATAAATCCGCATGTTTTTTTGATATAACGGGAGCCCGATTGGATTCTTCTTGAGCAGAGGCATGTGACAAACTGATTACCGGGATAAAAAGGATAAGGAATGCAGCGGTCAGTTTTTTCCGTTCGATATGAATTTCATCCAGTTGCTGCCGTAATTTTGCAAACCTTGTTTTACGGGTTATCAGGGAAATCAGCAACGTGGCAAACAGCAGAAAATAACCGATATACGTAACGATCGTTCCCATGCGATCATGATTTACCGAGAGAATGGTTCCTTTTTCATCCTGATCGTAGGATGACTGGTAAAACCGGTAGCCCTGATATTGCAGAATATTATTCATGAATATTCTGTACGGTTTTTCAACCTTATTATCTTCGTCCAGCAGGGTAATCTCACTGGCGAAGGATGAAGGGCTATTCGAACCCGGATATCTGTCAAGTATAAAATCATTTAATTTCAGGGAAAAAGGAAGTTCCCTTACCTGGGAACCTGCTGTAATAGAGAATCCGATCCCATTGACATCAAATATTTCCAGATTTCCGACAACGCCTCTTCCTCCATTGAGTTTGATGATCCTGGATTCTCTATCCACCGTGGTTTTCACCTCAATGATATTCTGCCCGCTGCCTGATTCATCTTCAACCGGGACGTATTCCAGCCTTGCCTTTTCAAAAAATTCCCTTAAAACCAGATTGATCCCTTTTGCTGTATAAATATTCATCAACTGAACCGGATGCAAGGTATCCGGTTTTAGAAGACTTAACTGACCCGAACCCATATTCATATGATAAATTTCAAAAGGAGCCCTCATAAAAAATCCCTGGTCATTCCGAATAATTTCCAGGATTTCCTCACCGGAAGATTTACCGAAACTTACATTCAGATGGCCTATCGTGGTGGATTCCGATTCTTTAAGAAAGACGTTCATCCGATTTCCACGTGCGGCGGCAATCAGGGAGAGATAAGGATCTCCCTGGTCATCAGGATGTATCATTTCAGTGGCGTTGGGGATGAATTTTTGTATTTCTACCTGGACATCTTTTCCTGCGAAGGAGAAGGATTCCGAATACAGATTCTTACTAACGGGCGCCAACAGAATCTTATCCAGTACATTTTTTATTTGATCTGCCGACCGCATCTGGTAATGGATGAATGTCTCATCGGTAACGTACTGGTTGGTTGCTTCGTTTTCACGGATGTGCATGCTCCCTTCGAACCCAAAATAACGCGTGATTCCCGCCCCGAGAATAATGATAATGAATGAAATGTGCATAAGGAGGATGTTGATCTTACTCTTCCGGTATAGTTGACGGCTAAAGATCATACCTGTAAAATTGATGATCATCAGGACCATCACCATTTCAAACCATCTGGCATTATAAACAAGGAGTTTGGCCGTAACCGAACCGTAATCATTTTCGATAAAGGTGGCATAGCCAATTGAGACCGCGAAAACAATAAGCAAAATGCCCATAAAGGTACCGGAAAACAAGAATTTAATAAACTTCATATCCTTTCAATTTAACCTACCCGCTCTCCAAGTTCCACTAATTTTCAGGGAGAGGAAATTCAATAAATTTATAATTAATAATTTAAAATTAGCCGCTAACTTATCCAGAAAGAATTTTTAAAAACATGTCAAAAATCAGTTTATTTTATTTTTTCCAAAAAACAGTCGCCAATATACATTGAATTGAAGCCTTTTGGAATATCAGATCCGGATTTTCAAATAAAATGTGTGGATCTCATGGATGGGAGCATAAAAAAAGCTGCCTGGTTCCAGGCAGCTTTTATCTTTTAATGCGATTATTTTCTATTCAGCCAGTGTTCTCATGAAGTGAACCAGGATCCAGCGATCCTCTTCACTCGGTATTTTTTTATCGTATGCCGGCATCTCATCCTTGCCAAATGAGGTCATATAAAATAATTCACCATCCGATAGACTTTGGAATTCATCCGATGAAAAATCCCCGGAATCCGATTCAAGTTCAGCCGCCTTGGGTCCATCTCCAAGACCATCCTTACCATGGCAACTCTGGCAATGTTTTCTCCAGAGTGATTTGGCAATGGCTATATTTTCACCACTTGCATCTGTGGGGTTTTTCATCGTTTTATACTTGTCGGGGATATTCCAATCATCCGCGACCTCAACAACGTTGAATGAGTATAATGCCATACTCAAAAAGAAAATAATAGCAATTCCGATATTTACTGTTTTTTTCATGACTGATTTTATTAATTGGTTAATATTATTTAAAAGTTTAATTTTCATTATATCCTTTATTAATTAGTTCAAGGTTTTCAAATCCAGTTGATTCGCTACAATTTCCTTGCCAAAATGCCAAAATGTTTTATTCATTAGCAGGGTATTTGCAACTTTTCATAATATATTCAATTTACAATTAGAAAAAATAAATTTTGTCCCTGCTAAATTAGAAATTTAGAGTAATAAATAACAGCATACGATTAATCTATTTAACCTGTTGAATCAATTTATTCTTTTTACCCATTCTATATAATTTATTTATTTGAAAAATCACATAAAAATAATGGCTCCAAACTCCGGTCAATAAAATAATTAGCGTTATGATCATCCATAATGGAGCATTCGTATGCCACAAGGCGCGTGTGGGTATGGTAATTTCTATAGTCATCAACGATTTATCATCTTCAATGGGTTGGGTTGTTCCCCATCTGAAATTTGTTAATGACCTTTCCACATTCCCATAAAGACTATGATCTTCAATTCGTGCAATTATGGATACATTTCCGATGGTATCGCCTGCAAGATTTTCCGGGAATTTTATATTACTCTTTCCAACTGTAAAAGTACTTTCTCCAATTCTTTGATCACTAAAATATCTTGGAACATAATAGGAGATATTCGCTATTTTGACCGGTATCATCTCATCGTCAATCCCTTTTTCATAGGCCCGTACCTCAATTGTTTTTGAACCGTCAATTTGAGTAAGTAATAATTCCATTTCCAGCTCGATAAAGGTTATATCAGCCGATTTCTCAGCGAAAGAATCATTGCCATTAAAATAAGCGGCAATAGGTACAGTTCGATCTTCAGCCGTTAAAAATCTGAATTCTTCCGGAAAATTTAATTGAGCTATCCCATTATTATCAGTAATTGCACTATCCAATAAATTTTCATCTGATCTTTCCCCATAATAGAAGTAAACCGTTTCATCTACGACATAAATTCTTCTCCTATCTTGTATGGTAAAAACAGTAGCTTTAATCGATTTGGATTTATCACTATTGCTATAAAAATCAAGGCTCATCCTGGTTTTGAATTTACTTTTTTCATTTTGACTGTATGAAAAATTTATAAAACAAAATGCAAATATTATTGAGATTAATACCCCGAAAAGGATTCTACAAATGGGTATAAATTTAATTTTTTCCATAACAACATAATTAAGTTACCGCACTATCTGATTTGGGAATATTGGCTTTCCCTTTATTTCCATAAATTTCGATTATGGGCACAAATTTTGAGGCCAGCGTAAAAAACAGGCAGAATAGCGCAATCCCTCCAATCGTCGTTGCCCATTCAACCCATGTGGATGAATAATTTAGAAATTCAGGCCGCGAATCCTGTATGGGCAAGAAGGGTGTTTCCAGTGTCGGAACAACAATAAGGTACCGATTAACACCTAATGCAACAACGCCAATAATTGCA
>Ga0209536_100009925_pt1 | contig 14087 bp, 9 predicted proteins | sample DeeMarSeWOR28_12_FD_187461 | JGI IMG/M metagenome (GOLD analysis project Ga0209536, IMG submission 187461) | Marine sediment microbial communities from White Oak River estuary, North Carolina - WOR-2-8_12 (SPAdes) (version 2) | ecosystem: Environmental > Aquatic > Marine > Intertidal zone >...
CGGCGACGGCGAAGCCAAGCCCCAGCAGGATCCCCTGCACCATTGCTGTGAGCACGGTCCCGAGCACGACCGCACGCGTCACGTCCTCGATGCGCGTCATCAACACCTGTTTTCGCGCTGCGGGCATCGGGACCAGCGCAGAGCCCGTACGGACGATCATTGCCCCGTCGCGCAGCAGGAAGAACAGCAGGAAGAACATGACCGTGAAAGACAGCACCGTGCCGACGGCACCGAGGAATGCCGTCCCGCCCAGCGAGGCCAGCTGCTCGAGCAGCTTCCTGAAGCCGCCGAGCGCCCACTCCTGGACCTGCGACGCGCTGAAAGTGATGTGGCGGTCGATCCATGCGAGCGCGTCCTGCAGGCCGGGCACGGAAACCACCGAGGCAAAGTCGGTCTCGCGCAGCCGCTGCACGAGGCCGGGCATCGTGCGTGCGAGGTCACTCGCCTGGGCGGCAAAGGCGATGGCCAGCGCGCTGAACGGGCCGGTGAACAACAGCAAGACGAAGAAGGTGAGCAGCAGGGCCGATACGCTCACCCGGCCCCGCAGCAGGGCCGTGACCCTCACCTGCAACGGGTACAACAGCAGCGCGAGTATCGTTGCCCAGGCGAGCGGCTGCAGGAACGGCCTGATGATGCTGTACAGGGCGATGCCCATCACCGCAGCGGCAGCCAGCGCGAACACGCGCCGGTAGAAAGGGTCGGACGGTCCGGGAAGCCATCGAGGGGTGTTCGGCTCGTTGCTCATGGACGCGTCCGGGCGGGATTTCGGGTCGGCAAATGCTACCACCCCGGGTCGTCCGTAGTTGCCGCAGCCCCGCCGTCGGGACCCGGCCGGATGCTACTCTTGGCTTCCCGCGGCAAGCCGACGGGAACCCTTTCCTTGGCCTGCCGACGATCCATGCGCAAGATCCTGCCTGTCCTCGTCATCCTGATCCTGGCCGCCGCATCGGGTTGGTGGCTCTGGCCGCGCGCACCGGCGGGCCGCACGGGCATGGCCGAGCGGCCGCCCGTGGCCGTGGAGACCGCGGTCGTGGAGGAACGGGACGTCACCCCCACGCTGGAGACGCCCGGGACCCTTAGAGCCAACGAGGATGTGATCCTGCGACCCGAGATCAGCGGCAGGGTCACGGCAATCCGCTTCGAGGAGGGCCAGCGCGTAGAGCGCGGCTCGGTGCTCGTGCAGCTGGACGATTCGGTGTATCGCGCCGAGGTCGACAAGGCGCGCGTCAATCTCGATCTGGCGCGGCGCAACTACGATCGGGCCCGCGACCTGCTTGAGCAGAGGCTCGGCAGCGTGCGCGACATGGACATTGCGCGGGCCAGTCTCAATTCTGCAGAGGCAGAGCTCGCGCTGGCGCGCGCACGCCTCGACAAGACGACGATCCTGGCACCCTTCGACGGGATCGCCGGGCTGCGTGACGTCAGCCCGGGCGACTACGTGGCGGCGGGGCAGGACCTGGTGCGGGTCGTCGACCTCGACACCATCAAGGTCGACTTCCGGTTGCCTGAGTCGGCGCTCAAGCTCGTCGAGGACGCCCGTGAGATCGTCGTGCTGCCGGACGCCCTGCCTGGAGAGGCGCTGTCCGGGGAGGTCTATGCGATTGAGCCCGCCGTCACCGAGGCGGGCCGCAGCCTGACACTGCGCGCGCGCCTCCCCAACCCTGGCGCACGTCTGAAGCCGGGCATGTTTGCCCGCGTCCGGTTGACCGCAGGCAGCAGCGTGCGCGGCGTCGTCGTGCCCGAGGCTGCCATCGTGCCCGGTGCGCAGCAGCCGGATGTCTTCCGCCTCAACGCCGGACGGGCGGAGCGCGTCGCGGTCGCGATCGGCCAGCGCGGACCCGGCTGGGCCCAGATCACCGAGGGTCTTTCGCCTGGTGATGTTGTCGTGATCGCGGGTCAGGAAAAGCTGCGCGACGGATCGCCGGTCGCAGACTCCGGCGGGGGCTAGAACCGCCCATGATCCTCTCGGACCTGTCCATCCGGCGGCCGGTGCTGGCGACCGTCATGTCGCTGGTCTTGACGCTTGTCGGCTTTGTCTCGTTCGAGCGCCTGAGCGTGCGCGAGTATCCGAGCATCGACGTGCCGGTGGTCACCGTGCAGACCTTCTACCAGGGTGCCAGCGCCGACATCATCGAGTCGCAGGTGACGCGGCCGCTCGAGGACTCGCTCTCGGGTATCGAAGGCATCGACATCATGACGTCGGTGAGTCGTTCCGAGGCTTCCCAGGTCACGGTCCGGTTCCGGCCGGACCGTGACCCGGACGGCGCTGCAGCGGATGTACGCGACCGCGTATCCCGCGCCCGCGGCGAGCTGCCGCGGGACGTGGAAGAACCCGTCGTGTCGAAGGCCGAGGCGGATGCCCAGCCCATCATCTGGCTGTCCATCATGGGCGAGAAGCGGAACCCACTGGAGCTCGCGGAGCTTTCGGAACGGATCGTGCGCGACCGCGTGGCGACGTTGCCGGGTGTCTCGAACGTCGTCGTGTTCGGCGCACGCCGCTTTGCCATGCGCATCTGGCTCGACGTCAACGCGCTGGCCGCGCGCGGGCTCGTGGCCCAGGACGTCGAGGATGCCATCCGTGAGCAGAACGTCGAGATCCCGGCCGGGCGTATCGAGAGTTCCGCGCGCGAGTTCACGGTCGTGGCGGAAACGGACCTCAATACGCCGGCCGGATTCCGGGATATCGTGCTGCGCGAAGACGGCGCCGGCGTGGTCCGGCTCGGCGATGTCGCCCGCGTCGAGCTTGGCCCGGAAGAGGAGCGCCAGATCACGCGCTTCAGCGGACGCGCAGCCGTAGGGATGGGCCTCGTCCGGCAATCCACGGCCAACCCGCTGACCATTGCCCGTGACCTGCGCGAGATGCTGCCATCCATCCAGGCGCAGCTGCCTCCGGACGTCGAGGTGAGGATCGGATACGACTCGACGCTGTTCATCGATGCCTCGATCCGGTCCGTGTACGAGACGATCGCCGAGGCGATCGTGCTCGTGGTGCTCGTGATCTTCCTGTTCCTGCGCAGCTGGCGGGCCTCGCTCGTGCCGATCGTGACCATCCCGGTGTCGTTGATCGGCGCATTCGGGCTCATGTACGCGTTCGGTTTCACCATCAACACGCTAACCTTGCTTGCGCTCGTCCTTGCCATCGGGCTGGTCGTCGACGATGCGATCGTGATGCTCGAGAACATCTACCGGCATGTCGAGGAAGGCATGCCGCCCCTGCAGGCGGCAGTGCAGGGCAGCCGGGAGATCGGCTTCGCGGTGATTGCGATGACCATCACGCTGGCCGCGGTCTTTGCGCCGATCGCGTTCACGGAGGGCCAGACCGGCAAGCTGTTCGTGGAATTTGCGCTTGCGCTCGCCGGGGCAGTGCTGGTCTCGGGATTCGTTGCCCTGTCGCTGTCGCCGATGATGTGCTCGAGGATGCTCAGGCGCCAGCAGAAGCAGGGCGCGTTCTATCGCTGGGGCGAGCGAGCCTTGCGCGCCACCGTCGAGGGCTATCGTGGCGCACTGCGCTCGGCGCTTGCTGCGCGGCCGGTCGTCATCCTGGCGGGCCTGGCCACTCTTGGAATCGGGCTGCTGCTCGTGACGACGCTGCCGTCGGAGCTGTCGCCGCTCGAGGACCGTGGCGTGATCCTTGGCATATTCCGCACGCCCCAGGGATCGACGATCGACTATGCGGATTCGAAGTTGCGCCAGGTGGAAGCCATCTGGTCGGCCGTCCCGGAGGGGGACCGCTATTTCGCGGCGGCGGGGTTTCCGGTCGTGACCAGCGGCTTCACGCCGCTGATGCTCAAGCCGTGGGAGGAGCGCGACCGCAGCGCCTTCGAGATCTCGATCGAGGTGGGACCGAAACTGCGCTCCATCCCGGGTGCCGACATCTTTGCCTTGCTGCCGCCTTCGCTCGGGCAGGGCTTTGTCTCGCGCCCGGTCGACCTCGTGCTGCAGACCTCGGACAGCTACGAGGCGCTGTCGGTCGTGGCGAATGCGGTCGTTGCCCGGGCCGCTGCGGAGCCCGGCTTCGTCTATGTCGAGACCGACCTGCAGCTCGCCAAGCCACAGCTCGCGTTGTCCGTGAACCGCGACAAGGTCGCGGCGGTCGGGTCGGACGTCACCACCGTGGGCAGGACGCTCGAGACCATGATCGGCGGGCGCAAGGTGACGCGCTTCAAGCGCGGCAGCGACCAGTACGACGTGATCCTGCAGGCCGAGCGCAGCGAGCGCTCGACGCCAGACGACCTCGCCCGGGGTTTCGTGCGTGGCCGCGGCGGCGAGATGGTGTCGCTGGCGAACCTCGTCGACATGGAGGAGGCCGTGGCGCCGCCCGAGCTCAACCACTTCAACAAGCTGCGGGCAGCGCGCATCCAGGCGATCCTCAGGCCGGGCGCCAGCGTCGGCGATGCCATCGAGCGTGTCGAGCGCATCGTGGCCGAGGAGGCACCCTCCGGCGTGCAGCTCGACTACGCGGGGATTTCGCGGGAGTTCCGCGAGTCAGGGCAGGCGCTGCTGGTGACCTTCATCCTCGCCATCGTGTTCATCTATCTCGTACTGGCCGCGCAGTTCGAAAGCTGGGTCGATCCGTTCATCATCCTGCTGTCGGTACCGCTGGCCCTGACCGGGGGTCTGCTGGCGCAGAAGCTGACCGGCGGGTCGCTCAACATCTACAGCCAGATCGGCCTGATCACGCTCGTCGGTCTGGTTTCAAAGCACGGCATCCTGATTGTGGATTTCGCGAACAAGCTGCAGGCACAAGGCCGCGAGCGGGTCGAAGCGGTGGTCGAAGCGGCGGTGCTTCGACTTCGACCGATCCTGATGACGACGAGCGCGATGGTCATCGGTGCGCTGCCGCTGGCGCTCGCGACCGGGGCGGGGGCCCAGTCCCGCCAGCAGATCGGCTGGGTGATCGTCGGCGGGATGAGCTTCGGTACGCTGCTTACGCTGTTCGTCGTGCCGACGGTCTACACGCTGATCGCGCGTCAGGGGGCAGGCGCAGCGCAGCAGCCGGCCTGAGTCGCAAGCGGTGATTCAGTGCCCGGCGTGCAGTGACTCGACCGTATAGCGCCAGGCGCGCATCCCGGCGGACCAGAAATCCCTCGGCAACCCGGCCTTGGCCTTGAGTTCGCCGAGGAAGCGGTCTGGCTCGGCCAGTGATTCCCATACCTGTGGCAGGAACGTTGCCCGGTGCCGACCGAGCGCCAGCACGAGGCCGTGCCTGTGCGGTTCGAGCTGGGACAGCAGGCCGGCCTCGGAGCCCGCCTCGATGGCCTCGAGAGCCGAGAGTATCGAGATCTCCAGCTCGATCAGCCCGAGCTCGGAGCGCTCCAGTGGCGGAAAACGCGGATCATCGAACGCGCTGGCCCAGGCGTTGAGCCATACGTCGTGCGCGAGGGCCCGCGATGCCTCGAGCGCGCCACGGCAGCCGCGGAGCATGCCGCGCGTCTTGAGCGTGACGAAGCTCGCGCCCGGTTCCGCCAGCGGCGCTGGCAGGCTGGACAACTCCGGGGCCGCCGCGGCGCGGCCGGTGTCGAGGCCCCGTTCTATGGACCGCCGGGCGAGCGCGAGAAGCCGGTCGCGGTGGTCAGGCTCAAGCGTCATGGAGGGCGAAGGCCCCGTAACCGACGACCCGCGAGCGGTCTCCGGACGTGTCGCCCGAGTTGCGCAGGTCGAGCAGGTCGACAGACATGCCACGGCGCCGCGCGACCTGCATCAGGCCATTGACGATCCGGCAGCCGCAGGCCTGCTCATCCTGGAGGTGATCGGAGCACCGGACGATGGCGCGGGCCGTGGACGAATCGAGTTCCCGGGCGCTCGCATAGTCGTGGTAGTGCGAGAGGTCGGTGCTGACGACGATCAGCGTCTCGGGCCCTCCCCAGCAGGCGTCGAGGACACTCGCGACGACTGAGGGGGAGGCGTCCCCGACGGCCAGTGGCACGATCCTGAAGTCGCCGAGGGTCATCTGCAGGAAAGGCAGCTGGACCTCGAGGCTGTGTTCCAGGCGGTGTGGCGCGTTGCTGGCGTGAACCCCGGGAAGGCCAGAGAGCATCCCGATGGTGTCGAGGTCGATTGGTACCGGGCCGAGCGGCGTCTCGAACGCAGTGACTTCGGGTACCGCGATGCCCGGAACGGCAATGCGATGGCTCGGTCCGGCGATCACGACGCGCGTGACGGGGGGGTCGCAGTCCACGAGGCTGCGATAGGCCGTGGCCGCGACCGGCCCGGAGTAAACGTAGCCGGCGTGCGGAACGATGATTGCCTTCGGTCGGGTCGCGATCGGCCGTGACGCGTCGAGGAAGCCCTGTACGACGGCGCGAAGCTCATAGGGATCGTCCGGATAGAACAGCCCCGCGACTGCGGGAAGCCGTGAGCGGATGGCGGAATCCGTCAGTGTCATTGCGGCCTCTCCGGTTGAAACTTCGGTCCGCGTCGTTCGATATGTAACCGATGGCTGTCGTGTGCGCCGGCTTCGATCGAAGCTAACGGCGTGCCCAGCGGAGGCGAATCGTGAAAAACCGCTACCCTGAAGTCGCTGCAACGGACACGCGCTGGTGGCATCGTCGCGAGGACGGCCGGATCCAATGCGATGTGTGTCCGCGGCACTGCAGCATGCACGAGGGGCAACGCGGCCTGTGCTTCGTGCGCGGTGTCGAGCAGGGCGAAGTCAAGCTCTTCACCTACGGGCGCTCGAGCGGCTTCTGCGTCGACCCGATCGAGAAGAAGCCGCTCAACCACTTCCTGCCGGGCTCCGCGGTGCTGTCCTTCGGCACGGCCGGCTGCAACCTCGCGTGCAAGTTCTGCCAGAACTGGGACATGTCGAAGTCACGCGAGATGGACACGCTGATGGATGAGGCCTCGCCCGGGGCCATTGCAGATGCCGCGGCCGCCGCGGGCTGCCGCAGCGTGGCATTTACCTACAACGATCCGACGATCTTCATGGAATACGCCATGGACGTCGCCGATGCCTGCCGGCCGCGGGGCATCCGCTCGGTGGCGGTGACCGCCGGTTACATGTGCGCCGGCCCGCGCGCGGAGTTCTATCGCCACATCGATGCAGCGAACGTCGACCTCAAGGCATTCACGGAGACGTTCTACCGCAAGGTCTGCGGCAGTGAACTTGCGCCGGTGCTCGAGACCCTCGAGTACCTCAAGCGCGAGACACGGGTCTGGGTGGAGCTGACCACGTTGCTCATTCCCGGCCAGAACGACTCGGACAAGGAACTCGACGAGATGACGCGCTGGGTCGTCGAGCATCTCGGTGCGGATGTGCCGATGCACTTCAGCGCATTTCATCCCGACTGGAAGATGCAGGATGTCCCGCCCACCCCGCCGGCAACGCTGGCGCGCGCGCGCCGCATCGCGCTCGGCAATGGCCTGCGCTACGCATACACGGGGAACGTCCACGACCTGGCGGGCGGCAGCACCTACTGTCATGCCTGCGGCGGGCTGCTGATCGAGCGGGACTGGTACGAGATCGGTGGGTACAACCTGACCGACGACGGGCACTGTCGGTCCTGTGGCGCGTCATGCGCCGGTGTGTTCGACGGACCGGTCGGCCACTGGGGCCGTCGCCGGATGCCGGTTCACATTGCCAGCGCCGCCTAGCGAGGTGTGCCAGGCGCGCCGGGCAGCAAGAGGCAGTAAGAGGGTGGGCGGCGCGAGACCGATGTGCAGTCCGACCTCGGCTCCCGGGGCTACGGTTCGCGACCCATACCCACGAGCGACTCGAGCAGCACGCCGAGCGAGGCCGCGAACTCGGCAAAGCGCTGTTGGTCGCGCTCATCGAAGGGCTGGCCGTCGCGGCGATTGAGCAGCTGGGTTACCGCAAACACGTCGCCCTTGCGATCGGTCAGCGGCAGGCACAGGACCGAGCGGGTACGGAAGCCGGTCTCGCGGTCGACAGCCTGGTTGAAGCGCGGGTCCTGGTAGGCGTCGGCGACCGACACGTTCCGGCCGGTCGTCGCTGCGGCGCCGGCAATGCCCGTGCTGAGCGGTATCGAGACGCGGGCGCCGGCCGGCGCGTCCTGCGCCACGTGCAGGACGAGCTCCTGGCGCTGGCGATCGACCAGGAACAGCGACGCGCGCTCGGCGGCGAGTAACTCGCCGACGCGCCGGGTGAACACGCGCAGCGACTGCTCCAGCATGCTCTGGTAGGCCTCGTCGCTCGCAAGCGCGGTCGCCTCCAGGAAGTGCTGGGACTGCTGCGTGAGTTCCTCGAGCGTGCGACGGAAGGTCGCCTCGTCCATCGCAGCCACCGCCGCGTCGAGCGACTGCTTGCTCTTGTTCTCCGCCAGCGTGTGCATCAATTGCTGGGTGCTTGCGATGACGGCGTCGGTGAAGGTCGAGAGTCGGCCGTCCTCGAGGTGCACGATCCTGTCCGCAATGTCGAGGATGCGGTTGTCGTGGGTGACCAGCAGGATCGTCGTCCCCTTCTTGCGGGCGAGCTCCTGGATACGCTCCACCACATCGCGGCCGGATGCCTTGTCGAGTGAAGCGGTCGGCTCGTCGGCAAGCACGATGGAAGGCTCGCCCACGAGCGCGCGCGCAATGGCCACCCGCTGCCGCTGTCCGCCGGACATCTGGTCCGAGCGCTTGTTCAGGTGTTCCCCGAGGCCCACCGCCTCGAGCATGTCCTGGGCGCGCCGGCGCAGCTCCCGCGCGCTGAAGCGCCCGGTCACCCGCAGTCCGAGCTCGACGTTCTCGCGTGCGGTAAGGGCGCCCAGCAGGTTGTGCTGCTGGAACACGAACCCGATGCGCCGGCGGACTTTCTCGAGCTGGCCCTTGCGCGCGCCGGTGAGCTCGTGGCCGAGCACGCGCAGCTGGCCCTCCTGGGCCGAGCGCAGTGCGCCCACCAGGGTCAGCAACGTGGTCTTGCCAGAACCAGACGGCCCGGTGACGATCACGATCTCGCCGGCGGGAATCTCGGTCGAGACGTCGAACAGGATCTGGCGCCGCAGCGCGCCGCGCCCGTAGTAGTGGTTGAGGTTCTCGACGATGATCGGCGCCGCCTCGGCCATCAGAACACCTCGGCGGGGTCGAGCCTGCGAACCTTCCGCAGGGCCAGGAAGCCGGACAGCATGCTCGTTCCGAGTGTCATCAGGAACACGGTGACGGTCCGCTCGGGCGTCAGGTACAGGGGAAGCAGCGTGGCCTTGGCAGCGGTCGAGTAAAGGAAAGTCGCGAAGGCGGTGCCGGGGATGAAGCCCAGCACGGCCAGGATGGCTGCCTGTTGCATCACGATGCCGGAGACGAACCGGCTCCGGTAACCGATCGCGCGCAACGTCGCGTACTCGCGCAGGTGCTCCGAGACGTCCGCGAACAGGATCTGATAGATGATGATCGCGCCGACCACGAGGCCCATGATGGCCCCGAAGGCGAAGACGAAACCGATTGGCGTGGCGCCGTTCCAGTAGGCCTTTTCCCGCGCCACGAATTCCGCCTTGGTCATCACCAGCACGTCCTGCGGCAGGTACGCGCGCAGTTGTGCCGCGGTCTCGTCGGCGTCGGCGCCCTGCCGGAGCTGGACGAGCCCCAGCTGGATCTTGTCCCGGGGTCGATCCGGGAACAGGCGCAGCCAGTTGTCGTCGCTCGTCAGGATCGTGCCGTCGATGCCGAAAGATGGGCCGATCTGCACCAGCCCGACCACTTCGACCTCGCGGTCGTTGACCTCGGTGACGATCTGCTCGCCTGCGGCAAAGGCCTTGCCGACGGGCCCGAACTCGGGCCTCGAGGCGGCGTCGAAGAGCACCACGTCCTGCTGGCGGAGCCGGGCGTGCCCTTCCGCAAAGCCGGGCGTGTCGAGGATGTCGACATCCGGATCCACCCCGACGGCATTGATGCCGCGACGGTCGCTGCTCCAGGGGTTCTTCCAGACCGCCGGGAAGATGTACACGGGACTAACCGCGGCAACCTGCGGCGCGCCCAGTGCCTGGTACAGGCGCCGGATCGAGAATGGTGCAGGACGGACGATGAACACGCTGTCCGGGCTGAACAACGCGATGTCGTAACGAAAGCGCTCGTGAAACCGTAGCGTGCTCTCGAACAGCGCGGAGCGGAACCCGAGCTGCATCATGATCAGCAATACGGCGAAGCCGATGCCGGCCACCGCGACCAGCAGCCGCAGCGGGCGATGGGCGAGCTGTCTCCAGCCCAGCGGGGCCCGTGGAAGCAGCGCGGCCATCAGATCACCGGCCTATCTCGACTTCGACCTGAAGATTGGTCAGGTTCGCCGCTGGCGCGGAGTCGTCGAGCGCGATCTCCACCTCGATGATCCGCGCGTCCTTCTTCGCGGCCGGATCCGTGCCGATCTCGTCCTGCTTGTGCACCTTGGGGCGGATGCGCCTGACCTTGCCGGTGAGCGGCGATGCCAGCGCGTCGCTCGAGACACGCGCCGGCAGCCCGACGCGCACGTTGCGGATGTCGGTCTCGTACACCTCGGCGATGGCCAGCATCTCGGACACCCTGCCGAGCTCCACGATGCCATCCATGCCGTGCACGAACCCGACCATCTCGCCGGGCTTCGCCAGTATGTCCAGGATGCGCCCGGCAACCGGCGCCACGACCAGGCTGCGCTGCAGTTCGATCTGGTAACGCGTGAGCGCTGCCTCTGCCGAGGCGATCGCTGACTCGGCAACCCGTGCCTCGGCGCGCCGCGCGGCGCAGGAGGCTGCGCCGGCCTCGGCATCGCCCCTGGCGAGCTCGGTCTCTTCGTCGGACGCCAATCCTCGGCCGAGCAGTTCTGTCTTGCGGTCGGCCCGTCGTGCCGCGACGTTGGCGAGCACGCAGGCTTCTTCCGCCAGGCTCTGGGACGCGACTGCCCCGCGGCGGGCCGTCTCAAGCGCGGCCTTGGCCTCGACGACCTGCGCCCGAACGAGCGGCGCGGTGTCGAACTCGGCGATCAGGTCGCCGGCCCGCACGTCCTGGCCCAGCTCCACGTGCAGCTTGGTGAGTATCGGCCCCGAGATGGCCTCGGGCGTCGAGGAGACGCCGACGCGGATGATCCCGCCTGCAGGCTCGAGCCGACCGAGGGCCGCGACGCCGCGGTTGCCGTCTGCCTGGGTTCCCTGCGCCGGTGCGTCCGATCCGGGCAGCAGCAAGAGCAGCGCACCCAGCAGCATGGTGCCAGGCAGCACGTGGCCTAGCCGCACCGGGAATCCGGCGTTTCGATCTGCGGTCACTGGTAGCCCCCCTCAGCGATTCTTCTGTATTCGTCAGCCGGGGTTCCACCCGGCCAGTACTTCCCTGGCATGGGTATACCCCGCCGCTACGATCCGATCAAACGACCGGACGTCGGTGATGCCGAACCGGCCCACCGGCGGCTTGATCAGCAGGTCCGCACGGCGGCCGGATGCCGCCACCTTCTGCATGGTGCCGATCTCGGTCGCCTTGAGCATCGCCGACATGAATCCCGGCACGCGGTAGCGCGGCGCGAAGGGCAGCAATCGTCCGGCGAGCACCGCCCAGGGCGATGGCACGAAATCGTAGTCTACGTCGAAACTGCGCGGTGCCGTGAGGTCGACTGCGACGACCTGTCCGACCGGGCGGCGCAGCATCTCGTCGACGGGAAGGTTGTCGAGGATGCCGCCATCGATGGTCAACTGGCCATCGACGACCGCCGGCGGGAACACGCCCGGCAGCGAGGCGCCAGCCCGCAAAGCGAGTGCAACCGGTCCGCGCTCGTGCAGCTGCAACCTGCCGAGGCCGAGGTTGCTCGACAGGCAGAACAGCGGCAACGGCAGGTCCTCGATGTTCATCGGGGCATGGCGGGCCAGCAGCCGCTCCATGCGCCTGCCACGCAACAGCGACAGCACGGGAATGGTGAAGTCGCTGAACGGCTTGCCACCGACGAAGCACTCGCGCACGATCGCGATGACCCTCTCTGGCGATCCACCAATCGCGATGGCGGCGGCCATGATGGCGCCGATGCTCGCGCCGCCGAGCCAGTCGACCGGCCGGCCCGCCTCGCACAGGGCCCGGTATACGCCGATGTGGGCGAAGCCTCTTGCGGCGCCGCCCCCGAGCACCAGGCCGAGCGAGGTGCCCGACAGGACGCGCGCGAGTCGCTCGAAGTCGGCCGTCGAGCCTTCCCGCAGGTGCAGATGAAAATCCAGATCCCGGCCATCGAGCCAGGCGGCGGTCCCGGTCAGCGAGTCGGGATTGCCGTCGTGCATGAGCAGGAGTGCCCGTCTGGCGACGGGCGGCGAAGGTGCCGCGAACAGGGCACGCTCCCAGGGCCTGATCGCCGCGTCTCTCGCGGCGTTCCCCACCACCAGGATCAGGTCAGCGTGGCGGAGGGCAAGGTGGGTCCAGGCGGTGTTCCCGGGATCGGCGACGTATATCAGGAAACGATGCCGGTCTTCGGTCCCTGCAAGCCACTCGAGCATGTCATGGGATATCTCGGCGGTCGGCTCTGGCGGCAGCTGCGGGGCACCCAGTGCGTCGAGGCGATCCGAAGACAGGACCAGCGTCGAGTCCGCGGGCGTCAGTGCACCGGCGAGGCGATCGGCCAGATTCCGGGCAGCAGGCCCCGAATCCAGGGGCAGCAGGGTGATGGTCCTGAAGCGATGTCGAACGCGCGATGCGCCGGCCGTGCGGTCACGCAGTCGTGTCGCGATGCCGCCCGCGATCTGCCGGATCAGCGCTGGCCGCTGCCTGCCGAGTCGATCGAACGCCCCGGTGTCCATGCGCAGCAACAGGCTGTCGCGGACGGCGCGAATGCCGGCGGAGCGCTTGCCGCCGGCCAGCAGGCCGACCTCGCCGATGATCTCTCCCGGCATCACCTCGGCGACCAGCCGCTGGCCCGGATCGTCTGGATTCCCGGAGTCGATCCAGACCTGCATGAGGCCGCGCACGAGCAGATACAGCGCGTCGCCGTCATCACCCTGTCGGAACAGCCAGTCGCCGCCGCGGCAGGTGCGTGGCTCGAGTTCGTCGAGCACCGCGGCCGCCTGGTCGGGCGGCACAGCAAAGTGACGCTGCACCGCTGCCGTGAGCGACAGCCTCTCTTCCGGCTGCATGATCCCCGATGTCCCTTCCGCTGCCTCTTGTCGTGCAGCGTTTGTACAAGCTGGCAGCTACATTAGTCTGCGCGGTCGCCGAAATCCAACCAGCCTTCAATGAGGTCGCCGCTCCTATCGGCCCAGTGCCCGTTCCAGGTCCTCGACCAGGTCATCCGGATGCTCAAGGCCGATCGACAGCCGGAGCAGGTTGGGCGGGGTCCTGGTGGCGGGGCCTTCCATCGACGCACGATGCTCGATCAGGCTTTCCACGCTGCCGAGCGACGTGGCGCGCGTGAAGAGCCTTGCGCCGGCGGCCACCGCCAGCGCATCTTCTGCATTGCCGCGGATCGTGACCGAGATCATCGAGCCGAATCCGGACATCTGGCGTGCCGCGAGCGCGTGGCCGGGGTGCGTGGCGAGACCCGGATAGAAGACCCGCTCGATGCGCGGATGACCGGCAAGGAAGGTCGCGATTGCTGCAGCGCTCTCGACCTGTGCGCGCACGCGATGATGCAGCGTCATCAGGCTGCGCCGGAGCAGCCAGCAGTCGAACGGCGACGGCACGGCGCCCGCCTGCATCTGGTACTGGCGTAGCCGGTCGAGGGTCTGACCGGCTGCGCGGACGATCAGCGCGCCGCCGGTGACGTCGCTGTGGCCGGCCAGAAACTTGGTCGTCGAGTGCATGACGATGTCGGCGCCGAACCCGAGTGGCTGCTGCAGCACCGGTGTCGCAAAGGTGCTGTCGCAGGCAAGCAGCGCCCGGTGTGCGCGCGCGAGGGCCGCGGAGGCCGCAATATCGGTGATGAACAGCCGCGGGTTGGAGGGCGTCTCGATCCACAGCATGCGCGTCGCTGACGTCCACGCTGACTCGACCGCCTGCGCATCCCAGGTTTCGACCAGGGAGACTTGCACGCCGATCGGCGCGACGAACTCCTGCAGCTGCTTGAGGGTTCCGTGGTAGCACTCGACCGGGGCGATCACGTGATCGCCGGGCGCGAGAAGACTGAAGGCGGCCATCGAAGCCGCGCTGCCGGAGGCGAAGCACAGGGCGTCTGCCCCGCCTTCGAGCGCCGCGATTGCCTGCTCGAGCGCGCGGCGGGT
>Ga0209536_100009926_pt1 | contig 14085 bp, 15 predicted proteins | sample DeeMarSeWOR28_12_FD_187461 | JGI IMG/M metagenome (GOLD analysis project Ga0209536, IMG submission 187461) | Marine sediment microbial communities from White Oak River estuary, North Carolina - WOR-2-8_12 (SPAdes) (version 2) | ecosystem: Environmental > Aquatic > Marine > Intertidal zone >...
CCCTTGAACCCTTGAACCCTTGAACCCTTGAACCCTTGAACCCTTGAACCCTTGAACCCTTGAACCCTTGAACCCTTGAACCCTTGAACCCTTGAACCTGACAACTGTAGAAAAAAGCTGAAAATACCCTTACCTAACCTCCAAGAACGGGGAAAGCCATGAAAGTTACACGCAAGATAATTGAGATTAACGAAGAGCTGTGCGACGGTTGCGGACTGTGTGTCCCGGACTGCGCTGAAGGCGCTTTGCAGGTTGTTGACGGCAAGGTCAAAGTGGTGGCGGACAAATACTGTGACGGCCTGGGAGCATGTCTTGATGCCTGTCCGAAGGATGCCCTCAAAATAATTGAGAGAGAGGCGGATGAGTTCGATGAGGAGGCTGTCATGGAATTACTCAGTAAAAACAAAGCCAAAGAGAAAAAAACAGGACCTGCGGCCGCAACACCTGGACTTGCGAAAGTAGGGAATGAAACACCATGCCAGACTGCAAACAGGCCACGGTTTGACTTTATTGCCGGCAAAACGGATTCGTCCCTTTCCCACTGGCCCGTGCAGATTCGCCTGGTGCCGGCGCAGGCGCCGTTTTTGAAGAATGCCGATCTTCTGGTTGCCGCTGACTGCGTGCCTGTGGCCTATCCCCATTTTCATCGGGATTTCCTGGCTGACAGGGCGGTCATGATGGGGTGTCCCAAGTTTGATGATGTGAACGGCTATATACAGAAATTTGTCGAGGTTTTTAAGCAGGCAAAACCGAAAAGCATCAAGCTGGCGATCATGGAGGTGCCATGCTGTGCCGGCATGCGGATGATAGTCAAAGAGGCACTCAAGCAGGCAGGCCGGGAAATTCCCATGGAGGAAGTCATAGTTACGGCACGGGGCGGTATCAAAGAGTAAGCTATAATGTAAGTGACCAGAGTTACAAGTTACGAGTGCCTAAAGTTTAATATAATGGCTCAGGGCGCAGGGCTCAGGACACAAGATTAACTTAACTTAGTCCATATTTACATTTTCAATTCATCAATTGAGTTCACTCATATTTTTACACTGCACTAAAATTTTTAAACTTTAGGCACTTTAGGCACTCATAACTTTAGGCACTCGCATCCAGTCCTTTACCCCTTATTTTCCCCCTTGCTATCATCCGGTTATTTGCCTATTCTCAGAACCAGTAGAACAAGGAGGCAATCTATGGAAATTAAGGACAAGGTCGCTCTGGTTCTTGGGGGCAGCAAGGGCATAGGGCGGGCAATAGCTCGGGCTCTTGCAGAAAAAGGGACAAGGCTTGTCCTGCCTTATCACCATGACTGGCCTGAAGAATCCGGAGAAATGCAAAGAGAGTTTGCCGGGCTGGGTGAAAACCTTCTTGCGACTCAGGTGGACCTGCGGGATAAAGATCAGGTGCAGAACCTGATTGTCCAGATTCAGCAAAAATTCGGGGCCCTTCATATACTTGTCAATAACATTGAACGCGGCGGCATGCCCGTTTTACACGGCTCCTATGACCTTGCCGGCAACAGTGAGCAGTGGGATCTGGAAATGGATACAACCCTGAAAGCCAAATGGCTGGTTATCCACAGTGGGCTGCCGCTGCTGAAGGCTTCAGGCGAAGGAGTGATAATCAACATCTCATCCATAGCAGGGATCGTCGGCCGGACAGGCCCGGCGGGCCTGATATACAGTGATGGATATGGTGCGGCAAACAGGGCTGTTTCAGCCCTTACCAGAACCTGGGCCAGGGAAGCTGCACCAAATGTGAGGGTCAATGAGTTAATGCTCGGATTTTTTGAGACCAGGCATGGTCCTGGTACGAAGGGCTGGGAGTTGTTAAAAGACTCGGAAAAACAGGCTATCGTTGCGCACACGCTCCTGGAAAGGACCGGCAGGCTGGAGGATATTGTAAAAGCCGTTTTTTTTCTGATTGAGGATGCCCCTTTTATAACGGGCGCTGTCCTTCGGCTTGACGGCGGTTATGTCCTGGGCGGCGAAAAAATCCCGGCGATGCCGCCGGGTTCCTTGTTCTGATCATTAATCCACATCCCAGTCAGGGATGTGGTTCAGGATGTAATCTTCAACCAAGGGCTGGACTTCTGCTTTCTTGGGCTTGACTTTTCCAGGGGCAACAATGGCAATGGTTTCTTCCGCATCAAACCAGCAGACCTCTTTGCCTTTAATATCATAAACGGTAAAGATGCGCCGGTTGAGTTCGTGGGGATGTTCCTCTTCCTGGATGGCTCCGACTGTTTTTAAAGCCTTGTTATATGGCAGGTAGGAGATTTGCTGGTCAGACATGAGGAAATTTGCTGAATATTTGGCAAGTTTTATTGCAGAGAGACAGGCACTGCTCCAGAAAAATATCAGGCCGGCTTGACAATATCCCCTGAGCGCAGACAACGGGTGCATACCCTGACATGCACAGAGTTGCCGCCCTTGGTGGCCATTCTGACCCGCTGCAGATTGGGGAGCCAGCGCCTTCTGTTTTTATTGTGGGCATGGCTTACAGTATTGCCGGTCATCGGCCCTTTGCCGCAGATTTCACATTTTTTTGCCATGGTAAAAAACTCCTTATTAAAAAAACGATAATAATGGGTTTTGCGAAAACGGGTTATATACATGTTCCTGAATCAGATCGCAAGCTTTTTCTAAAGTTTGGCTGTGGCCTTGTATTGACAGTCAGGGATGATTATGGTAGAAACGTCTGCCTTGCTTTATCAGCTTCGAGCCCTGTATTTTCCCAGGGCGGCTTTATATGAGGATCCTTTAATGCCTGGAGATATATGAAAAAGGGAAAAAACAGCTTTTGGGAGTTTTTTGCTTCCGTCAAATTGGCCTTGTTCTGTTTTTTTACACTGGCCATCGCCTCTATTGTCGGCACTATTATTCCGCAGAATAAATCACAAGCATTCTACATCCAGGAATTCGGTGAAAATACGGCTGAAGTTTTTCGGCTCCTAAATATTCCGGACATGTATAACTCCTGGTGGTTTGTCGCTTTACTCAGTCTTTTCAGTATAAACCTCATTGTCTGCAGTATAGACCGGTTGCCCACTGTATGGAAAGTGGTGGCCATGGACAACCTGGCCACCAAGGTTAACCGGCTTGAAAAGATGACACCGCGCAACCGTTTTGCCAGCGCAAAACTGCTGCCAGAGGTAGCTGCCGAGGTTGAACAGACCTTGAAAAGTGCAGGCTGGAAGCCGAGCCGGCGGGAAATTGAAGGCGGAACCCTGTTTTTTGCCCAGAAAACACCTTGGGTCAGGTTCGGGGTCTATATTGTCCATCTAAGCATTCTTGTAATATTTGCCGGGGCCATTATCGGAACTTTGTTCGGTGAAAATGGTTCCATCATGGTCAGGGAAAAATCTGTATTTTCAACATATTTTGACAGGCATACCTCGGAAAAAGTTCCATTGGACTTTGAAATCCGCGTCGATGATTTTGAACTGACTTACTATGAAACCGGCTCGCCAAAGGAATACAGGTCTGATTTGACTGTTTTTGAAGGCGGCCGGGAGGTGCTGCAGAAATCCATCGTGGTCAATGATCCCCTTGATTATAAAGGGTATACCTTTTACCAGGCCAGCTTTCAGGCACATCAGGATTTCTGGCTGACCGTACAGAATCAGAATACCGGTGCGCGCGAAACTTTTCTGGCCCAGCCAGGAGTTGAGATGAAGTGGCAGAATGCCGGTATAACATTTGGCATAATAAATCTCCTGCAGCCTGACCAGTGGGGGCGCTACCGGCTTAAGATCTGGTTTTCCGACGGCAAGGGGGAACCCTCTGTTTTCTGGCTTGACGGTGAAACCGTGGTTTCAGTGGAACGACCCGATGCCGCGTATGCCTTTAAATCAAAACAGGTTTTCTCCACAGGTCTCCAGGTGGCAAAGGACCCGGGCGTGTGGCCGGTATATATCGGCTTCACAGTGATGCTTTTGGGCCTTATAGTTGCCTTCTTTCTTTCACATAAGAGAGTTTGGGTTTATCTTAGTGAAGAGAGCAGCAAAACCAAACTGCTTGTAGCCGGGACGGCCAATAAGAACAAGACCGGCTTTGAGAATATGTTTGAGGCGCTGATCGAGAAACTTGAAGAGAATGAAACACTTAAGTTAAGCAAGGAATAGCCATGGACAGTTCAAAACTTTTAGGCATCACTACTTTTATATACATGTTTTCTTCCGTGATCTACCTGATCATGTTTATTTTCAGGGTTAAGAAGATAGGGCTGCTGGCCACAGTGGTAACCATAATAGGGCTGCTGGTTAACACGGCCGGGATCGGCATGCGCTGGCTCGAATCGTACCAGATGGGCATCGGCCATGCGCCGCTGTCCAACATGTACGAATCCCTGGTATTTTTTTCCTGGTCCATAGTACTTTTGTACATCGTGGTTGAATTTATCTATAAAAACAAGGTGATCGGAGCCTTTGCCGTGCCTTTTGCTTTTGCCAGCATGGCTTATGCCTCCCTGTCGCCCGAATTCAGCGACCGCATCACCCCCCTGGTTCCGGCCCTGCAGAGTAACTGGCTGATCGCACATGTTTTTACCTGTTTTATCGGTTATGCCGCTTTTGCTGTGGCCTGCGCCACCGGCATCATGTATCTCGTCAAATTACGGGATAAAGGTGACCAGAAAAGCCTGCTGGCAACGCTGCCGTCCCTGAAGGTTATTGATGACATTACCCATAAAATTATCCTTTTCGGTTTTATCTGGCTCAGTGCCGGCATCATAAGCGGGGCTGTCTGGGCCAATTCCGCCTGGGGCACATACTGGAGCTGGGACCCCAAAGAGACCTGGTCTCTGATCACCTGGTTTATCTATGCGTCGGCCCTGCATGCCCGTTTTACCAGGGGCTGGGGCGGCAAGCGCATAGCCTGGATTTCGATTATCGGTTTCCTGGCGGTTGTCTTCACCTATTACGGCGTCAATTTCCTCCTTTCAGGTCTCCACAGCTACGGTGCATCCTGATCTGGGACAACATTCATTCAGTTTAATCCCAGGCAGCTCAATAAGCCTATCGTAACATCCTAACAAATTTTTTGAGCTATTGGAGCCGCTTGCCTTCTTTGGTGCCAGGGGGCTGAAGAATTATTAATACAGATTCTTTATGCCATTACTTCTAATTTACTTTCTGGTTTCTTAACCCTGCTTCAGCGTTTTTCACCACATCTGTGCAATCGGATCTTTATATTTAAAGCTGAGTTTTTTTTGTTGTGGAATTTTTATTGCTCCATTGTTTGCGGTATGCTAACCATTACCTGTAACCCTTGTTGCTGACTGAACCAGGATGACCCGGAAATCTCCGCACCATATTGCATGGTCGGAGAAATTTTCAGTAGTAATTACATTAAGTTGTCAAGTATCTGCCCGCATTGATACAGTAAGCAGTTTTCAGATTGCGGCTAAATATTGTGGAGCCAAAAGGGAGGCCGAATTCTCATGACGTTCAAGATCGAATCAGGAAGCTTCAGGCATAATGAAATGATTCCGGCCCGTTATACCTGTGACGGCCAGGATATCTCACCTTCTTTAACCTGGTCCGGCTTGCCTGCCGGCACGAAAAGTCTGGTCTTGATAGTTGATGATCCGGATGCACCGGACCCTGCGGCACCGAAAATGACCTGGGTGCATTGGGTTTTGTATAACATTCCGGCTGAAGCGCAAGGGCTGGAGGAAGATATTTCTGTTTCCTCTCTTCCTGACGGAACTCTAGAAGGTATCAATGACTGGGGCCGCACGGGTTATGGCGGACCCTGTCCGCCCATCGGCAGGCACCGCTATTTTTTTAAACTTTATGCCCTGGACAGGGTGCTGGCTGATCTTGAGAAACCAACCAAAAAAGAGGTGGAACTGGCTTTTGCAGATCATGTCATTGCAAAAGCGGAAATTGTGGGAACATACCAGCGGACAGGGTGAGAGGTATCAAGGGGTTAATCCGCAGAGACAAAGGCTGATGCCGTATGCGTTTAAGTGGTTCAGAAACAGTTCTGGCTGTTGATGATGACCAAATTGTTCTAGATCTATTGCAAGAGGTTCTAAGGCCTTTGGGGTACAATGTCCTTTGTGCTGCCAGCGGCGAAGAAGCACTTGCTATGGCAGCTTCTCACAAAGACAAGATCGATCTGCTTTTAACAGATGTGGTATTACCCGGGATTAAAGGACAGGAACTGGCAGAGAAAGTGTTGCACAGCTGTCCCGATGTAAATGTTTTATTCATGTCCGGTTATCTTTGTCCATCAATGGCTCACGGCAATTCTGAGCTACGGTTTGACGCCTTCATTCAGAAACCCTTTTCACCCAAGACCCTGTTGCGAAAAATGAGAAAGCTTTTGGATTGAGGCACGCCCGGGAAGCATTACAATGGTGATGATGCAGCACATTAATACCTGATATTGAATTCTTGAGAAAGGAAAGCAACCTCACAGGACAATTATAAGTTTCTGAACCGAATAGGAGATTGCCGGGGCGCAAGGAAAAGGACATGGCAGACAAGATAGAAAAACAGTTCAGCAGAAATGAACTGGCTGACTACCTGACAGTGATGGCTGAACAGCTCCGCGCCGGCAGGCTGTCCTCAGAAAAAGGCATGTGGACCGTTCCTGAGATGCTTGGTGCAAAAATTCAGCTCAAAGAGAAAAAAGGACGCATTGAGTTTAAGCTTAATTGCCGCTGGTCAACCCTTGGCGACTATACCCAGCAGGATAGGGATAAAGTGATTGATTGGCGTGAGTCCATGAAAACAGTCAAGAAAAGGATGGGGTCATCTTTTAAGGCGGTGGCGAAAGCAGCTGACATGGGAGTCTTTCCTGATAAAAAGGCCATAGATGATTTTGTTGCAACTTCAAGGATTTTTGCGGAATCGGCAGATCCAGAGTGGAGCGCCGCGATGGCTGAATATATGGATCATTTAGAGAACTTTATCCGCGCCGTTAAAGAACAGCAGCTTGAAGTACTGCACCATGAGATACGGGATCTTCAATACCGGATGAAGGCCTGCCATAAAGAATTCAAATAAGGGAACATGGGCTCATTTATAGAATGATCTAAAAGTTGTTTTCTTGTTTTTCCAGGATTTTGACAAGAGTAACACCCTGTTTCTCATACAACTTTCCGTATCGGATATCATTTCCCAGGTAATCGGTTCTTGTAAGGACAATATCTCCAGTTATTGGACTGCGCGCCTCTGTCACCATCTCCGCGTAAACATTAAATGAAGGAGGATGGATCCTCCAGGTAACTACTGCAAGTTTTTCTTTTTTTGCCAGAAGAGCAGCAGACTTTATCGGCTGTTGGAGTATGGTGCCTGTAATGGGCAGGACAAGAAAGTTTGTCATACTCACAAACAGTAAGCCCAAAACACCGAGTTTGACAGGGGCCGGAACAGATTTGCTAAAGGGCAGGGCTGTAAGCAGAAGAAGTACCGCGCCCAGGGTCATTTGATAGAAAGTATCCAGGTATACCGCTCCGTCTGTTATGGCTTTTCTGGTAAATTCATGGTCAATGGACTCGGCAATATATGGTGCCATGTGCGGCATGAGAAACAAGAGTGTGATGAGCAGGAGCGGTCCGATGAACAGGAAGATGGTATGGGGAGAGAAGGCAGTATTTCTGGCCATGATAATGAAAAGGGGCGGGAAACCATAGGCAATGGAGAAGACCGATTTAGGCAGCGAGAGCGGCAGGAACAAAAATGCCAGGAGGGACCAGAGCACCATGAATTGCAGCAAATCGTCAGACAGCAGCTTTCTGATCTGAAAGACAGCCTTTAAGGCCAGGGCGGTAAAGGGCAGCAGCCCTATTAATATAAAGAGCGGATAAGATGAATAGGGCAGGGAGTCGCCGATAAAATTATAGCTAGAGGTTTCCGGCCCCTGCAGCAGGAGCAGCTCACTTAAGAAAGCCTCACCGTGCAGCATGAATTCACCCACGTACCAGGGGATGACGATAAGTCCAAAAACCATGAGCCCCACAGGGTTGAAGAACAAGAGCAGGAGATCTTTCCATCTTCTTTTGATGCCAAAGAAGGTTAAGCTGACAGCAACAGGCAGCAGGAGAGCAATGGAGCCTTTTGTCAAGACCCCGAGAGCAGCAAACATACATGACCAGTAAATATGTCTTTTATTGCCGGTATGGTAAAACCTGTAAATATTCAGCAGGGTCAGGGTGAGGAAAAGGTTGAGCATGGTCTCCGGCGTAGCAGCCCTGCCGATTAGGGTGATCAGAAGAGAGGCACTCATGAAAAGGGCGGCATGCCAGGCTGTGCCGGTGTCAAAACTGCGTCTGGTAAAAAAAAAGATGGACACTACCCAGAGAAGCGCTGCAATGGCTGAAGGCAGGCGCAGTCCAAATTCATTGAGCCCCAGGACTTTTATGCTTGCCGCCTGGGCCCAATAGAACAGGGGCGGTTTATGGAAAAAAGGCATGTCATTTAAGAGGGCGGCAGTGAAGTCCTGGCGCACCAGCATTTCCCGCGTGACCTCACTGTATGCACCCTCATCAGCATCAAAAAGGGGTACACTTCCCAAATGGGCAAAAAAACTGAGGAAAAGCAGGAGAAACAATATCGGTATATATTTTGAGATGCTAAAGGCTTTTGGCTTCATGGCTTGAGCTCATTGGATTCCGCACTTTCAGACTTTTCGGACAGCAATGGGATCAGCTGTGCCAAGAATACCATGGGCCTTGGCAATGTGGCCAATGCTGGCCCATTTGATGCCCAGGAGCCTGCAACCATATGCATCCAAGGCAACAGGATCGCAGCCTGCTGCCAGAATATTGGGAGGCGGATCACAGGTAGGACCCCAGAGATGAGCCTCCTGCATGCCGATGGTGGCGTCAAGGAGGGTAAAATCGGCGGTTCTGTAGCGGTTCAGGTCAAAGACAGCCTCCTGGATACTTTGATGAAAAGATGCCTTTTTCCAGTGCCCCCCCTGTTGAAAGTGTGACGGCGGGGCCAGGCCTATCATATTTTTCATAGACAGTGTGACCCCGGCCAGGCTGTGCGCCTTTAAAACCGGGACTGAAATGAGATAACTTTCAAAGACGATTTCTGGCAAATACATTTCAGGCCAGCGTTTACAATTGCTGTTTTGCAGATGGACAAGAGGGGCGTCATTGAGATCCATCAGGGTAACATGCGGCAGCCCGGCCAATCGACTGTAGCCAAGGGCCTCAAATATCTGCCAGGTGCTGTTTGAAGAAGAGCCGCAGCCTTCGCCAATAATAATTTCAAGGTCGGGGCGGGCTGAATGAATGTAGTCAGCAAGAACTGCAATCAGTTCAACCGGGGTGGTAACCGGCGGCTTCTGCGGTTCAACCAGATTTGGCTTAATAATAATTTTTTTTACCGAGGCAAGACGTTTGATCAGGCCTGCTGCATCCAGAAGACGGGGTACGCTTTCCTGCCATGAGCTGAAGCTGGAACAATAGACTTTGCCGTGGTCTTGAGATGAGATCATTTGATTTGTTAAACCATGCGTTTGATAAAAGCAGCCCTTATAAGATTAATTCATGATCCCAGGCCTCATGCGGGTTTGGCTATACAAGCACAAAGCGGACCTGAATGTCTATTATTCTTTGCATTTGGTGCAGGCTAAGGCTTCAAGTCCCTTGAGCAGGACAAAGCGCCCAAGCGGTATGACATCACAGGGAAAACTCTTCACAAAAAGAGGATTGTCGCATAATCCTCCTGAAAGATACAGGATTGCAGGTGAACCGGCAAACCTGTAAGCATTTATTGCAATTCCCATAACAAATCGGGCCACAGCTTCCGCATCGGGGGTTCCTGAGACAACAGCATCAAAAATACGGCTCATGCCCAAAACTCCGCAGGTGACGGAAAAAGGACGGTCCGGAACGGGCAGTTCATGGTAATCAAGATCATAGTAGCGGGCCAAAAGTTCAATGGTGAATCCCATGGAGGCCCCGCATTCACTGTTCCATCCCATATCATGCAGGTGACCGTTAATATAGTGGATGAATTTGATATCGCGGCTGCCGCAGTCAAGCAGGACAAAGTTATCTTCAGCGATCAGCTGTTCACCGCCCCGTGCCAGCACTGTCAGCTCGTTTACATACCGGTCGGAAAAGCGTTTCCCGTTATGGCCGGTTGCAATTGTTACCCTGTGTTCAGCAGCGGTCAGTTCCTTGCTCGGGATGATATAGGGTTCAGGAACCGCAGATGACAGGTCAAGAAATTTGCTGTAGGAGGTGCCAAAATCACCGAGAAGCATAATAAAAAGTTACGAGTTACGAGTGCCTAAAGTTACGAGTTAAGAATGTCAAAAGTATTAGAAATCGTTTCTAGGTTCAATTTTCTGGGTCCTTGAATATGATTATTTTAGGGGCTGATGCTAAATTGGTAACCAGCATCCGGAACCAAGTTTTTATCCCATCCTTGCCCCCTCGAATCCTTGAATCCTCTATTACAATTCAACCCCGGAGAGTTCGAGAAAGGCTTGTATTTTCGCCTTGGCGCTGCCGCCGGCCGTAACATCACTGTCCAGGTAAAGGCCATGGGGATGTTTTAGGGCCAGATGTCGGGCAAGGGCTGTTTTGGCACAGAAGGATTGAGCATAGAAAACAGTGGGAATATCAATGTTATAAACAAGTTCCAGTTCATGGTCGGCCGGGGTTTTATTCTCCATGCATCGGGTCCAGCCGTAAATATGGGTCGTTTCCGGGAAAAGATCAAGTATGGAGAAATCTCTGGGCGGCACACCCCAGAAACCAGCCGTTGGAGGACATGCAGGCGGATGGGTCTTTGGTTTTGCAGCATTTTTTACCCCGGCGGTAATACGTTCAAATTTTTCCGTAAGGCTCATTCTGCTCTGGCTTACAGGGGTCCCGAAGCCTGTCATATCCTCATTTCTGGTCGTGAATACCGGTATGGCAAGCATGTCCTGCAGAACTGTAGCTACATGCAGGGCGCAATCGCATTTGCCCGGACCGACGTCAACATAAATGGCATCAAGAGTAAGGTGGAGGGCATTTAAGATTACGGTTCTCAGAATGGCACAGTAGACCCGGGGCAGATAGGGTGCGGTCAGTTCCATATCTGCCGATATCATGGGTGTATCGAGGTCATGGATTATGACATTGGCAGCGTTGAGATCCCTGATTACCGCAAGCGGCGGTATGCCGACGATGCCGACAGAGGTGTATTTGTCAATCATAGATTGCATAAGTTGCAAGTTACAAGTTGCGAGTGCCTGTCAATCGTCGTCTCGTTTCGTATGACGACAAAAGTGAGGGAAAGTTATAACATATTAAAGTTATTAATTAAATCTTCAATCTTCAATTTTTTAAATATTCAATGCATTATCGATCCTCCTGCAGGATGAGATAGGTTCCAATTACAGCAACCAGCAGATGGACGGCCCAGGCTGCTAGAAGAGGATTGATTATTTCCGCCTTGGCCAGAGACTGCAGCACAGACCATCCTCCCCAGGCGCCAAAGGCCAGCCCGCAACTTAAGGGGATGGACAGGGAGAGATCCCTGCCCCATTTGTGATGGGCGATCAACAGGAGCGGGAGGCCAAGCATCAGGAGCGGAATGCCAAGGAAGATAAACGATATCCGTTCGAGCAATTTCAGACCGGCCTCGCTTCCCCTCGGTCCCCTGTTCGCCCTGGCTAAAGAGAAAAGTTCAGACAGTGACAGCTCATTTATTTTATATTCAGGTATGAAAAAGTCGCTGGGCCGGGCTTTAAGGGGGAAACTGGACTCAGCATAAGAGGTTACCTGATAATTTCCGCGGGCGGTTTTTTCTTTTATGCGGCAGTTGGTAAATGTCCAGGCGCCGTTATGCCAGAAAGCCGAGTCAGCAGTCAGAAGAGTGTCAAAGCTGTAGTTCTCATCCCAGCTGGTAAAGATGAAAAAATCGAAGCGGTTTCCAGTCCGGTCATTATCTTCAAACGAATAAAAACCCTGTTCATCTTTATAGTAAAAACGATTCTTCCTGAACATGCCCTTTGGTTTTTGCTGCCGCACCTCTTCATAAAAAATCGTATTGGTATTTGCTGTAGTCGGGGGCACAATCCACTCAGCAAAGGCGAGGCTGAACAGTGTGAAAATGAGGGCAGCGCCGATGATGGGGAAGGTGATCCGGAAGGTATGAATACCACCAGCCTTTAATGCGAGAATTTCTCTATGATGGATTAAAAGGCCCAGTACAATAATGCCGCCCAAAAGAATGATGATCGGTGTCAGCTGTTCTATTATCAGAGGAATTTTTAGGACAAAGTATTTAGCTGCCAAACCAAGGCTTTTCTGATTTTCGATAAAGTCGTCGACCCGCTCAAAAAAGTCTATCAGGAAATAAATTGTCATCAGGGCTGCCATCACAAGCACCAGGTTTTTGGCAAACTGTTTAAAGATGTAACGGTCAAGAAGAATCACTCGAACCCCCTCTTCCGCCAAGGCAGCCTGCCGTAGACTGCGTAACTGAAGTCATAAAGTTTCTCCAGGGTTACTGTGTACCCTTCACCGGCAACACTTTTGATGAACAGCGCTGTTAGGACAAGAAATATAAGGTTTGGCATCCACATGGCAACTGCAGCGGGCATTACCATGGCCTCGCTGATGATCTCCGAACCTGTCAACAAAAAATAATAAAAAATAAAGATGGCAAGCCCCACGGGAATACCTGTGGACTTATGCCTCGGCCCGGCGAGAAACCCTAACGGGAAACCAAGCATTGTAAGGATAAAGCAGCTTACAGGGAGCACCAGGCGCTTATGGAACTGATTCAGATAATTAACAGCTGCCCGGGTGTTTTTACCAAGCCGGTCCGCTTCTGCCAGGAGTTCACTCTGCAGCATGGTTGATTCATCCATCTTGGCAATAGGGCTTGAGGTGGGAACTGCGAGCGGCAGATTCATGTCATAGCCGGTAAAATCAATGGTCTGCAATGCACCAGGAGTGGTGCGGTTCATTACCCCGTTATGCAGTGAAATGTAAAGAGTGCCGGCGCCGGCATCAGCCGTAATGTTGCCGGACTCGGAAATAATGGTGACAGGATACCTGGGATCTCTCATATCCGAGATATACACCCCGTTCCATATTCTGGTCTCCTGATCAATGCGGTCTGCATAGAGAACGACGTCGCCGAAACTTTTGCTGAAACGTTTTTCATGCATGGTTCTTTCGACTTTTTCTTTGGCAAGCTGAAAAGCCAGATCCACCTTTGCCCTGTTGCCTGCAGGAATAAGGTATATGGAAAAAAATGCGGTAAGTATTGCAGTACTAAAAGCAAAAAGAGCCACGGGAGGGAGCATCCTGTAAAGACTGATGCCGCTTGACTTCAACACCATCAGCTCGTTTTCATTGTTGATGTGGGTAATGCCCAGGATGACACCCATCATGCTTGACATCGGCAGGGCAAAAAGTAGAATTCGCGGGGCAAAATAGGCATACAACCTGATAAAATCATCCAGGGCAATATCATAATCCAGAATTATGTCGAGTATCGGTATGAGTTGGCCCAGGAAAAGAATACTGGTTAAGATAATGAGGCTGGCATAAAAAGGGGCCAGAACCTGGTTGATCAGGTATGTATAGAGCAATCTTGGCATAGTGCTTCGGGCTGCATGAGTTTAAAGGCAACGGCAGATGTCTCTTTTGTAAAATGTATATTGCATAATATTCATTGAATCGGAGGGGTTTGTTAGTTTGAGTTATAACCTCCCAGGTTTATTGATACTATTTGCCGGCATACTCTAACAGGGCCACAGGGCCAGTGCAAGCGTTATGGATTACGGACAGGGGCCATAAACCAATAGATATAACTGTCAGGAAAGGTATTGATTGCAAACCACAATATGACATTGTAAGTTGTTTGCCCGCCTGCTGCAGAGACCGGGAAGGTCAGCACTGAACAGTGATTAGCGGAGCATGAGGATAATCTGCTTGCAGAGTATAATGCCGCAGAAAACCAGTAATATCCCGAAAATATTGCTGAATGTGGCATACAGCAGGGCTGTTTTCCAGGCGCCGGCCCTGAACAGCTGAAAGGTTTCCCGGGTGAAAGTGGAAAAGGTTGTAAAACCTCCCAAAAGTCCGGTAAAAACAAAAAGGCGCCATTCATGG
>Ga0209536_100009928_pt1 | contig 14083 bp, 12 predicted proteins | sample DeeMarSeWOR28_12_FD_187461 | JGI IMG/M metagenome (GOLD analysis project Ga0209536, IMG submission 187461) | Marine sediment microbial communities from White Oak River estuary, North Carolina - WOR-2-8_12 (SPAdes) (version 2) | ecosystem: Environmental > Aquatic > Marine > Intertidal zone >...
AGGCGGGTGCAAAACCCGGGGCCGTGGCAAGACACGCCGCCAGGATGATCGAGACGGTTGCCCTTGCCGACCAGATGCATGTCTGGCTGGCGCAGCTCATCGAGGCGGCAGACAAACCCGGGTTCAGGATCCATGACAGTGCCCACTGGGAAGTGCCGGACACCGCGGAAGGTGCAGGTTTCTACGAGGCACCGCGCGGGGCCCTGGGTCACTGGATCAAGATCAGGGAAGGGAAGATCGCCAATTACCAGGCGGTCGTGCCGTCGACATGGAACGCGTCGCCACGCGATGAAAAGGGCGTCAGGGGCCAGTATGAAGAGTCCCTCATCGGTGCGCCGGTCCCGGATCCCGAGAACCCTATCAACGTCGTCCGGGTAATCCGCTCCTTCGACCCGTGCCTGGCGTGCGCCGTCCACATCATCGACCCAAAAACCAACCAGATCCGCAAATTCAGGGTCGGCTAGAGGGGAGGTATCCATGGGTAAAATAGTATACGATCACCCGATACCTGCGAGGATCATGCATCAGGTGAACCTCGTTTGCCTGGTCTTGCTGGTTGCCACCGGGTTTTTCATCCACAAGCCCAATTTCAGCCTCATGGGCATCGACATGAATATGGCCCGGTACGTGCACTTCATCACCGCCTTTGTCGTGCTCCTGAACTCGGTATGCCGGATCTACTGGGCCTTCTTCGGGGCCCCGCGGGACATTAAGTACTTCATGCCGGAAAAAGAGAACAAGGGAACGCTGTTCCCCATGATGGCTTATTACTATTTCCTCAGGAAAACGAAGCCCAGGACATCCAAGTACAACGGATGGCAGAAGGCGACCTACGTGCTGTGGACCATCGCTCTTTGGTTCATGGCCCTGACCGGTTTTGCCATGCTCTGGAAAACCAACCCCTTCTGGGCCTCGGTGGTGAGCGCCTTCGGCGGCCTCTCGATGATCCACGCCATCCACTACCTGGTCATGTGGTTTTTCGTCTTCACCACCCTGTTCCACGTCTACCTGGCCGTGTTCGAGGACTTCAAATCCGTCCTTTACATGTTTTTCGGGATAAGACCGGAGGAAGAGGAGGCCTACCAGGCCGCCGGGGACAATTGAGAAGGGGGATGGAACCGGCAGGGCCTGCGAGCAGAACGATGATACTCGGAGTGGGGAACCTGCTCCTGAGGGACGAAGGTGTCGGCGTGCACGTCGCAACCAACCTTCAGGAATATCCCCTCCCTGATAACATCGAGGTCATCGAGGGAGGCACTGACGGGTTCAAGCTGTTTCATCTGATCATGGAAGCAGACAGGCTCATCGTCGTCGATTGCGTGAAGGGCGGCGATGAGCCTGCGTCTATCTACAGGTTCGACATCGAGGATTTCGATCACTTCCCGGACATCTACAAGACCTCGGTCCACCAGATCAGCATCACAGAGGTCGTCAAACTCTCCGGAACCATGCGGACACCTCCCAGTACTACCATCATCGGTATTGAACCGGCTGAGATCTCCATGTCCATGGAGCTCTCCACCGCGGTCCGGGCCAAGATTCCCGAAGTCCTGGAGATCATCCTGGAAACCGCCGGACTCGACCCTGAGGAATACCGGGAGTATCTCGATGGCCCGCTCAAACAGCCAGGACCGCCCAGCTACCCGGTGTGACGGGTTTAACGTTCAATGTTCAACGTTCAACGTGGAAAAGATGTCCAAAGTCCAATGTCCAACGTCCAACGTGGAAGGGACGTCCGACCAGGATTCACAGCTTTTTAACAGGGATGAAGGGGATAAATGGGATAATTCCCAGTTCCTGTTAAGGCAGCAAGACCTGGACTCACGCAAAGAACGCAAAGGACGCAAAGAAAAGCTTGAACGATATGACAAGATTCTAATCTTAGCCCTCCTTTGCGAGCTTGGCGTGCTTAAGCGATCACGCCAGTGGCGTGGGAGCGGGCGTGAGTACCAGTCTCTTGCCTTTTGGATCTTGGATTTTGGATCAGGGAGTCCCTTTGCACGAACTTTCCATCGCCCTCGAGATCCTCGACATCGTCGAGAAAGAGGCCGTTAAGCACGGCGCCGCCGTGGTCAGGCAGGTCCATCTCAGGGTGGGCGACCTTTCCGGGGTGGAGACCGGCTCCCTGGCCTTTTCCTTCGACGCCGTGAAGGGCGAGAAGGATCTCACCCGGCATGCGGTCCTTGCCATCGAACACCTGCCCGTTAAAATAAGGTGCGCGCCGTGCAACGAAGTGTTTGCGGGAACAGGCCACATGGTGATCTGTCCGCAATGCGAGGGGTTTGAAACGGAGCTTCTCCAGGGTGAGGAGCTGGAGATCGGGGAGATAGAGATAGATTGACTTCAGTTCAACGTTCAAAGTTCAACGTTCAAGGTGTATCTTACTTTGGACATTGAGCGTTGGATGATAAACGATAAACCCGAACCAGGAAGGTTTCGTGGAAAAAATAAAACTTGAGCGCAAAGTCCTCTCCCGCAACGACCTCCTCGCAGCGGAGCTGCGCAGCCTCTTTGAGAGGGAAAACGTCGCTGTGATGAACATGGTCAGTTCCCCGGGGTCGGGCAAGACCTCCCTCCTGGAAAAGACCCTGGGTTCCCTGTCCAGGAAGCTGTCCATAGGCGTTATCGAGGGTGATATCCAGACCGACAACGATGCGGCCCGCATTGCCAAGACCGGCGCGCCGGTGCATCAGATCCAGACAGGGGGGGCCTGCCACCTGGAAGCGGAAATGGTCAGGAAGGCCCTTACCCATTTCCGACTGGAAGATCTTGATCTTCTCATCATCGAGAATGTGGGCAACCTGGTCTGCCCCTCCGCCTTTGACCTCGGGGAAGGACTGAGGGTCGTGGTCATCAGCACCACAGAGGGTGACGACAAGCCCATGAAATACCCCGCCATGTTCCGCTCGGCCCACGTCATGGTCATCAACAAGATGGATCTGCTGCCGCACACCGATTTCGACATCGAAAAGGCGATCAACCACGCCAGGTCCCTTAACCCGGATATAAAGATCCTCAATACCTCCTGCCGGACCGGGGAGGGCCTCGACGAGTGGTCCGAATTGGTCACTGCTTTCGTCCATGAGAATGTTTAACTCCAGTAAAAGCGGTAAAAGCATTAACGCAGAGGACGCTGAGGCGTCCCGCTGGTAGGCCGCACGTCCCGCAGAGGACAGCAGAGGAAGGCAAAGAATAGATCAAAAACACAAAACATTCCCTCACCCGATCAGTTGAATCCATTGAATCCGGGATCAAAGTGCGTTTTTATCCCGTGTTCCATGAATTCAACGTCAGATTTCGATGAAATCCCTTTCCCGAACGGGAAGGGTCAGGTGAGGGAAGAACATCGTTTTCCTCCGCGTTCCTCCGCGTGCTCTGCGTTATAGCTTTTCGGTTTTCAGCCATTGGATATACTATTCGAAGGTGAAATTTGACCAACAGGCTACGCATATCCGTTGAGGGCATCGTCCAGGGGGTGGGTTTCAGGCCCTTTGTGTACCGGCTTGCCAGGGACCTTAACCTCAAAGGATGGGTGAACAACACCACCGACGGCGTCGTCATCGAGGTGGAAGGCGGAAAAGAGGACCTTGAAGGGTTTCTTTCCCGCCTTGAAATGGAACCGCCGCCCCTTGCCAGGATAACCTCCATCACCTCCTCAAAAGAGAAACCGGTCGGTTACAGCGGTTTTTCCATCCGCCGCAGCCTGGCAGGAGCTGACCCGGCCGTTCTCATCTCTCCCGATACTGCCGTATGCCCGGACTGCGTGAGAGAGCTTTTCGATCCTGAGGACCGCCGGTTCAGGTATCCATTCATCAACTGTACCAACTGCGGGCCCCGTTACACCATCCTGCGTTCGGTCCCCTACGACCGCCCCAACACCTCCATGGCGAAATTCAGGATGTGCGAAGCCTGCCTGGCTGAGTACGAGGATCCTTCGGACAGGAGGTTCCACGCCCAGCCCAACGCCTGCCGCGAATGCGGGCCGGCGTTAAGACTTGTTCACAAAGACGGCACGGATTTTAGAGGTGATGTCATCGCACGATCCGCTGACATGTTGAAGAAGGGGAAGATCCTCGCTATTAAGGGGCTGGGGGGGTTCCATCTTGCAGTAGATGCCCTTTTTTCTCCTGCTGTTGAAAAGTTGCGGGAGAAAAAAGGTCGCGAGGAAAAGCCCTTCGCCCTCATGGTCCGGGATCTCGCGACTGCGAAACGCCTCTGCGACCTGAATGCGCACGCCGAAGGTATCCTGACCAGCACAGAAAGCCCCATAGCGCTGCTCAGGCGGCGCCAGAGCCCCGAAATAGGTATCTCCCATGCCGTGGCACCAAAAAGCCGGTATTACGGCCTCATGCTGCCCTATACGCCCCTTCACCACCTTCTCATGGCCCGATTCGACCTTCTGGTAATGACCAGCGCCAACCTGGCGGAAGAACCGCTGTGCGCTCAAAATGATGAAGCGTTTGAGAGGCTTGGGCACATCGCCGACGCTTTTCTGATCCACGACAGGGACATCGTCCTTAGATGCGACGATTCCATCGTCCGCCTGGACCCGGTAAGCCCCGGGGAGGGACCTGTCGTCCTGAGGCGCGGCCGGGGATTTGTCCCTTCACCGGTGACCCTGCCCCTGGAAGGAAAGCCTGTCCTGGCCCTGGGCCCCGAACTCAAGGGAACCGTCTGCCTCACGAGGGGAAACAGAGCCTTTATCGGCCAGCACCTGGGGGACCTGAAAAACCTCGAGACGGTGCATTTTCTGAAGGAGGTTGTTTCCCACCTCATGGATGTCCTGGAGGTGACCCCATCCTTCATTGTCCGGGATCTGCACCCGGATTACCTCACCACCGGGATTGCGGAAGGCGACGGGGAGGTCCCGTGGCCTTCCGATACCCCGGTGCTGTCGATCCAGCATCACCACGCCCATATTCTCAGCAGCCAGGCAGAAGCAGGGCTGTCCGGTCCATGCCTGGGGGTCGCCCTGGACGGCACCGGATACGGTACGGACGGCACGATCTGGGGCGGCGAGATCCTGTTCGTTGACGGCACCCGTATGGAAAGAAGGGGCTACTTAAGGTCCATCTGGATGCCTGGGGGTGAAAAGGCCATCGAGCAGCCCTGGAGGATGGCCGTTTCATGTCTTTTTGAGGCGATAGGGGAGGATGAAACTTCCAGGGTGGCCCCGGAGTTCTTTCCCGATGTTTCCAAAGAGGATCTATTGATCATCCTCGACCTGTGCGCCAGGCGCAGGCACGGCATCTGGACCTCCAGCGCAGGCCGCCTTTTTGATGCCCTCTCGGCCCTCCTGGGCATCTGCATTTATTCCCGTTACGAGGGACAGGCCGCAATCGAACTTGAAGTTGCCGCCGACAGTGACGGGCGTCCCGATCTGCCCTATTCTATTGAGGAAGGGGAAGGTGGAGAGTTAATCATCGATATGCTGCCGTCTTTCGCGCGCATTGTTGAGCTTACGGGGTCCCATTCAGAGGGCCGCATCGCCGGCTTGTTCCACCGCACGCTGGCGCAAGCGTTCGCAGAAACTGTTTCCGGGATCCTCAGGAAACGCCGGGATACCGAGCCCGTCGTTCCCCTGGGAGGGGGCGTGTTCCAGAACGAGCTGTTCTGCGCTATGATCGCCCACGAAATGAAGGAAAGGGGAGTAAAACCGGTCTTTCACAGGCATGTCCCCACCAACGACGGCGGGATCTCACTGGGGCAGGCGGTGTATGGGCTTCTCAAGCAGAAAGAGGTCGATTAAGGATTGATAGTTGAGGGTTGAGGGGATTACCATAAATTAAGGAGTTTTCTCCCATGTGCATAGCAGTACCCGGGAAAGTCACGGTCATCGACGACCTGAACATGGCCACGGTGGATCACGGCGGAACATCCAGGGTCGCCTCCGCTGACCTGGTACCGGATGTCGCTGTCGGCGACTATGTCCTGGTCCACGCGGGCTTTATCATCAACGTCCTCGATGAGGAGGATGCCCTGGAAACGTTGAAGCTTTTCCAGGAGTACATGGGGATGATGGAGGAAGAGCCGTGATTGGTGGCTCGTGGTCTGTAATTGGACAGGATAGTACAGTGTTCAAAGTTCAGAGGGTATATAGCGTCCACCTTTCAGCGTTCAAAGGGTTTTTGTCATTGCCAGGAGCAACGAGTCGGCCGAGGGTGACGAAGCAATCTCGGCCGCCGGGATCGCTTCACTATTTGAGATCTGAGATCTGAGATTTGAGATTGATTTTATGAAATACGTCGATGAATTCAGAGATCCAAAAACGGCCAAGGCCCTTGTCGAACGCATACACAGGTCCGCCTCGCGTATTGTTCGGCACAGGGATGCGTCGGTCAAGATCATGGAGATCTGCGGCAGCCACACCGTGGCGATCTTCCGCTCCGGTATAAAAGCCCTTCTTCCGGACAATGTCGTCCTCGTTTCCGGGCCGGGGTGCCCGGTCTGCGTCACCGCCATGGAGGACATGGACAGGATGATCGCCCTGTCGGATCCCACCAGGAAAGAGGATGTCATTGTGGCCACCTTCGGGGACATGATCCGCGTCCCGGGCACCAGGACAAGCCTGGAAATGGAGAAGGCGGGAGGGGCCGACGTCAGGATCGCCTCGACGCCACTGGAAGCTCTCAAATGGGCCCAGGATAACAGTGACAAGCCCGTTGTTTTTCTGGGTGTAGGTTTCGAGACGACATCACCCACAGTTGCCGCTACCGTCCTGAAAGCCAGGGAACTGGGTCTCAGGAACCTGTTTGTCTACCCCGCCTTCAAGCTGCTGCCGCCGGCACTGACGGCGCTGCTGGAAAGCCCGGATGCGGCCATAGACGGTTTCCTGTGCCCCGGCCACGTGAGCGTTATGCTCGGTGCCGACTCCTACAGACCGGTCGCTGCGAAATACGGCAAACCGTGTGTCATTGCAGGATTCGAGCCCCTTGATATTTTATTGGGATTATCAAAGGTTTGTGATCAATTAGCTAATAATTTACATGAGGTCGAGAACGCCTACGGAAGGGCCGTCACCAATGAGGGTAACCGAAAGGCCATGTCCATGCTCATGGAGGTCTTCAAGCCTGAGGACGCACCGTGGAGGGGCCTTGGAAACATCCCGGCTTCAGGACTGGCCTTCAGGGACGAATTCAGTTCTTTTGATGCCGTTGGAAGATTCGATCTGGATATGGTGGAAGCAGGGCCGGAACCGCATGCGTGCGCCTGCGGGGAGGTGCTCAGGGGAATGATCCACCCGGTAGACTGCCCCCTGTTCGGCATCGAATGCACGCCTGAGAACCCTGTGGGATCGTGCATGGTATCATCTGAGGGAAGCTGCGCCGCCTGGTATCGCTATAACACCTGATCCAATATCCAAAATCTAAAATCCAAAAAGAAGCGCCTTTGTTATTTTTGGATCTTGGACCTTGGATCCTGGATTTAAAACGAGGAGAAGAAAGATTGTCCGACGATAGAGTTCTCCTGTCGCACGGCGCCGGCGGAAAAAGATCCTCCGAGCTCATCGAGAGTATATTCCTCAAATATTTCAACGATCCTGTACTCCTGGAGCTCAACGACATGGCAGTTCTGGATCTTCCCCATGGGCGTGTTTCCATGAGCACGGATACCTATGTGATCGATCCGCTTTTCTTTCCCGGAGGCGATATAGGGAGCCTGGCTGTTCACGGGACGGTGAACGACGTGGCCATGGCCGGGGCCGTTCCCTTTGCCATCTCTGCGGGCTTCATCCTGGAGGAGGGGCTTCCGTTCGAAGTCCTTGAAAGGATCGCTGCTTCAATGGCAGTGGCGGCTGTCGAGGCGGGGGTCCGTATCGTCACTGCCGACACCAAGGTCGTTCCCCGCGGGGCCGTCGACAAACTGTTCATCAACACGACAGGAATAGGGATCATTCCGAGGGGGGTCAATGTAAGGGGTTCCTTGGCAGAGGAGGGGGACCGGGTCCTGATCTCGGGCACCATCGGTGACCACGGCATCGCCATCGCATCGTCTCGGGACGGGATCGCGTTCGAGACGACGGTTGAAAGCGACAGCGCCCCCTTGAGCGGCATGATCAATGAGCTTATAAGCGCCCTGGGACAGGACATCCACGTACTGCGGGACCCCACCAGGGGCGGCCTGGCGACGGTGCTCTGCGAGATCGCCTCGCAATCTACGGTGGGGATCCGGATCGAGGAGACATCTATCCCCGTCAGGGACGCCGTAAAGGGCGCCTGCGAGCTTCTGGGCTACGAGCCGCTGTATCTTGCCAACGAGGGCAAACTCGTGGCTGTGGCGGCCCCTGAGGCCGCAGAAAGAGCCCTTGAGATCATGAAACTGAGCAAATACGGCAAAGATGCCTGCATTATCGGTGAGATCACGGGGGAGAACCCCGGGAAGGTGATCCTGAAGACGGCCATGGGGGGTAGCAGGCTGGTGGATAAGCTTTCAGGGGAGATGCTGCCCAGGATCTGCTGAAGGGTAATAGAAAATTCCAGATTCCAGATTCCAGGTTTAAAAGACTGCCTCCTCAATACTCAATTCTTGATCCGCAGCAGCCTTTTCTTTGGCCTTCGACCTGTTTTCCCCTCTACACAATACACTCTACATAGCGCACCGAGGCTACGGCAGACGGACATATTCTCAGGTATAATTCAACAAAACCAGTGATATTCAATGGGTCAAGCCTTTTTGGGCTGGGAGGCGTGAAATGGGTGCAAAAAGGTTGTTGGTTTATTTGAATCTCTTCCTTGCAGCAGGATTGATGGTTGCCCTTCCGGCGTGCGGTGGAGGTGGCGGCAGCAGTGGGGGAGACGGAGGTGAGCCAGGTCCGGTCAATATCATTGGAGCGGCGGAAACTGTATTTGACTGGACGACAGACCGGTGCGAGTCAGAAGACATCCCGGATCTCCCTGCCAGAGCATTCAGGGACAACAATGGCAAAGTGCAGTTAATCGCGACTCATTTTACGAACCGGCGGATGATCGGTGATGATCTCGATTCCCTCGAGAAAGACTGCAATGTCATCATGTATTCAGACCAGGATCCTGATCCCGCCATGTATAATGACAAAGAATGGATCAATGCGTCATATACCCAGGATGGTGAAACCGTCTATGCCCTGATTCACAATGAATATCAGGGACTGGCCCATCCAGGCCAGTGTCCATCCGGCATCTATGTGAATTGCTGGTATAACTCTATTACAACGGCTGTATCATATGATTCAGGAGCAACCTATACGCATATGAACGCACCAGGTCATCTGGTGGCTTCTGTTCCCTATGTATATGTGCCCGATGCAGGGCCTTATGGAATCTTTGAGGGGTCAAATATCTTTTATAATGATGACGACGGCTATTTTTACAAGATACTGCATCTGGAAGAGTATGAACTTCAAAAACGTGGTGCATGCGTGATGAGAACTCAGGACCTTGCAAGTCCAGCCTCATGGCGCGCCTGGGATGGTAACAGTTTTTCTGTTCGATTCATCAATCCGTATGTGGAGATCGGATATGACCCGGCCGATCATGTCTGTGAACCTGTTTCCATAGATAATATCGATAAGATGGCAGATAATGTGACATACAATTCTTTCTTTAAGAAATTCATGCTCGTTGGGACCGCAAATAAATGGGACCCTGTAAGGCTGGAAGAGGTGTTCGGTTTCTATTACTCCCTGTCGGATGATCTGGTGCATTGGTCAGATCGGCAATTGATCATGGAATGTGAATTGTGGTGGACGAGCGATAACTCGGTCGACCGATTAGGCTATCCTGTATTGATCGATCCCACTGATACTTCGAGAAATTATTCAAACACCGGCCAGCGGCCCTACCTGTATTATACAAGATGGAATAAAAACACTGATCTTGACAGGGACCTGGAGAGAATTCAGATAGAATTTACCAAGGAGTGAAGGGACATCAGTTAGGGGATATGGGGGTCAGGCCGGGAATTCAGCAATACACCGTTATATCGATATCAGGAATTGACCATTTCCCGGCCTGATCTCCTAGATGGTTCCGGTGTACCGTTCCGTGTCCGGATTTATCCCCTTCCACACGAACCAGTAGACTACGATGGGCTCAACCTCTTCACCCGAGGCGGTCCTGACTTCAATCCTGTCGGTGCTGTCCTCAAAGCTCAGGGTGATGATTCGCCCGCCAACTGTGTCTGTAATTTTTTGCCGCTGGCGGAGCAGGTCCAACGGATAGGCTTTGGCTGCACCATCGATCTCCACTCCGGCGACGATCTCCTTTTCCTCCTCACCGGGGCCTGCTTTGAAGAAGGAGCTGAACCACGCCCTCCGTTCCCGGTAGTAGCTTTCATAGGGATCCACGCTGTAGTCCCTGCGGTACCCCGTTCCAAAGGAGAGGACCGTCGTGTCAGGATACTTATTCCTCCATTTCCTCCACGTGGTAACAGTGGAGGGAAGGGTTTTAAGTTCTGTCCCTGTCATGGGGCCGGTCACCGCACGGCGTTTGACCTGGAGCCAGAGCGATTCGGTCTGTTGGTCGTACATGAGGACGTTGGAGCGGTAGAGGAGACCAGACACGCCAAAGGTGTAGGTCCTGCCGTCAATTTTGCGGGCGTACACGACGCCCGAGACGGCAAGGGGTCACCAGCTGACCAGATAGGGGACACCAGCGATCTCGTCGTTGACAAGTTCATGGTGCGACATGATCCTGATGGGATAGGCCCTGGAAACGCCTTTCAGGGTCAATCCGAGGACCTTCTCGTCCGGTTTGAGGAACCCGTCAGCCTCCTTTGCTGTCAGGTATTGGGGGCTGAACAGGGCAGGTATGCCGTCCCTGGGGGGGCCCCCGCCGCGTATGTCCTCGACGGGGATGCTGTGGCTGGAAAAATCCCATTCGGCGTGGACGGGGAGGGGGAGGAAAAGAGCTATTATCAGGAAATAGGATGTCATGTACTTCATGGCACCTCCCTGAAGGAGAGAAGAAGGAGTCAAGGGGAGTGAGGATGAAGGTGATCGCCGGTTCTACCTTCACACCCTGTTTCAACCTCCCGTATTCTCAGATCTGTTCCCCTAAAATGTAACACGGGAAAACTGCCGGAAACGGTGAAGGGTGAAATGTTATGAAAAAGTGAGAAAAACCGTGATCCGCTATTCCTGACTTCACAGGCGCGCATTAGGAGTAGCTGGAGGTCCGGCATCTGATGCTGATGCCCGTAAGACTGCCGGTTATTGACAATCCCGGGATCGCTTGCGCTGCAGGCGTCCCGAAGGCTATTCCGGGAAAGGGCAGAAAAGTCAAAATTCAAACATCAAACATGAAACAATTCACCCGATCCTGTGCACCTTCAGGAACTTCGTCTTCCCCCACTGGGCCATGGGAAGACTGGCGGTGATGACCACGGTGTCGCCGCGGCTGGCGTGCCGTCCCTTGATCAGGGCCTTTTCCACCTCCGTTCTTTGAACCTGGGCGATCATGGTGTCGGTGCTGTCGAGGTGCTCCATGAAAAGGGGAACAACACCCCAGTTGAACTTCATGCGGTCCACTGCCTCGCGCTGGGAGGTGAAAGCGACGATGGGAACCGCCGGTCTAAAGCGCGACAGGAGGCCCGCCGTGAAACCGGACCGGGTGAAGGCAACGATGCAGCGCGCCCCCACTTCCCGGGCGGCACGGGCTGCTGCCTCGGCCGTCGCGACACCACCGTGGCCCGGCCGGCCGCCGGAAGAGGCCGGCTGGGGTGTCGGGCGGTCCGTCCTGAAGCACTTTCCGTTCCCCTCGGCCTCCCTGACGATGAGATCCATGGTCTGCACAGCTTTTACGGGGTACATCCCCACCGACGACTCGGCCGAGAGCATGACCGCGTCGGAACCGTCCAGGACGGCGTTGGCCACGTCGGCGGCTTCGGCCCTGGTGGGCACGGAGCTTTGGGTCATGGACTCGAGCATCTGGGTGGCGGTGATGACGAACCGATTCTTCCTGGCGGCGCGCAGGATCAGGTCCTTCTGGATGATAGGAACGGCCGAGGCCGAGACCTCCACTGCCAGGTCGCCCCGGGCCACCATGATCCCGTCCGAGACGTCCAGGATCTCCTCGATGTTCTGAAGGGCCGCGGGCCTTTCTATCTTTGCAACGAGGGGGGCTTCGTAACCGGCCTTCTTAAGTGCCTTTTTCACCAACGTCACATCCTCGGCGGAGGAAACGAAGGAAACGCCGAAGGCGTCCACTCCGTGCCTGATCCCGAAGGCCAGGTCGGCGCGGTCCCTCGAAGTGAAGGAGCGGGCTGAGATCTGGGTGTCAGGAAGGTTGACGCCCTTGTGCGAGGTGAGGGTTCCCCCTTCCCTTACGAGCGCAATCAGAGCGCTGCCGTTCCTGCCGGTGACCACGAGCTCCACCCGTCCGTCATCGACGAGGACCCGGTGCCCTTCCTTCAGATCCTTTGTAAGGCCGGAATAGGGGATGAAAAGGGCCCGGGAAGTACTGGGCCGCCGCCCCTTTCGGAGGAGAACCCGGGCCCCCTTCTGAAGCACCGCTCCGGAGCCGTTGACCTCGCTGATGCGCAGCTTTACCCCCGCGAGGTCCAGAAGGATCCCTACGGGGCGCTTCAACTTTCGGCTGATTTTCCTGAGGCGTGTGATGACGGCCAGGTGTTCCTCCTGGCTGCCATGTGCCATATTGAGGCGGGCAACGTCCATACCCGCTCTGATGAGCTTTTCCAGCATCCCGGTCGTGCTTGCGGCCGGACCGATGGTGCAGACGATGCGGGTTTTTCTCATGAAATTACCTCCTGGTTATTAGATCCAAGATCCGAGAATGAAAAGGTCTTGGGTCTTTAGTAGAAGAGACCGGTATTAGAGCACAGGAGATGGAGAAAATAGGCTCTAGTATCTAGATTCTAGACGCTGCAATACGGGATGACGTAGGGTCCTTCGGGCACAACGGCGACATCCGGATCGTTGTGTTCCTGTACGCTCGCAAGGACCGCCTCTTCAATCGAAGAGACAGGTTCCACAACGACATCCCTCAGATCCTCGTCCCTCAGGCCGGTCGTGAAGAGCTTGACCTTACCGGCGCGCAGGGCCTTGACAAGCATTTCGGTCTGCCACTCATCGATGCGGGCCCTTTCGCGGGCTTCGAGGACAGAGAGGAACCGGTCGGGACCCGTTTCCCGGAGGAGCCGCTGGGCCTCCACGAACTCCCGGCTGCCCATGCCCTCAGAACACTCGCTGGCGATGATGATGGTGCCGCCGGGTTCCAGGATCCCCACGACGCCCACCATACCCTTCACCGTCTGGTAGTACGTCCTGTCCAGGGGATAACCCGCGCTCGTGGTGACTACAGTACGGAAACGTCTGGGGACGGACACCTCCGCATGCTTCCGCATGAAATCGACGGCCTCCCGGTGGCTCCCCTCCACGTCGCCGAAGTTGACGAACCCGATGCGCCGATCCTCGTCGATGACCACGTTGAAGGCTACGATCCCGCCGATTTTCCTGACGATCTCGACCTGTTCCTCGTGGAGGGGGTTGCCTTCGATAACGCAGTTGGCCGAGTTGCAGTGCTCCAGGAACCGCGCAGCATGGAAGGAGAGGATCGTGTCCCGGAAGGCCACTCCCGGCGTGACCAGTTTGCGGCCGCCCGAGTAGCCGGCCATGAAGTGCGGCTCGACAAGCCCGGTGACGATCTTAAGATCGGCCTCTAGGAACCGGCGGTCGATCATGATCGGGATACCACGGGCGGTCGTTCCGAGGTCCACGTGGGCCTCTCTGTCCCGGGCGTTGTGGTTCTCGATGCGCACGGTGTCAAACACCTCATCGGAGCCGACGACCTCCCGCAGTTCTTCCCCTTCGTTCGGCCTGTGCAGTCCCGTGGCGACCAGGACAAGGACATTCTCCCGGGCAATCCCGGCCGCCGTGATCGTTTCGATAATAGATGGAAGGACCATGCCGTTGGGCACAGGACGGGTGATGTCGCAGATCAGGATGCAGGCGCTCCGTTTGCCGCGGGCAAGCTCCGCAAGGGAAGGGCACCCCACCGGTTTTTCCAGCGCCTTTTGCACAGCCAGGACCGGATCAGCCAGGGGCCGCATCGGATTTTTGTGGATCATCGTGACCCGGATGTCCTCG
>Ga0209536_100009929_pt1 | contig 14083 bp, 14 predicted proteins | sample DeeMarSeWOR28_12_FD_187461 | JGI IMG/M metagenome (GOLD analysis project Ga0209536, IMG submission 187461) | Marine sediment microbial communities from White Oak River estuary, North Carolina - WOR-2-8_12 (SPAdes) (version 2) | ecosystem: Environmental > Aquatic > Marine > Intertidal zone >...
AGGATGACGCAGAAAAACCCGAGGATAATTTCGGCCGGAGAAGGGTCGGTAGTTGTCGCGTGGGAGGACTTTCGCAACGGCAAGAACTGGGATATATATGTTCAGAAAATTTCAACGCACGGCGAGGTCCTGTGGGACAGGCTGGGGATTATTGTTTCAACTTCCAAATTCAACAAATCTGAAGTCAGCTTAATCAGTGATGGCGCCGGCGGAGCGATCCTCGCCTGGGAGGAAAAGCGCGGGGAATCCTTGAGCGACATCTACGCTCAAAAAATCAATGCTTCAGGAATGCCCATGTGGGGAGAGAGGGGCATGGCGCTCTGCACGTCACAGAACGATCAGATTGATCCGGTAATTTGCGGAGACGGCAACGGGGGAGTCGTCGCCGCTTGGGTGGATTACAGAAACGGCCTTTTTAACTCAGACATCTTCGCGCAAAAACTGGACAAGAACGGAATCAGTAAATGGAAAAACCGGGGCATCGAGGTCTGCACGGCACCGGACACCCAGAGATCGCCGGCCATTGTTGAGGCAGGTTCCGGCAGCGTAATTATCAGCTGGACAGACAAGGGGGGCGGAAGCTACGATATTTACGCTCAGGTCCTGGACGCATCAGGGGTGCCAAAGTTAACTTCCGACGGCATCCCGGTATGCCAGGCGCCCGGCACCCAAAGAAACCCGAAAATGACAAGGGGCGCTGACAACAGAACAATAATCGTGTGGAACGACTTCCGCAACGCAAACTGGGACATCTACGCGCAGAGCATGAGCCTTAGCGGCGAGCTCCAATGGGATGAAAGCGGTCTTCCCGTCTGCACAGCTCCGCTTACCCAGTATTCTCCCCAGCTGGTCGGCAGCGATTCCGCAACAATCTTCGCGTGGGAAGATTACAGGAACGCCGAAAGTTACAACATTTACGCTCAGAAGGTTGATGCAGCAGGCAACATGATGTGGGAACCCAACGGATCTCTTGTAAGCGCGGGGGGCGACGGCAAGAGAAACCCCTGCATTGCAAAAAGCGGGACAGGAGGCGCTGTTATCGCATGGGAAGACTATCGCTCCGGAGGCCCCGGGATCTACGCTCAAAAGATAAAGGTTATAAAGCTGGAGTAACGGCATCTTTAATTCTCGTGCTCTTCATTGCCAATTCGATGGCATCCGGCACGGAGGTCACAAAAGAATTCCGCTGGGAAAAGGATGTTTCTTCAGAAATAACACACACGCACATCAAGCGCTTTACCAAACGAGGCCCGCTCCACATAAATATTATCAGGATAAATCCCAATTCTCCGGAAATTTCAATACGGCCCGCCATGGCGGGCAGCAGGATCGGCAACATCGAGAGGGTTGACAGCATCGCCCTCCGAGAAAATGCGGTAGTGGCCATAAACGGCTCCTTTTTCGAATCGAGAAAGACACCCCATCTGCCAGTCGGCATACTGGTAGCCGACGGCAAGGTAATAAACAAGTCGCTGTTGCATCGCTCCGCGATGGGGATTACGCGCGACAACAACATTGTATTCGGCATTCCCAAGATAAAAGGAAAGGTCACAAACGCAATTACCGCAAAGAGTTTTAGTGTTTGGGGGGTTAACAGGCCAAGGAAAAAAGATGAAGTAATTATCTACACTCCGGAGTACGGCAGAAGAACCAGGACAAACCAATGGGGAAAAGAAATAATTATTACAAGAAACATGGTCTCTTCATATTCTGCCGGAAACTCCGAGATCCCGGAAGACGGATACGTAATATCCTTTCACGGCTGGACAAGAAAATACACTGAGCTTCTTCCCGTCAATGCCGTGGTCGAAGTAAACTTCGGATTAAGCGGGTCCTGGAAAGACATAAAGCATGTGATAAGCGGAGGGCCGCTTCTTCTGAAGAACGGCAAGGCTGTCGTAAAAACAAGCGTTATTGAGGAAAATTTTCGGGGATCGTTGCTCAAGCCAACAGCCCGCACTGCCGTGGGGATAGACGAATACGGGAAGCTGTATTTTTTTGTCGTCGACAGGAGAAGGTTCATTAGCGCGGGCGTAACCTACAGCGAACTCGCGAAGATAATGAAGGAAACCGGAATTATGACCGGAATGGCCCTGGACGGAGGCGGGACGTCCACGCTGGTCATCAACGGCACGGTAAAAAATTATCCGATGTATGGCTATCCCGTGGCAGTAAGCAACGCCCTAATTGTTGAAGAGACGCCGGAGCCGGCCGTGAAAGAATTTAAGGATATCGTAATAACTTTGTACGAAAAGTTGTTCGCGCCGCTTTTTAAGCCTTCTCGGCAGCCTTCTTCAGCTCCTTAGCCTTGTCCGTTTTCTCCCAGGGAAGGTCCAGGTCATCTCGTCCAAAGTGCCCGTAAGCCGCGACCTGCTTGTACAGCGGCCTCCTGAGCTTGAGATTTTTTATTATCAATCCCGGCCTGAGATCAAAATGCTGGTCAACGAGTTTCCCGAGTCTTTCGTCGGGTATTTTCCCTGTCCCGAAAGTGTCAACCATAACCGACAGCGGTCTCGCAACGCCAATGGCGTAGGCAAGCTGGACCTCGGCTTTATCGGCAAGGCCGGCAGCAACTATGTTCTTCGCGACGTAGCGGGCCGCATAGGTGCCGGATCGATCAACCTTTGTGGGGTCCTTGCCGGAAAAACAGCCGCCGCCGTGACGCGAATATCCGCCGTAAGTGTCAACGATTATCTTTCTGCCTGTGAGGCCCGTGTCCCCCTGCGGTCCACCGATCTCAAACCTTCCAGTGGTGTTCACGTAATACTTTACGTTGTCGTCCACCAATTCCTTGGGAAGGACGGGAAGAATAACATTCTTCATTATGTCGTCCCTAATATGATCATTATGCACTTCCGGAGAATGCTGCGCGGCTATGAGCACCGTGTGAATCCTCACGGGCTTATGGCCGTCATATTCTACAGTTACCTGAGACTTCCCGTCGGGCCTTAAGTATTTTAATGTGCCGTCCTTTCTCACGTCCGCAAGCTTTTTAGCAAGTTTATGGGCGAGATTTATCGGAAGCGGCATGAGTTCTTGCGTTTCTGTGCAAGCGAAACCGAACATCAATCCTTGGTCTCCGGCCCCGAGCGCCTCAATATCTTCCTTAACGACCTCCCCGCCCTTAATCTCAAGCGCCTTGTCAACTCCTCTGGCAATATCCTTCGACTGAGGATTGATGGAAACCATGACGCCGGTGGTTTCGTAATCAAAGCCCGCCCTGGCGTCATTATATCCGATCTCCCTGATGGTGCTGCGCACGACATCGGGTATTTCAACATAACAACCGGTTGTGATCTCACCCGCCACCACACACAGGCCCGTTGTGACCAGGCACTCGACCGCTACGCGGCTGTGCGGATCTCCAGCCAGCATTTTATCCAAGATAGCATCGGAGATCTGGTCGCAAACCTTATCCGGGTGCCCTTCCGTAACTGATTCGGACGTAAATAAGTGTTTTCCAGTTGGCAAATTAATTCCTCCTCAAATAAACGTATATCTCAAAAACAGTGGCAACTATATCACCTGCAATTGCCGACTTCAAGTGGCTATGATAAAATACATTCCAGACCATGGGAAACTTAAGTGAAAACTTCAACGAAAAGGAATTCATGTGCAGGTGCCAGGCCTGCAGGGGAGACAGAGAATACAAGATCCACTTGGGCCTCGTCGGCGCATTGGAGATGATCACTTCTCATTTTAAAAGAAAGCTGAAGATAATTTCTGCCTACAGGTGCGAAGAATCTGCGGAAAAGATAACCGGGACAAAGAGAAGCCTGCATTCTCTTGGAAAGGCTGTCCACATCTCTCTTGAGGGAGTTTCTCTGGCAGATCTATATAAATATGTAAAGGAGATCCCGGAAATCGCCGGGATCGGAGTCCATCCAAAGGATGGCTGCCTTCACATAGACACAAGACCGGGCGACAGGGTGGAGTGGGTAAAAGAAGGAGCGTCTTACAACCCCCTCACCCTGGAAAAGAAAAAGCAATACGGACTGATATAAGATGGCCTCCATCAAAGAACGCCTCGAGGAATTTCTCTCCGCGATAAGAGAGGAAAGGAACCTTTCCCCTTACACCGTAAAAAGCTACCAGACAGATCTCGCTCAGCTTGTTGATTATCTTGGCAGAATGGGCTCGCTCTTTTTAACTCCTTCCAGGATAGACCACGAAGTAGCCAGAAGATTTTTGATCTCACTCGAAAAGCAGAAATATAACAGGAGGTCGCTCGCCCGGAAGATAGCGGCATGCAGGTCGTTTTTCAAGTACCTCGTAGGGATCGGGGAAGTGAAGATAAATCCCTTTAAACTGATATCAACGCCCAAGCTGGAGAGAAAACTTCCGAATTTCCTGTACGCGGAAGAAATGAACATGCTTTTAGAGAAACCGAACCCGAACACAACAAAGGGGCTGCGCGACAGGGCTATACTGGAGCTTCTTTACGCAACAGGCATAAGGGTTTCGGAGCTCGTGAAGCTCTCCGTAAACGACGTCGACACTGCCGGCCGGGAGGTAAGGGTTTTCGGCAAGGGAAGAAAGGAAAGGATAGTCCTGCTGGGATCACACTCCATAATAGCCCTAAAAGAATACGCTGAAAAGTCAAGGCCAAAGCTCAACAAAAAGAACAAAAAGATTCTATTCTTAAGCAGACAAGGAACTCAGCTGACCGAGAGGAGCATTCAAAGGATGATCTCTCGATACTCAAAGAACGTCGGGATAGGAAGAAGCGTTACTCCCCATACGCTCAGACACACCTTTGCCACTCATCTGCTTTCGGGAGGCGCTGACCTGCGGAGCGTTCAGGAGCTTCTGGGACACAACTCACTATCGACCACTCAGATGTACACGCATATCACGAAAGAAAGATTGAAGTCCATCTATGACAATTTTCATCCTAGAGCCAGAAAATGACAGGTTTCCAAGTTGACAATCAAAGTGGCTCGCCTTATAATACCCATTCATGTCTTTTTCGATAGATGTCGGGCAATTACTGAAGAGAACCGGAAATGAAGAAAAGATCAGGGCTGAGGAGAAAATCTCCTTCCCCGAGGATGACCTGGTAATAACGGCGCCGGTCAGGATTGATATCCGCCTTGTGAACACGGGGGAGTCAATACTGGTTACCGGAGAAATCGAAACAAAAGTTACCCTAAACTGCGTGAGATGCCTGAAGGACTACGAAAGGAACATCTCCGTCGATCTCGAGGAGGAATACGTTAGACAGCCAAAGCGTGTGCAGGCGGGAAGGAAAAAAGGGGTTAAGCCCGGCGAAGAGGACGCGGGCTTCAGCATCGGCGAAGACGGTTCCATCAACCTTACGGAAGCTGTCCGGCAGAACCTCTTGACCGCACTGCCCATCAAGCCGCTGTGCAGCATTGACTGCAAGGGGCTGGACGAAGGCAAAAGCTAAAAGGAGGAGACCGATGCCAGTACCAAAGAAAAGACAATCAGCTTCACGACAGGGAAAGCGACGCGCCACTTGGAAGTTAAAGGCCATTAACCTGAGCATTTGTCCCGATTGTCACGCTCCGGTGCTGCCTCACCGGGCATGCCCTTCATGCGGAACATATCAGGGAAGAAAGGTCCTTGAGATAGAAGCAAAGGAAGCCCCGAAGGAAAAGGCAACAGAAACCAAGAAGAGTAAGGGCAAGGAGAAATAGCTTTGATTCGCATCGCCATCGACGCAATGGGCGGGGACTACGCCCCTGCAGAGATCGTAAAGGGAGCCGTTGAGGCTACCACGATCTTTCCCGTTAACATACTTCTTGTCGGAGACGAAAAAGAACTCCTCAGGCTCTTAAGCAAGCACAAGAACATCGAATCAATCTCAATAGTTCACGCTTCACAAATAATCAGAATGGATGAAGCGCCAGCTTCCGCCGTAAAGCTAAAAAAGGATTCATCAATAAATGTGGCGGTAAAGCTGGTTAAGTCCGGGAGGGCCGACGCCATCATTTCCGCCGGAAACACGGGGGCCTTAATGGCCGCGTCATTGTTCGGCCTGGGCCGAGTAAGGGGAGTGGACAGACCCGCGATCGCCACCGTTTTCCCGACAACAGGCAAGGATGTTCTTCTTCTTGACATGGGCGCAAACGTTGATTGCAAACCAAAGAACATCCTGCAGTTTGCCCAGATGGGAAGCCTCTACGCAGAACACGTCATGCATATAAGCAATCCAAAGGTAGGCCTGTTGAATATCGGCGAGGAACCCAGCAAGGGAAACGAGTTGACAATTGAGTCATACAATCTGTTGAAAAGTTCAAGGATCAACTTCATCGGCAATGTTGAGAGCAAGGAGATCATGGCCGGCAAGGCGGACGTTATCGTTTGCGATGGTTTCATCGGGAACCTTATACTAAAGTTCGGGGAAAGCATCGGACAGATGGTTGTCAGGCTTTTAAAGAGGGAGCTTTCGAAAAACCCAATTACCAAGTTCGCGGCCTTTTTACTGCTCCCTGCCTTCAAAAACCTGAGAAAGGTCATAGAATACGATGAATACGGCGCCGCTCCCCTTCTGGGAATAAACGGCGTTTGCTACAAGGCCCACGGGAGGGCCAAAGCCAGGGCGATCAAGAACGCCATCAGGGTTACGGCAGAGGCGGTCAAGGAGCGCATTGTCCACTGCCTGTCAATGGTGGAGGAAGGCTGATGGGAAAAACCAGGGCGATGATGGCAGGTGTAGGACTTGCTCTGCCTGATAAGATCGTCACCAATGACGATCTCTCAAAGATCGTCGACACAAACGACGAATGGATAACAACAAGAACTGGCATAAAGCAGAGGAGAGTAAGCTCCCCGGAAGAGGCGACATCGGATCTAGCCATCAAGGCCTGCAGGGAAACCTTGAAGAACGCGGGCGCCTCGGCGGAAGAGCTTGATCTTATCCTGGTTGCAACAACAACTCCCGATTCGCTTTTCCCGTCGCTCGGATGCATGCTGCAGGAAATGCTTGGCGCAAAGAGTGCGACCGCCTTCGATGTCTCCGCCGCATGTTCCGGCTTCAACTTCGCGCTGTCTGTCGCCTCATCATTCATTGAGCAGGGCCAGTACAAAAACATCCTGGTCGTAGGCGCCGACACACTTACCAAATACGTTGACTGGAACGACCGCGGGACATGTGTTCTTTTCGGCGACGGGGCTGGCGCGGTTCTGCTTAGAGCTTCCACGGACGGCTCCGGCATACTTTCCAACTATCTCATGTCCAACGGCTTTGACGGGAAATACCTTGTCATGCCGGGCGGAGGATCAAGGGATCCTGAATGCAGGAACGGAAGGTTCATTAAGATGGACGGCAAAGAGGTCTTCAGGTTCGCCGTCAAGGCGCTTGAAAACACTGTAAAAAAAGCCCTGGAGCTTGCGGGACTGCAAATAGGCGATATTAATCTCCTTATCCCCCACCAGGCCAACATCAGAATTATTGACCATGCCATAAAAAAACTCGGCTTGCCAAAAGAAAAGGTTTATGTTAACCTTGAGCGCTATGGAAACACCTCAGCAGCGTCAATCCCCATCGCACTAACAGAAGCTGCTGCTGCGGGTCGCATAAAACCCGGGGATATCGTGGCCCTTTCCGGTTTCGGAGCGGGGCTCACAGCCGGGGCAAACATAATTAAATGGAAGAAAAATTAGGAGGGAATTTATAAATGGATTATTTCCTTTCAGAAGAACAGAAGATGGTAAAGGACCTTGCCGCAAAGATCGCTGAAGAAAAGGTAAAACCCGTAAGGGAAGAACTTGACGAAAAGGGAGAATTCCCGTGGGATATAATGAAGGTCTTCGCGGAATCCGACATGTGCGGATTATACATTCCGGAGCAATACGGAGGCTTCGGCGGCGGGACCCTTGAATTCTGCCTGGCTACCGAAGAGATCAGCAGGGTTTGCGGCGGCGTTGGCGTTACATTCGCGGCATCCGCGCTGGGCGCTGTTCCAATACTGCTATTCGGTTCTGAAGAGCAGAAAAAGAAGTACCTGCCGGACATAGCCGCCGGCAAGAAACTTGCTGCTTTCGGGCTCACCGAGGCAAACGCGGGTTCCGACGCGGGAGGCATGGAAACAACGGCAAAAAAACAGGGAGACCACTACGTTATCAACGGAACAAAACAGTGGATTACAAACGGCGGTGAAGCGGAAACCTACACGGTGATCGCGATGACTGACAAGAAAAAAGGTTCAAGAGGCGCAACAGCCTTTATTGTTGAAAAGGGAACGCCAGGCTTCTCCTTCGGCAAAAAGGAAAACAAAATGGGTATCAGGTGCTCCGCCACAAGAGAGCTGGTTTTTCAGGACTGCAAGGTCCCCGCATCCAACGTGCTTGGGAAGGAAGGAATGGGATTTATCGTAGCCATGAAGACCCTCGACAGGACAAGACCGGGCATCGGCGCCCAGGCAGTGGGCATTGCTCAGGGGGCGCTGGACGAAGCATTAAAGTATTCTCGCGAAAGAGTGCAGTTTGGAAAACCTATCTCAACATTTCAGGCCATTCAGCACATGCTCGCCGACATGGCGACTCAGGTTGAAGCCGCGCGCGCGCTGGTCTATGCCTCGGCAAAAACAATCGACGCCGGCGCAAAGGACATAACAAAGGACGCGGCCATAGCAAAACTCTTTGCCTCGGATGTGGCAATGAAGGTAACAACAGACGCGGTTCAGATACTCGGCGGATACGGTTACATGAAGGAGTACCCCGTCGAAAAGATGATGAGAGACGCAAAGATCACCCAGATATACGAAGGCACAAACCAGATCCAGAGAAATCAGATCGCCCTTGGTCTTATCAAGGAAGTTGTCAGCAAGAAATAGGATGAACATTGCAGTTTGTATAAAACAGGTTCCTGACACAACCGAGGTTAAGATCAATCCGGAAACAAATACGCTCATAAGAGAAGGCGTTCCTTCCATAATCAACCCCTTTGACGAGAACGCCATAGAAGAAGCTCTCAGACTAAAGGAAAAGCACGGCGGAAAGGTAACCGTTATAACAATGGGACCCCCACAGGCCGCGGAGGCGCTTCGCAAGGCCGTTGCTATGGGAGCGGATGAAGTCGTTCTGGTCTCAGACCGCGCTTTCGCCGGATCTGACACTTGGGCAACATCATATACTCTTTCGCAGGCCATCAAGAAGCTGGGAACTTTCGACATTATCTTCTGCGGAAAACAGGCCATCGACGGAGACACCGCCCAGGTAGGCCCGGGGATCGCAGAGTGGTTCGGGATTCCGCAGGTAACGTTCGCTTCAAAGATTGAGGTCGCGGATGGAAAGGCAAAGATCGAGAGACTTCTTGAAGAAGTTAACGAGATCGTTGAGTGCCCTCTTCCGGCCGTCATAACCGTTGTCAAACAGATAAACGAACCCCGCCTCCCATCCCTGAAGGGAATGATGAGGGCAAAGAAGGCCGAGGTCAGAACGTTGAATTCCGTGGACATTGAGGCCGACCAGACAAACTGCGGCCTTAACGGCTCCCCCACTTCTGTTGTAAAGATCTTCTCCCCTCCCCCGAAAGGCGGCGGAGAAGTTTTTACCGGAGAAGTTTCTGAAATGATCGACAAGCTGATATTAAAGCTGAAGGAGCAGAAGACAATATAAGATGAGCATTAAGGTTATTAATGAGAAATGTACCGGCTGCACCCTCTGCGTAAAGGCCTGTCCGTTCGCGGCGATAACAATGGAGGGAGAGCGTCCCAACAGGAAAGCGGTAATTGATCTGAACACATGCACTCTTTGCGGCGCCTGCGTTCCTTCCTGCAAATTCAAGGCAATTGAAATCACTCATGAAAAAACCGAGGTCAAGGGAAAGGAAGACTACAAGGGTGTATGGGTCTTTGCCGAGCAGAGAGAAGGAAAGCTACAGTCTGTTTCTTATGAGCTCCTCAGCGAAGGAAGAAAGCTTGCCGACGACCTCAAGACCGAGCTGTGCGCCGTGTTCTGCGGAGATGACTCGGTTGAGGAAGAAGTGGACCATCTGTTCTCTTACGGCGCCGAAAAGGTTTATCTCGCGACACATCCGGAGCTTAAACATTATCATACAGCACCCTACACACGCGCCATTGCCGAAATGATAACCAAGTACAAGCCTGAGATCTTTTTGATCGGAGCCACAACACTGGGAAGGGACCTTGCGGCGCGGCTGGCCATCCGAGTCGGCGCCGGGCTCACCGCAGACTGCACCGGGCTTTCAATTGATCCCGAGAAAAAGATCCTTCTTCAAACAAGACCCGCTTTCGGCGGAAACATCATGGCTACAATCCAAACGCCGAACCACAGGCCGCAGATGGCAACCGTAAGACCAAAGGTTTTCAAGAAATCAAAAGTTGACAGTCCGAAATCCCGCGAAGGAAACCTCATCAAATTCAAGCCGGTTATTAGCGCCGAAGACCTTGTTGTAAAGCTTCTCGAAATTATTGAGGACGAGTCGGTAAAAGTGAATTTAGCCGAAGCGGAGATCATCGTTTCAGGAGGAAGGGGCCTGGGAGAGGCCAAGAATTTTTGCCTGGTAGAAGACCTGGCATCAACTCTCGGCGGCGCGGTCGGAGCGTCCAGGGCCACCGTAGACGCCGGATGGATTTCTTCTCATCATCAGGTCGGGCAGACAGGGAAGACCGTTTGTCCTAAGCTCTATGTCGCTTGCGGAATTTCCGGGGCCGTTCAGCATCTCGCAGGCATGTCGTCCTCCGACACCATTGTGGCGATTAACAAAGATCCGGAAGCCCCGATATTCAAGGTGGCAACTTACGGAATTGTCGGGGACCTGTTTGAAGTCGTACCAGCTTTGACAAAAAAAATAAAGGAAATTAGAGCATGAAGAAGATTGCCTTTGTCTTTCCCGGGCAGGGCTCACAATCTGTGGGAATGGGAAAGGATTTTGCCGGTAGCGAGCTTTTTGAGAAGGCTAACCAGGTTCTCGGCTTTGATCTGAAGAAACTGTGCCTGGAAGGACCTGAAGATGAACTCAAGAAAACCGCGATCACGCAACCAGCCATTTTCACCATATCCGCTATCATCTTTGAGGCACTAAAAAGCAACGGACTGAATGCCTCTGCCTGCGCGGGACACAGCCTGGGAGAATATTCGGCCCTGTTCGCAGCCGGCGCGCTTTCTTTTGAGGACTGCGTAAAGGTGGTGAATCTCAGGGGAACATTCATGCAGGAAGCCGTTCCTATCGGGAAAGGCAGCATGGCGGCGATCATAGGTCTCTCCGCTGAAAAAGTAAAAGAAATCTGCGCTTCGGCATTTGCAGAACCGGCAAACTACAATTCCCCTACTCAGATAGTCATTTCAGGCAGGAAGGAAGCCGTCCAAAAAGCCATGGCTCTCTGCAAAGAATCTGGAGCCAAGCGCGTCATTGAACTCCAGGTATCCGCGCCGTTCCACTCAACCCTCATGAAGCCCGCTCAGGATAAACTCGCGGAAGAGCTTGGCAAGATAAAGATAAATAACGCCAGTGTCCCCGTGGTTTCTAACGTTACGGCAAAGCCCGTACAGGATGCGGGAGAAATCCGGGAACTACTGATAAAACAGGTAACAAGCCCGGTCCTCTGGACAGACTCCATAAAGAATATGTCATTGGATGGAATCAACACGTTTGTTGAAGTCGGCCCGAAAAAGGTTCTCAGTGGTCTCATAAAAACCATCGACAAGAGCGTCGCGATACTCAACGCCGAAGATAATGCTTCAATTGAAAACACATTGAAGGAGGCGTCATCATGAAGCTGAAAGGAAAGGTGGCCTTCGTCACCGGGGCCGCCCAGGGAATAGGCAAGGCAATTGCCGAGGCCCTGGCAAAAGAAGGCGCGGATATCGCCGTTTCCGACATCAACAAGGAGCTGGCGGACAAAACGGCGTCGGAGATTTCTTCCCTGGGAGTAAAGACCGCCGCGATTGCCGGGAATGTGGCAAATCCGGAAGATGTGCAAAAGGGCATCGAAGAAGCCGTAAAGACTCTCGGCGGCATAGACATTCTCGTGAATAACGCGGGAATAACAAGAGACGGTCTTCTCATGCGCATGAAAGAGGCGGACTGGGACCTTGTCCTCGATGTAAATCTCAAGGGAACTTTCAACTGCATTAAGGCCGTTTCTCCCTTGATGATGAAAAAGCGATACGGTAAAATTATCAGCATCGCGTCAATTGTTGGCGAGATGGGCAACGCCGGACAGGCGAATTACTCCGCCTCAAAGGGAGGGGTGATTGCCCTCACAAAAACCGTAGCCAGAGAGCTGGCGGCGCGGGGTGTTACGGCTAATGCGGTCGCGCCCGGCTTTATTGACACTGAGATGACGAAAAAACTTCCGGAAGACATCAGAGCAAAGCTAAGGGAAGCGATTCCTTTATCCAGGCTCGGATCTCCGGAAGATGTAGCGGCCGCCGTGGTATTTCTTGCCTCACCGGAATCAGACTATATAACCGGTCAGGTAATAAACGTTAACGGCGGCATGTATATGTAGCGCAGCAAGAAAGTTCGGTCAAGGAGGTGAACTTAATGGATGAGCAGAAGGTTTTTGAGGAAGTAAAAAAAGTTGTTGTAGATCAGCTCGGCGTCTCCGAAAGCGAAGTTTCCAAGGAGTCCTCATATGTGGACGATCTTGGCGCGGATTCACTCGACACTGTGGAACTCGTAATGGCTCTTGAGGAGTCGTTCGGCACAGAAATTCCGGATGAAGAAGCCGAGAAGATTAAAACGGTTGGAGACACGGTTACCTATATTTTAAAGCACGCAAAAAAGTAGAGCGATTTTTCTAGGAGCGAAATATTGAAACTTCCTAGTCTGAAGATAGGAGATATCGTCGCAAAGTTCCCTATCGTTCAAGGCGGCATGGCTGTTCGCATATCCACCGGCCGCCTTGCGGGGGCAATAGCCGCTGCCGGGGGCATTGGTATCATAGGAGCGTCCGGAATGGAGCTCGATGAGCTCAAGAACGAGATAAACGTAGCGAAAAGTCTCGCCCGGGGCGGAATCTTCGGTATCAACATAATGTTCGCGGCAAGAGACTTTTTTAACGTGGTGAACACCGCGATAAGGGAAAAAGTCGACGTCATAATTGCCGGCGCCGGCTTTTCGAGGGACATCTTCAAGATAGCCGCGGGAACGGGAATAAAGATCCTTCCTATAGTGTCGTCCGGAAGGCTCGCGAAAACCGCCAGGATCTGCGGCGCGGACGCCATCGTGGTCGAAGGCAAAGAAGCAGGCGGACATCTCGGAACAGACAGACCGACGCTTGAGATTCTTCCGGAAGTCATGGCCGAAGCCGGAGATCTCCCGGTTATTGCCGCAGGGGGCCTGACCACGGGCAAGGAGATTTGCGAAGCTCTCAAACTGGGGGCGTCAGGAGTGCAGATTGCCACGCGATTTGTGCTCGCCGAGGAATGCAACGCGTCCAAGCAGTTCAAGGAGCTTTACCAGAGGGCAAAAAAGGAAGATGTGGTGCTCATTACTTCTCCCGTTGGACTGCCCGGCAGGTCGATAAAGACCGAATTCGTTGATAAAGTCTTGAAGGATAAAGCGCCTAAGCCCGTGGGATGCGACTACTGCCTGAAGCACTGCTCGCTCAAGTACTGCATAATTCAGGCGTTGATCAACTCTCAGAGGGGAGACGTCGAGCACGGGATCGTATTCACCGGCGAAAACGTCTGGAAGATCAAGAACAGGACAATCAGGCCGGCAAAGGAAATTTTTGACGAAATCGTTAAAGAAGCTGAGGAGTGCTATAAGCCATGAAAAGAGTCGTCGTCACTGGAATGGGAGTCATAACACCGCTGGGAGAAGGTGTCGAAGCGTTCTGGCAGAATCTTCTGCAGGGCAAAAGCGGGGCAAGGAAGATTTCGGCCTTCAACGCGGAAGGTTTTACTTCTCAGATAGCCGCGGAGGTTCCGGACTTCGATCCCCAGAAATACATGGATAAAAAGGACGCGAGGAAACTTGTCAGGTTTATCCAATTCGCCGTAGCGGCCTCAAGACTGGCTCTCGAAAGCGCCAATCTCTCAATTACTGCCGATAACGCAAAGGATATCGGAGTCCTGATCGGATCGGGGATCGGCGGCGTGGGTTTTTTCGAGGAACAGGCAAAGGTCTTGGCGGAAAAGGGCC
>Ga0209536_100009930_pt1 | contig 14082 bp, 37 predicted proteins | sample DeeMarSeWOR28_12_FD_187461 | JGI IMG/M metagenome (GOLD analysis project Ga0209536, IMG submission 187461) | Marine sediment microbial communities from White Oak River estuary, North Carolina - WOR-2-8_12 (SPAdes) (version 2) | ecosystem: Environmental > Aquatic > Marine > Intertidal zone >...
AGCAAACCCGAAACGGTACAGAGTACCGTCTCCAGGTTGCATCAGATAATTGTGGACATTGGTGTCCACTACTACGTTTCTATTTTTCATGAGTGTACCCACACTACCTTATAGAATACTTTCCTTGCGTCATCATATTGAACATCAGATACGCCACGAACCTCAGTCAAACCCTCTTTCTTTGCTTGCTGAATCACTTTGGTCGTCTTGGTCTCCAGTTCGTCCTTCGTCCGAGCTTCTATTCGCATAAACGCTCCACCCATCTTCTTGCTCCTTTCGCCTTACGGCATCTTTTATGGCATTCTTTGACAACAAGAACCACGATGCAATCATAGACATAATCGCCAATATAACACCTGGGACAGGGAGAAATAGCGCCGCCAGAATTAGTAGCAACGCTATTCCTGCAAAGTACACCATATTCCTACGGGTCGCCTCAAGTTCAGCGTCCGTCATTTCGAATATGCTGTCTGGACCTGTCTCAGCCTCTTCCATCCACGCCTCAAGGCGTTTCAGGTACGAAGTCAAAATAGAATCTTGGTGCCCCATGCGGAGAACCATTCTGATTCAATGAACCGACTTCACCTGTGTCCTTCTTGACCACATTGAACATCATCCCGTATGAGAAGTGGGCATTACTGGTCTTGAACGCATCGCCCAAGATACGGTAATCCCATACGTTGCCTTCTCCATAATCCTCGTTGTAGGCTCTCCAGGCTTGCTCAGTTTCCTTCGGGTCATAAAGTTTTCTTTCTCCTTCATCAGGAGTATAGCCATACTCGGCAAGGTGTTCAGCATGAGTTTTCATCAATCCTCCTTCTCACTGAATAGCATCTATGTCACGCAAATATGCGGCACCCAGGTCATCATTCTCGATAGCGTCTCTGGCAGCTTCCGCAGGAGTGGCACCGTCTTCAAAGGCATCATAGTACATCCAGTCTACAAGGTCACTGTGAGTAATCATGCCATAGGTCAGTTTGCCGATTTCAGCATCGACACGTTCCATCCATTCATCAAATGTCATCTGTAACCTCCTTGAGTGCGGCTTCAAATAAGTCTTTCAGAGCCATCAAATCAACTGGTTTCATGATTCGTGCAAAGCCTGACGTAGAGTCGTTCTCCTTGAAGAACACTTTGTACAAGTCTCCGTTCAACCAAGTAAGTTCAATCAAGAAACCACCAGACGAAAGAGTCACTTCTTTCGTATGTTCAGTATGTTCCTCTTCATCACGGTGTATCCAAGCCTTAGAATATGGCATGTTGTACATTATGTCTCCTTCGGATATAACTCAATTTTGTATTTACTTGGTTTCTTATCCAGTAGTGCCTCTGTTTCCAGAATGTGGGCTATGGTCTCTAGGGTATCAGAGAGTCTCTCTTTCTCATCTGTAGTGAAAGAATGGGCTTGGCGGTCATTCTTCCAAACCCATATCCTCCACTTGACTTCATGTGGTACAGTCATTACATGTCCCATTCAGATGGGAATTCACCTTCATCGAACAGGTCTTGTTCATATCTGGCATCAATTATCTCGCCTTGAACCTTCTCGGGTAATTGCAAGCCATTAGGAACAATCAAGCGATTATCCCGTTTCAGGACAAATTGCAGTAATTCAACAATATCCCCGAATCGTGGATTCTGAATCACCTCTTCACCTCGGAAGAATGCTTCAAAGATATAAGGGGTGAGTGCCGCAATTGTGCGTTCCACCTGATATGCGGCATCTTCGACATCTATTTCAGCCAAGCCATACAGCTTGGACGTATATTTGTCTTGCTTACTTTCAGACGCCTGGACAACTTTCTCCAGCCAGCGCAACTTGTAGCGAATGAGATTCAGGAGATGTGTGGTCTCCATTTCTGCGACACGCTGCTTAGTTCCATCCTGACTGATATGTGTATGGTCTAATATCATTTTTATGCTCCTTTCTGGTAAAATGGGTCTATGCCAGAACTCACAGAAGCTACTAGACTCATGCGAGTGGCACAGACAGTTGAAGTCTTAGGACTTATCATGCAAGAAGGCATGAAAGTCTCAGAGGCTTGTGAACAAGTCGGTATCACTGAACGTGTATATCGTGATTGGCTCCACAAGGGTGATAACACCATTGAGGCTCTTCGTGGCTTTCTGACTATGGCACAACGAGAGCAATTGTCCAAGATAGTGACTGCACGATTGCAAATTGTTGACCTAATCATAGCCGACGCACTGGACCCACTTACTGCCCCGAAGGACAGAGTAATGCTGGAACGACGCTTAGATGAGATTGCATTTGAACTGCAACGCACACACCACGCCGTTCCAGGCATTGAAGAGGATGCAAACAAGTTCCTCAAAGAAGGTCCTGTTATCGAGTCAAAGAAGTCACGCCTAGCCAGTATTGACGTGGAACGTACAAAGGACGGCGTGACAGTCAATGTCTACGAAGAGCATGATGTGATAGACATCACACCTGACCTTGAGGAGGAAGCTTCACAATTACGTCCTCGCCTACGGGAGAAGTAACAGGATATTCTTCAACCCAATAGTCTTTTCCCGAAACGGGGTCATGACAGATGTGGACTAAATCCCCATCATCTGTCACAACCCACGTTTTCATTATGCTAAGCGTCAAGGTTGGCAGTGAGTTCATAGATTCGGAGTTTATATCCGACATTCTTTTCTCTCACTCGTGCTTTCTTCAAGTCAGCCTCAGCTTCCTTCAGTTCAATCATGGATTGACGAAGTTCAGTGTATAAGGTCCGATTGGACTCGATTTGAGCGGCAAGCCGCTTGTCATCGTTCCAGCGTCCTCCACCAGGTGGAGATTCTCCAGCACCTTCAACGTTCTTCAGCCATCTATTTTGGGCTTCAGCCCACAGTTCTTGCTTATCTTCCAGCGTAAGCTCAGCGTCAAGAAGACGGTCAATGGCGTCCTGTACATCGGACGCCACGCCGTCAACCTGCGCCTGAAGCTCTCGCAAGTTCAGCGCAGTAAGTCCCATTATCTACCTCCTAGAAAGGAATCTCTTCTTCTTCTTCAGCAGGGTCACCACCAGTTGGGGCACCATTTCCGTTAGACTTTCCAGGCGGGAACGCAAAGTCAAGAATTGTCATTTCGTATGAAGTGCCAGTGGAACCATCCTGGCGCTGATACGTGCGGGGATTACCGTTTTCATCAGGATTCAGACGACCAGCAATATAGATACCATCGCCCTTATGGAAGTATTGGTTGATTACCTCAGCCAATCCAGCCCAAGCCGAGCCACGTACCCATGTGGTCTCTTCATGTTTTTCACCATCACTACCAGTCCACTTACGTGTGGTAGCAACACTGATGTTTGTGACCGCTTTACCCTCAGGGGTATAGCGCATTTCGGGGTCACGCCCCAAACGTCCAAGGATTTCAATTCTAAGCATCTTGCACCTCCAAAAGGTTGAATAACTTATGTGTCGAGAGTAATCCTTCGTGGTTACTCATAGCCACTGTCACGACACCATCCATCATTCGGATGGTCACCTTACCACGCGGCTCATTTGAATTTCCCCCAAGGTCAATGACAATTCGTTGAGTCCGCTCATTTCTGCTCTCCTGACGGAATTCGTAGGAGAACGGCGTTGCTATTGGCAACTTTTGGTCATGCAGGTACGAGTCCATGTGCCTCCTCATATTCTTGCTTGGTTATGAATTTAGCATTTATCAGGGGTTTCGCCTCATCCCGAAAGTGCTCGGGGATTGTTCCTTGGTGCCACATGTTGTTAGTCTTGACAGGAAGTTCATACAAGTCATGCTTGATGTAGAATGTCCTACCGCCATAACCCAGGAATCCTTTATCACGCTCTGAGGGTCCTTTCTCTCCAGGCGTCAGGATGTTCCCTAAATAGTGGCACTCATAGTCCGCAGACAGGATATACACTTGTGGTGCCTCGATTTGTTTCTCAATGCGCTCAATGAAGAATGCACAAGTAAAGCAACAGTGCTTATCCTTCATGATGTCCAGGGTATAAGACTTTGAGTAGTTATACTGGAAGTCATCACCGCAGATTGAGCATGTGTGTTTCCGTGCCCAAATGGACCAAGTATGGTTCTCATACTTTTTCCAGTTCGCTCTCTTCAGATTGAACATTTGGTCACGGTACTTTTCAGCCTCCTCTCGGGTCTTGAAACCCTTAGGTTCCTCCACAAGAATCCATTCACGTCCCAGGTCACGATAGTCACCTTCTTGACGGAAATGGAGCACTCCGTACTCGCCATCAAATGGATGTTTCTGTTCAGCGTTACAACACTCACTCATGTATGCACCTCCCATACGGCGTCTGGATTGTTTTTAGCCCAATGTGCTAGCAGTGCTAACACCCATCCTGCATTTCCAGGCATGGGTGCCCAATAGCCACCAGTGTCATAGACAAGCCCTTTGCCAATAAGCACAGATACTTCATCCCAATTATCAGGGTTATTCAGTTCTTCAGTTGTCCATCCCTGGTACTCCATTGGAATGTTTCCACCGAGAATGGCTGATACTTGCCATGTGTACCATGGACCTGTATATTTCTCAGTGCCAAGAGCGTCAGCGCCAGCTTGCAAAGCTTTCGCAGTCTCAGCACCAGTCTTACCATCGAGACCTACAATGCCCTCTTCACCTAGATGTTCACGGAAGTGAGCGCCATAGTTCCAGGTCACATTTATCCAGGCTTCCTCATTCGGTATCTCGGCATACTCAATACCGTCAGCGAACCTAATAGGCTCGACTTGCTGAATTCCCCCGCCACTGAATGGCGGTACTCGGACAAGTTCATCGTCCTTCTTTAGATAGATGTCATAACTCATAGTTCCATCCTTTCATAGATATGCCAAACCCAAACACCTTTCTCGATGACTGTACACAGCCACTTGTAACCAGCATCATTAGGCACCGCTTGACCAGTGGCAACAACATAGAATAGCCGTCGTTCCATTGGTGCGTTAGGGTCTAACTCGAACCATAGAGAGATTTCATTCCTTTCCAATGATGCGGCATGTAGAAACTTAGCTCCCTCTGGTAGCTCAAGCCATTCACCGCCATCCTCATTTCTGTTGAGTTTGAACTTCCATATTCTCATGTTTCACTCTCCATCCAAATAGGCAACCGAAGCAAATCTTGTCGCCAGACGCACTATGTACGGTATGTGCATTACATATCTGAGCGCCACAACTGGCGCAGAGTCTTTCATGTTTGCTTGTACAGGCGATGCAATACTGGTCAGATGTCACTTTCACTTTCTTTCTTCTTGGCAATTATCACTCCATTCTCATCTACGCGGTCCACAGGGCACCCCTCCGCGTATCTGTCATAAATGTCAAAGGTATCTCCAACGTTACCGTCAAACATACCTATGAACTCGGATTCACGACCACGGTCTATCCTTTCGGATACCCACCTACCGTGTCTCCGTCCTTGGTGGTCAGGGCAACCCATCCCACCGTAGAAGGTGCTCAGGAGCACTTTCTCGCTAAGCCCTCTAGCAAGGTCATGCTCTCTGAGCCTCTCTACTATCTCATCTTCGACCTCATCTGTGACTACTGCTGGATAGCAGAGCCACAGAGTGTAGAGGCCGTAAGATGAGAAGAGGACCTCCTTATCATCAAGATTGATGGAGGAGTCCTCTACTGTCATTAGGTACGCCCAATGTAAATGTTCGCTTTGAACACATCATTGAGCCACTGAAAACCACCAGAGCTGGCAAGCTGGTGCATCTTCTTGCCTGGAGCTGGTTTCTTCAGGTCAGCATTACGGTCAACGACGAACACAAAGTGCTCATCGGTTTGTACAAACTTCAGGTTGGGACCAAGTTGCTTGGCTTGTTCCAGATTGATTTCCATCTTAGACCTCCTCGAACTCTTCACCGATGTTCACACCATACTTTTCAGCAAACTGGCGCAGGAACCGCTTGAGCTGTGTTGGGCTGGTGGCAAGCATTATCGTCCGCTGGATGTTCTTTCGTGCTTCGAACAATTCAGCGATTTCATCAGCGTTCTTATCCCCAAGCTCACGCAGGATGTCAGGGAAAATAGATTTGGCACGAATATTTATCCTGCTATCGTTACCGAGAGTAGAATGGTATCGTGCCTCAGTGTCGTATTTCTGGACACCAGCTTCATCGAGTAGGTCAGAAACCTCATTAGCGATTTCTCTGGTCTTGTCCCGCAGGGCTGTGTATTTCTGGTAATGCTCATTTGCCAGAGCATCTGTAGACTCGTACTCTTCAAGCAGGTCACTGATACCAACTTCTTCAGCCACCCGCTCACGGGCGATGTTCATTGCGCCTTCAATCAGTTCTCTGCCAGATTGTGCTTCGAGTTGCTGGATACGTGCACTCAGCTCTTCGTTGATAATCTGGGTCCAGAATTCCTTATCTGCTTTTCCTAATGCCATGACTAGCCTCCTATATTTCCTGCTGTTCGTCGCACTCTATGGCGTATTGAGCACGACTTGACTTAACTTCACCAATCTTGACCACTTTGCATTTACTCCCGCTTAGTTGTGCATCCATTTCAAAATGCACACTCCAGCATGACTTCTTGTGTTTCAGATAAAAGTCATACTCAGCCCAATCTTTCTTGTTGTCGGTTTCACGGTCAATCTCCCAACCAAGCTTTGTGAACTCAGTCAAGATTTGGTCAGCAAGCTCCTTATCCCATGGAGCCTCCAGTCTCATAGTGCCACCATCCTTATTGTAAAGCCAGGATGATGCACTATATGATACATGGACATGTTCCATGTCGATGCCCACTCCATACAATTCAGGCCAGATTTCGGGATGATTAGCTACATCTTTTTTTAGCACACGCATATTCTGTGCCTTACTGAAGAGCTTGCTCATCGTTGTTTCGTGTTGCTCAATCACCTTCTTATAGACACTAGATGTCATATTTAGCCTCCTTCTATGGTCTGATTGAACTAGTAACAGGGGGATGTTCTAGTATCATTGGTAAATAGAAAAAGCTCAATTCTGGGTCCACTTCAGTCGGGGGGAGACCATTACAGGTGTATGCAGCTTCTATGGTTTTGTACCATCCATGAACTTCACTCCACCTCATAATGTCTCGTACCCACGTTGTTTTGATTAGTGGCACTCCGTCAACTATGCCGCAGTTGTTGGCATCAGGAAACTGCCATAGAACACGCCAGTCACTTATGGGGTAACTGTCTGCCGCAATAGACAGCACAGCCAGGACTAACAATAGTAAAACAATCTTGAGTTTCATTCATCTTCCTCCTCATATTCATGTCTATAGATTACATCAGTATCAATGCCACTGTTCTGAATCTCTTGTTCAAGGATTTGCATGACGTTTTCCAGGAGAGGAGCACGTTTCATAACGCCCTCACGTTCTTTATCATCAATGAGCACCTGACTGAACTGTGGTGCCATGTAATTCTGAAAGCCTGGAATCCACTCATTCAAGCGATTGTACAAATCATTTACAGTTGGCAGTGCGCCACGCTGTACCCCAATCCAAACATTAGGGTCCTTAGTTGCGAACTCACCTGTATCAGCGGACAACCACAGTTGTGCATAGTAGGTGGCAAGGGGTGAATCCCAACCAAGTACCATCTGGAAATTGACAAGTGGATAGTTGCTCAAGTGCACTTGGTATTGTGCATTAGGTCTTTGCAGAAGGAAGTAATCCTTCCCAGGTTCGGTCTCTAGATAGGCACTCAGTAACCCCGTCTTACAGTGTATGTACCTACGACTCATAGAGTCCTCCTTACTTTTTGAATAGGTCGTCGTTGCGTGACAGTCTGCTCGAATTCATACAGATAAGGGTAACCAGAACAGCACTAACCACAATCCAGCAAGTTACCGCCCACTGTATCCAGTACCAGTTTTGTGCAAACCATGTGGCATACCACCACGTTAGGATGTCCTCCATAGCATTAGCTCCATAGGTCAAAATAGTATTTCTTGAAATAACGGAAACCATTGTCAAAATGGACCTGAAGGTCGTGTCGCTCACTTTTGACACGTTCCTGACCACCAAGCTCATCAACGATTTCAGAGAATCTATCAACTGAACTTAGAAAGTCGTTGTCCTCTTTTTCAAGGATGGCATGAGCCTCATTATAGATTGGAAGCTCATTCTCTTCCAGCAGTCGGGCACACTCAAAGCCCTCAGCCATAATCTTGAGATACTCCTGCCAACGTTCTTCTTCATCACCAATGTTTTCATCCTCATCCATGGCTACCATGTGTCCCATTGGGCTTCCTGGCTCATCAAGGATTGGAATGCTTTTGGTCACTTTAGCAAACTCACGTAACCAGATTGGCATATACTGATTCAGGTGACTGTCGATAGCCCATAATACACGGTCATCCCATCCTCGAAAGACACGTTGCCACGCATAGCGTAGCAGTCGGAATGTTTCTTCCAAGAACATGATTGGGTGACGTACATAATGGTATCTAGTGTAAGTGTAACCCCATAGTTTCATTTGAACTCCTGTCGATACAGGCGTACTGTACCCTTGTCATAATCTACCTCTTTTCGCCAATGCCAGAAGTATAGCCCACCAAGAGGATTGACAGGTACACTCAGCTTGTTTTGCAGAATGGACCTGTACTCATCCTCATATCTGGCAAGGAAATAACCGATTGTCATTTCCTCTTCGAGAACCCACTCCACGGGTGGATATTTATCCACTGGTGAGAACTCGTTATTTTTTTAGAAATTCAAGGATGGCATCTGATATATCAGATACGTCCTCTCCCATCTTGGCACCAACCAACAAAGTTAGCAAAGTAATCACGCCAATCAAAGGCTCAAGAGCTTTGAAATAAGGCACAGAAAGTGTTAGTACAGGGCCATCTTCCTCATTCAAAAACAGTACAATGACCATGATAGAAAGCATGGCAATTGCATCAGTTATATCGTCATCAATATCTAACTCGGACAATCGTTTAGCTTCAGTGGCAAGCAAAGCAATAGTCTCACCATAGTAGTGTCCTTCAACCATTCCAGGGGGCAAATCAGGGATATTGAAATCTTGTTTTGGCATTATGAACTCCTTAGTTCAGATTGATGTTCTCACGAACTTTGTTCTGGTGATGCTCTTTGAACTTCTCCGCAGCTTCAGGGTCTTCAATGAATTCTTGACCAAGCAGAGCGGCGATAGCCCACTCTTTGTGCATATCTTCATCACCACGTTTTTGACCAGTTATGCAGTTCTTGACAGCTTTCTCAAGCGCATCTTGGAAATCCCAACCATTGACAGTCAGAAGACTGGCTAACAGTTCCAAGCCCTCATGTGGACCTGGGCACAGTTCAGAAACAATACACATCAAGCAGTGAGTATATTCTTCATTACCAATACGAACACGGTTTGTATCTTCAATTTTTACTACGAGTTGCTCTGTCATGACTATCCTCCTTATCTCCACGCGGTGGAGATTCTGAGTCCTCCTCTTCAATCAAGTGCTCACTACCTTCTTTGCAGAAGGTCATAGAAAGCACATTTTCATCGTCGTCTCGTTCCACGACCACATTTTCAAACCATGTGCTCATGAAGTAGATAGCCACAGTCATTTTGAACTTATCTATCAAATTCACTGAATGACTCCTCGTTCACCCATAACTCACCTTTGATGGCATCCCTAGCATTCTCAACGATGGTATCGAGTAAGTCCATCAAATCTTCAGGGTCACATCGTTCAGGATGGTCACGGCTTGCTAATCCGTCATAGTCTTCAGCTAGCCCAATGATGTCAGTGAGACAATCCTTGAGTACGTTCTCGTAACTGAAGTCTTCAAGAAAAGCCATGTTCACCTGGAACTCTTCCCATTTCGCAGACCATTTCACCACAGGGATTGTATCTCCCCCAAGGGTGTTCCCCTTACGTCTTGCAGTAATAAGTATTCTATTTTCACTCATAATAGCCGCACCATAGACATTTCCAGCCAGCACCAGTCCAGTAGAACCACCGCTTCTTCTCACAATGTGAACAATATGCTGGTTTCATTAGTAGCCCTTCTCACGTACCCGTTCAAGAAATTCAGCCTCAGCTTGTGCCAGTTCAATTGCATGCTCTCCCTGTGGGTCGAGCACATCTTCATAGGCGTAAAACTCTTCATAATCCTCGTATGGAGTATTCCCACATCCACTCAAGCCAGTGTATGCTTTGATTGGGCATCCATCGCAACCATCAGAAGAACCACTGAACTCACGGCTATGAAATCTCTGACATAGAGCACAGGTCTCAATGCCACCATCCATGATATATCTACCCTCTTCATCTATCGCTTTAGCCAGGGCATGCCACTTGGCTATGGATATATCCAGCAGCTCACTGGTAGTCTTCTTGTCCAGGAACTCTATCCATGCTCCTCTATCTCGTGGCTTTAGTTCTGGCATCTCACTCCAGTTATTTTTGCCAATCATCAAATAGTCAAATATATTCATGGGAACTCCTTTCTCATGATTGGTGTCACCTGAGTTTCTCCACGCCGTGGAGAATACTGCATAATGACATATCTGTCACCACCAATCCAATGCTTTCGCTTCTTGTAAGGACCTACTATCAGCTTGCCATTATGCGATATACGGGCATGCTGTCCAGGCTTCAAGTTAGCGATGAACTGGTCGAATTCCTCAATCGTTTGGAACGCTGACACCAACTTCATTGAGAGTATCCTCTGCTATCTTGATAATTTCCTTGATGATGTTATCCCTATACTTGATAGGGTCAATACTGTATGCGGCGGCTGGTCGTGCAATCTGCCGTAGCGAAGTAATCATCAAGTTATTCTCACTAGCAAGCTTGGTAATCTCTTGAGCATTTACAGCTATCTTAGTCTCAAGGTCAAGAATGACTTCTTCAATGTTACGGTCCTTCCACTCTATCTTAGACATTCGAAGGGCACCGATGTCAGGGCTACAAGAGCACCTACGAACATGCCAGCAATATACATGGCAAACCGCTGTTCACGAGCAGGAGCCATCTTCAATGCCCTCTGCATCCCATTGTACACAACCACGATAGCAAGTATCTTCAATCCCCATATCAACAATTCAACTATCATAATCGCCTCCTCTCTCTCTATGTATCTCACATATACTAATCAACGTCACATCCTCTATCTCTGTACGCTCATCCACCCAATCGTAAGAGACCTCTATCTCTACCTTACAACCGCATGGAAGCGTGTACTCATGTATCTCCATACCTGAACTCCTTTCAGCAGGATAAGACCGCTCGTGGTCACTCCTATGCTCTATGAAAAGGCTTTCGGTATTCATTATACCAGTATTTCTCTAACAATGGGACCCTTCCCCACCCCCATGTATCCACGGGGTGGAGGGCACAGAGGCAGGGAAGGCATCGTTCAAGATACAGACAGTGCAGGAGAAGACCCAAGGCAGGGGTACGGACCTGGGGCCAGACTCAGTACACTCGTCAGATGTGGTATTCCCCCCGATGTGGGCCACCCCCTGACACAGGGTCTCCCCCTGGAACTGCTATGCCAAGGGATGGCTAGTTCAGGGTCGCTAGGTCTCTCCCTATTGGGAGAGTTCAACGGTCCAGCCGTTCTTTGCTGAAATCTGGGCGAAGCGGACCTTGGCGTCCAGACTTCCGTCCCAGTTCATGGTTTGGGTATCACCTCGGTCGGTGTGAACCACGACTAGCCCAGGGGCTACGTCGAGCATGTTCACCTCTTCCTCGGTGCCAAACACACGGACAGTTATGGGCTGGCTGACATCCACGGACGATGGCTTTCCCGATTTGATTTTACTCACCTCGGCGCGGGTCTTTTGATGGACACGCTTGAAGGTCACCGTCTTGTTGTAGCGGGCGTTGCGGTCTTCCAGGCGGGCTTCGGGGTCTTCGATGCTGATGTTTTCAATCACTGCCTCAATCCAGGGCTGGAATGGGACCGTGCGAACACGGGCATTGAAACCCTGAGCGGCAGCTTGAAGCCAGTCAGCATAGCGGGTCTGTGGGATTTCGCTTTTCTTGGAAAAGCCAGACAACTTGAACTTACCATTACGGCGGTGCAAGTTTGCCCAACCTTCAGGATAGGCGGCCTCGCGCACAGATGGGACCTTCAGCTCACCATCGTAGCCTACTGCAACGAAACCGATGTCACTGGCGTAGTAGGGGAAGTTCCCATCTGCGTCATGTTTGTCGGCTCGTACAAAAAGCATACCAAGTTCTTCGTCAGTGAAGGGCGAGTCGAACAGCCCATGAGTCAGCAGGTCCAGGTAGGCACTAATGAGTGCTTTCCCGTTAGCATTGTCAAAGGCGTTGCGGGTCTCGATGGTATTGGTTGGCATGCCTTCGTCAAGGTGAAACTCGACATAGGCGATGCGACCTTCGTCGTCCGCTTCTTGCGTGAAGATGTCGGTGTCGGGTAGGAAAATTTTAGGCATTGTTATCTCCTTATGATTGTGAATCGTTCTTGGATGCAACCGACTCAGCTCTATCATCATAGGCTTGGTCGTCAGCTCGGGCCATCTCAAACGCTTCGTCAATGTTGACCTGGAGTACACCAGCCCAATAGAGGCCGACTGCGTTCTTGATTTCGCCAATTTTCGCACTCACAACCTGGAGGGAATCCCTCACAGGTGCGGTATCAGGCGCACGGTAGATGTTCACACCATCAACCTTGCGGCTTCTGGCGTTCAGCCTACCTTCCAGTTCCTCCTTCTCTTTGATTAGGACTGCAAGCGGATTGCTTGAGTCTTTCATCATCCGAGACAGAGTTTTCCTGGTCAGCTGGACAGCCTTGACGTTAGCTTCCCTTACAGTGACCTGTTTCTCGGCTTCAGCAAGAGCAAGCTCCGCTTCTTCGAGTTGAGGTTGCAGGGTCGCAAGCAGGGCGTCCATGTTCTCATCAATCAATGGAATGTCTTCCACTTTCTTGACGAGTTCACTGACCTCCACACTGGCAAGGGCTTCCATTCCCTTCCCAACGGTCGCTTTCTTTCTAGCCATGGTATTTACCTCCGTCGTACAGATTGCGCGGGTAGCCATTCCGCAGAATCACGGGCACCGCACGGCTAATGCAGTGCTTAGGTGAATCTGGCTTTAGTGCATAGCACCTCCTGTGTGTATAAATTTGACCGAAGTCAGACACACACGCCTACTCTCCACGGGGTGGAGAGCAGGGGTTCGGTCCGACTAGAATGGTGGTTGCATGTCCAGGGCATCAGGGACATAGGCATGGAAACCCGTCCAGATGTTCGTGCGTACCTCTCGGGTGAGGTTCATCTTTTTGAGGACACGGGCCAGTGCCAAGCGGGCACCAAACAGTGGTTTGAAAACATCGTTAGGGTGGCATGCCGCATAATCGTGTGCAGTCTTACCACGATGGGTGATTGTGCACTTGATGATGCGTCCACCCACGTCGCCCGATTTGAGAACCACAGGCAAGGTATTCTCTTCGAACTTGACAGTGGTTAGGGGATAAGCCTTGCCCTTACTGCGATTGGTCCAAGGCGATTCGACCAGGAATTCAGCGAGCAACATATCGCACCTCTGCGGTTTTCTGGTTGGTCACGAATACGTTGCGGGTCCGTGGGATGTATAGAGGCTGTGCCGTGTTCTCTTCAAAGAAGCGGTATGTGGCACCCATGCAGACGAACATATCCACGTAGCCCCACAACTTGATGCCCAGGCGGTTGCGAATTATGACGATTTCAGTAACCTTCCCTTCGTCGTCACGCTTCAGGGAGCAACCCGCCAGCTCCAGGGCTTTCGCCTTTTTTGCTTCCAGGCGCTTTGCCAATGCTTTCAGTTCTTCTTTAGTCATCTTTTTTCTCCATAAAGGGATTTGTAGGGGGATGGTGCAAACATCCCCCAATAAGGCACCTATTTGGATTCGCGGATTTCGAGCACCCGACCACTGTTGTCAGTTACGACGGTACCACTGTGGCGCACACCGCCCATGGGCGATGGGGTCCCTACCCTGCGACCTGTGTTGACATCCAGCTTTTGCACCACTGGAGCGGTCTTAGGATAGGTCTTTCCGCTAGGAGAAGACTTTCCTGGCATGTACAGCACCTCCTTTCTGCGCTATATATTTAGGAATACACCTAGAGCACAGACGTAGGGACAGGAAGCCCC
>Ga0209536_100009931_pt1 | contig 14079 bp, 8 predicted proteins | sample DeeMarSeWOR28_12_FD_187461 | JGI IMG/M metagenome (GOLD analysis project Ga0209536, IMG submission 187461) | Marine sediment microbial communities from White Oak River estuary, North Carolina - WOR-2-8_12 (SPAdes) (version 2) | ecosystem: Environmental > Aquatic > Marine > Intertidal zone >...
AAATCTGAGCCGGCATCCCGGTGCCGTTCCCCACCCGCACCACGAGACTGGCGGCTGTCAAAGAGATGTTGTCCAGCTCGTCTGGTAGGTCGATCTCTTTCTCGAGAGGATCCACGGTGAAAGTTTGCTCTGGAATACTGCCGGTGATCGTACCAATGCTCAATAAGGTTGGTGCCACGGCAGCGGTGAGGCTGTGTGCGGCCAGTAAGTGGACCGGTACACCGCCGCTGCCCGGAGAGGTTACTGTCACAGTGATGTTGAGCTCCGAAAGGGGATTGCCATCGGACGAATATATTCGCAGACCGGCGAGATCCAGACTTTGTTGAGCCGTCGTGAAAGCCGGCAACCAATAGGTCGTGACCAGAGGGTAACCAGCTGGATTGACGATTTCGTGCCATAGTATTTGGGCCTCGCAAGGGATAGGCAAGCCATTGGTGAGGTCGAAATTCATCACGCCGCTCAGGATTTCCGCCTCGACCACTCGGATCGTGTCCGGAAGCGCCGTTTGGTAGTCACCGTCGAAGTTCTGGGGATTGATCACCGCGACCGATTCGTTGACTTGCAGGTCAACCAGTTTGGCTTCGAGCTCCACGCTGTCGTCAGCATGAATGGTGACCTGCCCGGTCGAACCTGGCGAACCACCGGTCAACTGTACTGCAACGTTACCGGGAAGGATGACGCCAGCCAAATCTGCCATCGCCGTGGCCTGGCTGTCCGGAAGAATCTCCTGAAGGAATACGACTTCAGCTAAGTTACCACCGGTTCCCGCGTCGATCAGAGTCGCCCGGATCTGAGCCGGAGACGAAGTGCCGGACACGGGTACGGGTAGGTTGTTGGTCAGCGTGACGACTAATTGACCCGACGCGACGTCTGCGCTCACTAGCCCATCAAACTGTTCGGTTCCACTGGAGAGGTCGAAATCGAAGGCAGGCACGACAACCGACATACCGTCCAAGATAACGGCTTCTGGGTACATATCACCCAGGGTGAAGGCAAAGTAGGTCGAATCTGCCACATCCAGAACGTAGTTGCCGACCTGAACATCTATATCAGCGGCTTCGATCTCAGCGGTCAGGTCCATGTCAAAGGTGACCGTGTCTGGATCCCCTTGGATCGAGAAATTCAGAAAGTCGTCAGGACCAACGACCACGTAATCCTCGTCTTCGATGACCTCGGCCATGTCGATCCTCTCCTGCCCGATGGGTAATGTCAGTCGGGTGGAGAAGGTGGGCAGGGCGGGTTCTTCTATTTCGCAACCGCCTAAACTGCCCAACATCCAAAGCGACGCCACTAAAGCGGCTGCCCAAAGCGACTTGGTATGGCCAGAGGCCGAACTGGTAGGGGATTTCCTGTCTGCCATGACTGGCTCCTTTACCACGGAGGAATGTCAGCACGGGCTCGTGACAATCGCCGACAGTGAAAAAGCCATACCGCTCTCAGTCGGCAGGAAGGAAAAGAAACATCATGGAATGATAGGGAACGAAACGGAACCAGGAATCCAAGTGGGCTGCGCTTGGATGGTATGAGATCTCAGGAAGCATTGCGATATACAACCAGACTTTTCGGGATTACGCTGCATCATGCAACCAACTCTGGAGCAGCGGTGGTATGGTCACGTCGCCGTCCCCTCGACTGGAAAGACGGATCACCTCCCAGCTTGACCATTCACCGACCGGCTCACTAGTATCATGCCCATTGGGATGTCCCTCCTGCGAAAGTCATATAGGATGACCGTCTATTTAATCCGCCGCTTGTTATCCTCCTTCTTGTTGGTGATAGCTTTGTTGTCGGTCGTTTTCTTCGTGATTCACGCAGCACCGGGCGATCCTTTGGATCTCTATGCTGACTCCGATCTCGACGCGTCCCAGCGGGATCTGATCAGGCAACGTCTCGGACTGGACCTGCCGGTGTGGCAACAATATATCCACTGGCTCGCAGCGGTTTTGTGGCATGGAGATTTTGGCACGAGTTTGCGCCAGCATAGACCTGTGCGAGAGATTCTTCAGGAGGCCATACCCAACACCTTGCTTTTGACCGTGGCTGCCTTCGTTCTCCATTTCCTCATAGCCATCGTGGCGGGTGTCCTTTTGGCACGTCACCGCGGACATCCTTGGGAAAGGACGGCCACGGTGAGTGGCTTGGCCGTATATTCCTTGCCCAATTTCTGGTTGGGATTGATGCTCATTTTGCTGTTCAGCCGCCAGCTGGGTTGGTTCCCAACCGGCGGCATGATGTCACTCGACGCCGAGTATTTGCCTTGGCCCCGCTACTTGTTGGATCGTTTGCATCATATGGTGTTGCCGGTGCTGATGTTGGGGATGGGATCGGCCATGGCCACGGCGCGCTATCTGCGCAATAGCTTGTCCGAGGTGTTGGAACAGGATTATGTGTTGGCAGCCCGGGCCAAAGGACTTCCCGAACGCACGGTATTGGTGAAACATGCCCTCCGGAACGGCTTATTGCCGGTCATCACCTTGATCGGTCTGAGTTTTCCTTTCCTACTGGGTGGTGCCGTTGCCACCGAGGTGATCTTTGCCTGGCCGGGAATGGGTCGCGTGACCATAGACGCTATTTGGGCTCGCGATTATCCGGTCATTATGGCGACGACGGCCCTAGCGGCAGTCATGGTCGTTGTCGGTAATCTCCTAGCCGATCTGCTTTATGGTTGGGCAGATCCGCGAGTTCGCCTCACGACGAAGGACGTGCCGTGAACGGAACGATCAAGCCATCAGCCCGTCTCAGGTTCTGGCGTGTGCTATGGGCGGATCGTTCTGCACGTGCCGGGTTGATCTTGGTCCTGGCCCTCGTCCTGTGCGCTGTTTTGGCCGATGTTTTCGCGCCCATGGATCCGAGCGCCTTGGGCTCCGCCGCCGCCAGGATGCAAGGTCCCAGCCGGGACCATCCGCTCGGAACAGATTTGTTGGGACGCGATGTGTTGGTGCGCTTGATCCATGCCAGTCGGGTTTCTCTCACCATCGGTTGGGTCAGTGTGGTCGTGGCGGTCCTGTGTGGCAGTTTCATTGGCTTAGCGGCAGGATTGGGTCCGCCGGCTGTCGATAAAATCCTCATGGGCGTGACAGATTTGTTTCTTGCGTTCCCTCGCGTATTTCTGGTCCTGCTACTGGTATCCTTGACCGCTCCTTCGCTGTTGTTGGTTTTGCTTGTTTTGGGATTGACGGGTTGGATGAGTGTGGCCCGTTTGGTGCGTGCTGAAGTCCTCAGTTTGAAGGAGAGAGACTATATTTTGGCGGCTCGCGGTCTCGGTATCAGCGAATTCAGATTGGCGGTGCGACATCTGTTACCCAACGTCTTGCCAACAATAGTCGTGGCAGCCACTTTGCGTATCGGCAGTACAATCTTGCTGGAATCTTTCCTCAGTTTTCTGGGCTTGGGAACTCAGGAACCCGCCGTCAGTTGGGGGACCATGATCGAACAGGGACGCCCGTTTTTATTGGAAGGGTGGTGGTTGGCAACTTTCCCCGGCTTAGCTATCACGCTGACTGTTATCGGTTACAACCTTTTGGGCGACGGTCTGCGGGAAGCCATGGATCCGCGTACCGTCGTCGCAGGACAACGTCATGCCCGTGTCTTCACTACTCGCAGTTGAGGACCTTTCCGTACGATTCACGGCCGGAGCCGTCAGTATTGAAGCGGTGCGGTCCATCAATTTCAGACTCGCACCGGGCGAGTGCTTGGCTTTGGTTGGCGAATCTGGTTGTGGCAAGAGTGTCACTGCTCTGGCCTTGCTGGGTTTGTTGCCCGATTACGCAACAATCACGGGGAAGGTTTTCTGGCGTGAACGCGAGTTGAATGCCTTGAGCCCGGATGAGCGGCGTGCTTACCGTGGTCGTCGTATGGCCATGGTTTTCCAAGAACCGGCTTCGAGTCTGAATCCTGTTTATACAGCTGGTGAGCAAGTGGCAGAGGCCATACGGTTGCACCGGCGGTTACCTCGACGCGAGGCAATGGCTCAGGCTATTGCCCTTCTGGAAGAAGTGCGTGTACCAGACGCGGCCCAAAAAGCACACAGTTATCCACATCAGCTCAGCGGGGGTATGCGTCAACGGGTATTGTTGGCGGCAGCGTTGGCTTGTGAGCCCGAGTTGCTATTGGCTGACGAACCGACCACGGCATTGGATGTCACAGTCCAGAAGCAGATCCTCGATCTGTTGTCCCAATTGCAGCGGAAACGTCGGATGGCAATGATCTTCATCACTCACGATCTGGCGCTGGTTCCCCAACTAGCCGATCGTATGGCGGTAATGTATGCAGGTAGCCTCGTGGAGTTCGGGCCTGCTGCGGCCGTCATTGCAGCACCTGCCCATCCCTACACTCGAGCCCTCGTGACGACTCATCCTGAGCTTTGGGTAGGAGGTGAGCCTTTACCCGAGTTGCCTGGACTCCCACCAGATCCAAGTCAACGGTCAGAGGGTTGTCCGTTCGCGCCGCGTTGCCAACATGTCCAGCCGGTCTGTCAGACAAGGTTTCCGCCGCCGGTGCCGTTAGGAGAAGGCCGTTGGGCTGCATGTCTGACCTCGGTGGCAGGCTCTTTGGTTCGGCGGAGGGTAGTACCGTGACGCTTCCTGTATTAGAAGTCCAGGAGCTAGAGGTACGGTTTCCCGGGCGCACGCGTTGGCTGCGTGAGCGCAGGATGGACATTCGACCCGTGGCGGGTGTGAGTTTGGAACTCGCACCGGGCGAGACCGTGGGATTGGTCGGCGAGTCGGGTTGTGGTAAAAGTACGCTGGCCCGAGCTATCGTCGGATTGGTGCCCGTATCAGCAGGTGTGGTCCGTGTGGGGGGTGTGGACTTGACTACCCTGCGAGGAGGTGACCTCCAGTGTGCACGCCGCAGCGTCCAGCTCATATTTCAAGATCCCTACGGTTCCCTGAATCCACGGCTGAGGGTGGGGACCACCATCTGGGAAGCGCTCAATTTGCGGAAAACGAATTCTTTGCCCAACCGTGAAAAAATCGCTGCTCTCTTGTTCGAAGTCGGATTGGATCCCGAAGTCCGTTACTGCTTTCCGCATCAGCTTTCCGGCGGTCAACGTCAACGCGTCGCCATAGCTAGGGCCCTAGCGGTCGATCCCTTAGTCCTGGTAGCCGACGAGCCGACCAGCGCACTCGATGTGCCGGTGCAAACCAGGATCTTGAATCTGCTTCGCGAAGTGCAAATGCGACACGATATGGCGATGTTGTTGATAACCCATGATTTGCACTTAGTGCGTAAGGTATGCCATAAAGTTGCTGTGATGTACTTGGGGCATCTTGTGGAACTGATGCCCGTCACGGAACAAGTGCAACCACTCCACCCTTATTCTCGTGCTCTGGCCGCGGCCGCGCCATCTTTGCTGAGCCACGGAAGGGGTGAAACAAGTGAACTTCCCCTGGGTGAAGTGCCCTCCTTCTTGAAACTCCCGCCTGGGTGCCCCTTTGCCCCGCGGTGCAAATTGCGAAAACCTATTTGTGATAAGGCCTTACCTCTGTTAGCCGAAGCCGGTGAAGATCATCTCGTGCGGTGTCCAGTTACTCTTCAGGTGCACAATTGACATTTTATTGACAGTGATTCGCCCAATCTCTATATTCAATCGCGAGTTGCCGGTATGAACAAAGTCCGGAATCCAGGTGTCACAACCTAAGAACCTGCCAGGTGAACACTGGATTTCCTTCAAACATAGGCTCCCCACACGGCTAGCATCGGATCTGTGCGTAGTCTTAATAACACGGCCATAGATTATTCTTGGACTTCGGTCTACACCGGCATTGTCTCTCCTGAAAGGAACGCAATCATGCTCCGGCGTTACCGATTGCGATGGACCGCCATCTTCTCGGGCCTGTTGATGCTGGCGTTGATGACGGTCGCTTCAAGCGCTTGGGCGCAGGCCCCTGGCACTATCCGGGGAGTTATCCGAGACGCGGAGAGCAGGGAACTCCTCGACTATGCAAATATCCTGATCAAAGGCACCACACGTGGCACCATGTCCTTGGGTGGTGGCGTCTTTTACTTCCAGGGCATGCCGCCGGGTGAATACATCATCCAAGTGCTTTACCTCGGCTATGCCCCTGAAGAACAGACAGTCAGTGTACCGGCTGGACAGACGGTGGAGCTGACCTTCAACATGAAGGTCGTCATCGTCGAGACCCTCGGTGCCTTTGATATCGAGGGTACGGCCTATATGGTGGATGTCAGGAGTGCCAAGACAGAGCAGAAGATCGAGGCGGACAAATTTCAGACTTACGCCATCGACTCCGTCGAGGATGCCTTGGCCCGGCAAGCGGGAATCGTGATGCGTGCCGGTGAGATTTATGTCCGGGGTGGTCGTTCAGGTGAAGTTTCCATGCGGATCGATGACGTAGCGGTGGACGATCCGCTGGGTGGGCGGGCCCTGCAAGTATCGACCTTGGCAGTGGAAGCCATCAACACCGTAACTGGTGGGCTGGACGCTGAATACGGGAATGCCATGTCCGGCGTGGTGAACATCACAACTAAGACTGGGGGTGACCACTTCGAAGGTGGTTTACGTTACATGACCGACTACTTCGGTCGTCAGGATCGGACCTACACCAATTACGACCGTTTCGAGTACGGATTCGGTGGTCCAACACCGATCAAAAATTTCACGTACTATCTCTCTGGTGACGTGATTTTCACCGACGAAGAGAACACTTCAGTGGCACACCGCCCAGAATACAAGGTGAAGGTTGGTGACACGACGTTATTCAAGTTCAGGCGCCGTCAATTCAACAGCGCCAAGGGTTCGGCCAAGCTGGCTTACCAGTTCAGTAATGCTCTCATCATGACAGCAGAGTACACCTACTCGACGAGTTCTCAGGAGTACTACACTCCCAACTGGAGTGTGTCCGGTTATGCGAGCCGGGTTCTTTTCATGCCCATGGTCATTCGCGCCCGAGGTGACGACAGCTACATCAATATCAACCGTGCGGTCCCAGTCTACTACGGTCCCTGGTTCGAACACATTCAGCAGTCTTCGCGACCAGCGGTGGTTTTGGATATCCGCAGTTCGAGCATGATCCGCCAGGTCGTGCCTATTCTGGAAGTGCGTGCTGTCGATGGTCGCACCTATACTGTCATTGCCGAGCCTTTGTACGACGGCTCCCGTTACCCTTATTCCACTTACTCCACCGTACAAGAGGATACATCTTATACTTGGTTCAACGCGGCCAACAATCTGAACACGCAAGACCGTGTCCAGCAGCTCGGTAAGCTCGTCATGCGTCAAAACCTAACTGACGAGACGTTTTATACTCTGAAACTGAGCATGCTTTCCATGGACCGGAAGATTTCGGTCAATGGCAAAGATCCCTGGGAATACAACCACGGTGGCGTGTGGTCACCAGGTGTATTCTGGGGGCAGAGTCCCATCTACTTGCGGCAAATCGATTACTACTCCGATCCTTTGAATCCGCTTTTTGTCACAACTAGCGATTTTCCCCAATATCAGGAAGAGTACAGTCGTCAGTATGTGCTGCGTTTCGATTTGGCTTCGAGCCGCTGGGAAGGCCACTTAGCCAAGACTGGTCTGCAAATCTTGTACAACGACCTGGAGCAATTCGCCTTGGCCAACCCGGCCATCGAGCGTCAAAACCGTTTCACCGGCGAGTGGACTCTCGGCAGCAACCGCAACGTGTTTCACACCTACAATCCAGAAGCATCGTGGTACATCCAAGACCGTTGGGAACACGAGGGAATGGTTGTCAACTACGGGATTCGGTGGGATATGTTCTCACCCGGATCTGCGGCCGAAATTCAGCTGCGGAATGATGATGTCAACCGGAATGTCATCAAATACAAGACACAATTCTCACCACGGCTTGGTTTTGCTTTCCCGATCACCGAGCGTGACGGTTTTCACTTTCACTATGGGCGTTTCATCCAGTTCCCTTCACGTGACATTCTGTTCGCGAGTCAGGATCCTCTGGGCGGCAACGCCGTGCTCGGTAATCCCAATCTGAAGGCCGAGACCACCATCGCTTACCAAGCGGGTATCCAGCACCAGTTCACCGACCATTTGGCCGGCACCTTCAACCTCTACAGCCGAGACATCTACGACCTGATTTCAGCCACCACCGTGACCGACGAGGAGACCGGTAACACCTTGGCCCGCTACAGCAACAAAGCCTACGCCTCGTCCCGCGGTATCGAAGTGACCCTCAACAAACGCTTTTCGAACAACTTCCAGTTCGACATCGCATACACCTTTTCCTATGCCGACGGCGTGGCATCGGAACAGGAGTTCGGTTCCAATCCGGAGGGGCTGGAGTTCCTGCCTAATCAGGAGTTGCCGCTCAACTGGGATCAGCGACACACGTTCAACCTGGACTTGGCATTGCAAGAACCGGGACAATGGGCTGGGTCATTCTCGTTCACCTACGGTAGCGGTTTGCCGTGGACCCCGTTCGACCGGTACGCCAGGCGGCAGGATCCCTTGTTGGAGAACAGTGAGCGTCACCCGCCAACCTTTACCCTGAATGTGCAGTTCGAGCGTCATGTGAACTTTTACGGGCAGAAACTTGCTTTCTACCTGCAGGGGTTCAACCTGATCAACCAGGACCAGGTCTTCAACGAATCACCGGGCATCAATCCAGGTATGATCCAAGCTACCAACGCCTACCTCTCGTTCCTGACTGAGACCGGTAAGTACGGTGGCGCGTATTTGCAGGATGCCAATGGGGATACTGAGGACGAGTTCATTCCGATCGAAGATCCTCGTGTTTTCGATCAGCACCGGTTGTTCCGGCTTGGACTCGGCTGGACATTTTAATATCGGTAGCTGTGCGGTTAAATTTATGACGCAACGCAAGCCGGATTCGAGAGGAACGGCATGACCAAACACAGCAGAATGAGTGAAGGGAATCAGCGCAATCTGCGGCGCCTTTTCTATATGGGGCTGTCGATTTCTCTGCTGCTCGTCACCGGACAAGCGGCTGCCTGGGTGGATCAGGAGGAGTACGACTTCTCTGAGTACATCCAACACCGCCCCCACGGCGTTTTCGTCACCGACGGCTCTTTTGTCATGAACGTTGGTGAATTGCACATGCACATCACCAACTGGGGATTGATCGGCTCCGAAGTTGGGCGTGTCACTTCCTATTCCGAAGCCCCTTCGGCCCAGTGGCCGGCCGGATCCGGTAACGAATACCTCTATTCCGCAGGGCTTTGGGTGGGTGGTGTTCTGCTGGGTGAAAGGCTCGTTTCCACAGGCGAGTATCAGAACGAAATTCTACCCCTTGAGGAACTGGAAGACACAATATACGAGGCCGTCGGTGGTCTCATTCTGCGGCCCCCTGGTAACGAAAGCGCCGGTGGTAAACGCTACCCGGAATCTGGGGCCGATGACGATGAGGATGGCGTCGAGGACGAAGAAATCATCGATGGTTATGACGATGACGAAGATGGCCGGATCGACGAAGATTTCGCGCAGATCGGTAACCAGATGTTCTCCTGCACTTTGTACGACAACACTCGATTAGCTCAGGAAATCTACCCTGACCACACCCCGCTCAATCTCCAAATCATCCAGCAGAGCTACGCCTGGGAAAACGACTCGGTGGATGATTTCATAGGCTTCGAGTTCCTGATAACTAACATTGGTGTGACAACCATCAACAACGTATACATCGGCTTTTTCGCGGATCTGGACATCGGCTCTCGCGGAACGGGTGGCATTTCCGAAGATGACATGGCGGGCTCCTTTGACGGCATGGTGCGAGCATCGGACGGTAGCTGGATTCCCATATCGGTGGGCTACATGTACGATGCCGCGGAAGGCAACCGCCTCGAGGGTTACATCGGTGTTCTTTTCTTAGGACATGACACTGATCCTACGGGACGCCGCGCTCCCGAGACGGTCAGATTACGCTCCTACCAGGCATTCTCGGGTCAAGCTAGTTTTGATCAAGGTGGTGATCCGACCAACGACGCCGAGCGTTACGAACTCTTGAGTGTGATGGAACGTGACCAGAATACACAACCCGGGAAACAAAACGACTTCCGTATCTTGGTATCGGCGGGGCCCTTCAGCGAATTGGACCCGGACGCTAGATTACAATTCCAGGCTGCCTTTGTCTTGGGACCAGGATTGGACGGCCTCAAACGCAATTGTGCGGAGGCAGCTTTAACGTTCTATGGCAATTTTTACAATCGTGACGGAATTGATGAGACGGGTGTTCTTGGTCGTGAAACAAAATTGTGCCAGGAGTACTTCCCCGGGAACGAGGAACTTTTCGAAAACTTCATCCCCGACATTATGGATACGACTTGTGTCGACCAGGAATGGGTGCTTGATCAGCCTCGGCTCAATGAGGATGATATTTTCGTCGATGAGGATGGTAATCACTGTGCCTACTTCAACTTAGACAATTGCTTCGAGTGTGCTCGCCAGGTTGGCGAAGTCTGTACTGGTGATGGTGGAGAGATCGCGGCTGGGCAATGGAATTGCAACGACGAAAACGAGCTGCCTGAAAACAAACCAGGCTGTACCGGTGTGGGCGGAGCCGAGCACCAAGTCAATTGGCTGGTGGGTATGGCCCCACCTCCGCCTGGCATGAGACTCTGGCCGGCGGATAATAGGGTTCACATTTTTTGGGACAACCGCAGTGAGGTCACCAAAGACATACGAATCGACGAAATCGATTTTGAGTCGTACCGCATTTGGCGAGCTGACAACTGGGACCGTCCTTTTGGCTCGTCCATCGAGAACGGTCCTGAGAGTGGTCTCTGGCAACTGATCGACGAGTACGATCTGGTCAACCACTATATACACGAGCGTAACTTCGAAAACGAGGGAACTGTACTCGATACCTTGCCTCTGGGGGCCAACACCGGCTTGGAGCCTGTCATGTATACGCCGATCGTTTTGGATACCCAGAGATTTCCTCAGTTCGATGGATTGGCCGAGTGCATGCAAAGTGTAGTCGACTTGGATAGTATGTGCGGATGGGGTCTGAATCGACCACCCATCCGCGATGGAGACACTAACGTTCTCCCGGGGATGGAATGTCTCACCGCCAATAATTGGGAGACTTATCCCGCGGTGCTTGATACTTACTATGCCGTGACAGCGCGGGAAGGTGTGACTATTGGAGACAGTATGGTTGTCTGCCCGAAACCGGCAGTGCAGTATTACGAATACATTGACCGGGCCATTCATAACGGGTTCATCTATTTTTATTCGGTGACAGCCACAGACCACGCGCTCCAGTTTGGCGATCAGTCGATTCGCATCGTCGGCGAAGGGCAAGTGGGAGATCCAAGTTCATCTTTCGAGCCCACTGTACCGGGCGCAGTAGCGCAGACCGCCGAGGAGCGGCAAAAGTACGGTGCAAACATCTATGTCTTTCCCAATCCAGCGACTCGGGATGCTCTGGCTGACTTTCAACAACTTTTTCCCAATGCAGAGGATCCCACGGGTGTACGCGTGATGTTCACTAACCTGCCCGAGGCAGACAACATCATTAAGGTTTTCACTATCGACGGTGATTTGGTTACGGAAATTGATCATGATGGAAGAAATGGTTACGGGCAGGCTAGTTGGAATTTGGTAAGCCGCAATGGACAAGAAGTAGTCAGCGGCATATACCTTTACACAGTTCAGTCGAAGGATGATAACCGGTTCGACGACTTTATAGGCAAGTTCGTGATCATTCGGTAGGCCGAATCCTTACAGGGCCTGACCAATGTCAAACCATCCGCGGACGGATGTGGAGGTTTCCATGAAACGCTTAGCCATCCTGACCATCATCTTGCTGGTTCTGCCATCGGCTGCAATGGCCGTGGGTTTCGCAAAGGTCGGCACCTTTGGAGCCCAGTTTTTGCAGATCGGCACGACTGCCCGGGCCACAGGAATGGGGTCGGCGTTTACCGGTGTTGCAGACGATGCGACGGCAGTATTTTGGAATCCCGGCGGATTGGTGAACGTTCGTAAAAACGAATTCAACCTCAACCATGTCCAGTGGCCAGCCGACACGAAGTTGACCTCGGTTGTGTTGGCATTCAATCCCCGTTCCATTCCCGGTACCTTTGCTCTCTCAGCGCGCTCGTTCTGGCTCGATCCCATGCTCGTACGCACTGCTTACGAACCGGAAGGCAATGGTCAAACCTTCGACGCAGGCTCAGCCAGTTTCGGGCTCACCTATGCCCGCTTTTTTACTGACCGATTCTCAGCTGGTGCTACGATCAATTACCTTCACCTGGGCTTGGCAGAACAAAGTGTCAACTCGGCCAGTTTCGATTTTGGCGTCATGTACCGAATCGGCATTCGGGATCTCAAGCTCGGAATGGTGATTCAGCATCTCGGGGGTAAGATCACCTTCGACGAGTTACCGGCTAAGTTACCCACGACTTTCAAGGTTGGCGCGAGCTTCTATCTTATCAAAGCGAATAAGCAGAAGTTCCTGATTACCGGTGAATTTCAACATCCAGCCGACAACTTGGAACGGGCGAATGTTGGTGCCGAATATAACCTTAACAACCTTTTCTTTGGCCGGGTGGGATACAATATCGGATATGACACTGACAAGTTGGCCTTTGGCTTTGGCGTGGCCATCTCGACGGGGCAGACCTCAGCCATCCGATTCGATTACAGCGCTGTTGACATGGGTCCCCTGCAGTACGTCCATCGGATCAGCCTCACCGTCGACTATTAACGGATTTGGAATCTTGCGAAGTCGGCTCGCGCCAATTTTCTGGAGTGGGTCGACACTCTTCACCTCTTCTGGTGTATACCCCATCCGCCTGGGTTACCTTATATTTATTGGGAGAAGGGGAATGGCGTGTTTTCATCTGATTTTCAGCAGGTATCCCCGGAGGAGGCGATCTTGCAGCCGAACACCGTGAGAACAAAAACAAGTTACATTCCAGCACAGATCGCGGTCGCGGGTTTTCGTGGTTCAGACAGTAAGGACAAAGCGCGGTTGTGGTTGTGGATCAGCAGTTCTCTCGTCTTGGCGATACTGCTCCTCTTGGCTACGCAGGTGGCGGTAGCCGCTTGGGTGCGGCCGCTCGAGGGTAGCGGTAATTTCCACACCATGATCGATGTTTACAACCGGTGGCGCAGTGATGGTAATCTCGACGTTATCCTGCTCTTTTCTGTTGCCAACAGTGAAGTAAAATTCATCTCCCAAAGCAGTAAGTACAAAGGATCGCTCAGGATCACGGCCGAGTTGGAGGGCACGGACGGCACCAAGGTATCCGGAGAAAAAACAGTGACCTTGCTGGCTCACCATCCAGACGACTTGAATTCGGTGACGCTTCAACAGGTATTCCCATTGATTCTGTCCAATGTAACATCTCGCCAAGGACGCATTTATTGTGTAGTCGAGGATTTGCACACAAAACGAGAGGGCCTTTACAACGTCATCAAGAATAAACGCGCCCGCAGTGAAGCTGCCGGGGATTGGGAAGCTCCAGAACCACGTCGACGGACCACCCATCTCTCGGTGAATGATCCCATTTTCATGGCCCATGCACCATCCGATTTGCAGGATGAAACCGGGACCTTGAATATCGAGCAAGCCGCCGTGTTCCACTACTTACACCCCAGTCGCCGTTACGGACTGGAACAAGATCACCTCCAGGTTTATTTCGAGGTAGACCCACCACTCGCCAGCAGGAACCAAGAGACCATCGCTCAGGGACTGCGGGTACAGGTTCTCGCTAAGGACCTCGAATTCGCTATGAACGACACCATCGTGTTCGATCCGGATCAGAAACAAACCCTCGCCTCAGGCGGTGTCACCGGTATTTATTATGAGCTCGATGTGAATCAACTCCCGCCAGGTGCCTACCAGTTGAACTGTGCTGCCACTGATGCCGAGGGACGGGGTTGGGTCGCTGAATTCGATGTTATCTGGAATTTGAATCTCTTGAATCGTCATCGCGATGAGCTGTTGGGTGAGGGGCGCACTGTGTTGAGGGGACAACAGTTGAAAGACTTTCTTGATGCCGGTCAGGCAGAACAAGAAATCATGCTAGAAGCTTTCTGGAACGATCTGGATCCCAATCCGAGCACTTCCTTGAACGAATCCTACGTCGAATTTCGTCGCCGTGTCGCTTACG
>Ga0209536_100009932_pt1 | contig 14078 bp, 10 predicted proteins | sample DeeMarSeWOR28_12_FD_187461 | JGI IMG/M metagenome (GOLD analysis project Ga0209536, IMG submission 187461) | Marine sediment microbial communities from White Oak River estuary, North Carolina - WOR-2-8_12 (SPAdes) (version 2) | ecosystem: Environmental > Aquatic > Marine > Intertidal zone >...
AGACATAAGTTTTCCTTCTTTATCCCCTCTTCCTTGGGGACGAGTGCCCGTCAGGGTAGAGGGATAGGGTGAGGGTTTTATTCAACCGGCGTCCGAATCGGCTGTGTGATGCTGACTGGCTCGCGCGGGGGGTCTTTCACCACAAATGCCAGCATGGCAGCCATCAGCAATCCGCATACGATTGAGACCATGAAGGTGGCTTGGAAACCAACGGTGTCTGCCAGCCAGCCGCCGAAAATGGGAGCCAGCAGGGTGGCCGGGGAAGTGAGCGTGCTTGAGAGGCCGATGTAGTAGGGCCGTTCTTCTTCCGTGCCGAATTGCACGGTGAGGGGGATGGGTATCGTCCAGACGGCGACAATCGCCATACTGGTCAGTATGAAACTGGCATAGAACCAGTTCGCTGAAGGAGCCAGCATGGCCAGGAGCGCGCTCAATGATGCAGCCAACGCGCCGATGATCATCACCGCGCGCGGGCTCCAGCGGTCAGCCAAACGTCCCATCACAAGGCTCGCCAAGATCGATGCTATCAAGAAGACGCCAGTCATCAAGCCCGCCACTGCCTCGCTGACTCCGAACGTCCACACGATGTAGACGATGTAAAATGAGAAAGCCATAGCGGCAAACTGGCTGAGCGAGCGCATGACCAGAAATGCGTTGAAGTTAGGGTTGGTTTTCAAGATGCGTTTGGATTCCTTCCAGAACCCGTCTGGTATGCTCTCTGAGGGGCGCGGTCGGCCATCCGGTTCGCGAACCAGCGCGATAGTAATATATGAGATGACCAGTGCAGCAGTCGCCCCCAGGAAACACAGGGTGAAATCCAGCGGGCCGTCCACTCGATCTAGAATTAGGCCTGCAGCTACGGCTGACAATCCTTCCATTCCTGTGAGAGCGGCCCCCTGCGCGCCAAAAAACGTGCTGTGCAGATTGGCCGGTATGACCTTGGTCATCAGGCTGGTCCAGGGGTTGGCCGTGAGACCGCCTCCAAATCCCTGCCAGGTCAGCAGGATAAAAGTCAGGATGAGTGCGGTCTCGGTGCCAAGTTGTGGCAGGAACCAGGCAACAGCAGCCAGGCCAATATAGGGGATGCGTTCGTGGAGCGTGGCTTGTAGCACCAGCGGCTTGATACGCTTCGCACGAGAAACCCAGCCCGCTGTCAGCAATTGAGGGAATTGCCAGCCGACGCTGTGGATCGCAGGCGCCAGCCCGATCAAAAGGGCGGATTCCGTCATCTGCGAGACGAAGAGCGGAATAATGGTGATGAAGGATGCAAAACCCAGCGCCAGGCCGAAAAAGCCGCCATCCAGGATATTGATGGTGAAGTTATAACGCAGGTTGCGTTGGATGAATTGTTCGTTGGAGGGGGGGATGGACATGGCGTCGATTGTACCTAAGGTGCAGGACTCTGGACAGGGAGGAAACAAAATACCAGCCAAAAAGTGACATTTTGCATAGTTGACAATGATAAAATAGTGCGTATAATAAAAACGAACGTTCGTTCATTTTAAAGGTTGAGAGGTGTTCCTATGTCCAATTTACAAATGGGAATCGATATCGGTTCAACAACTGCCAAGGTCGCGGTGTTAAATCGGGACAAGCAGTTATTATTTTCGGCGTACCGACGTCACAATGCCGAGACCCTGCATACTTTGCAGGCCATGTTAGAGGAAGCGAAGGAACGCCTTGGCGATGTTCAGGTCGATCTTCTGGTGACTGGCTCTGCCGGGCTGGGGATTTGCGAAAAATTTGAACTGCCATTTATCCAGGAAGTTGTCGCGTCGGCTGAAGTGGTCAGCCAGCTTTACCCGGATGTGAAGACTCTGATCGATATTGGGGGTGAAGACGCCAAGATGATCTTCTTTAAAACCGAGGGCAGACCCGACATCCGTATGAACGGTTCCTGCGCTGGCGGGACAGGGGCTTTTATCGACGAGATGGCGAACCTGCTGAATGTCCCGGTATCTGAGTTAGATCATTTAGCCAGCAGGCACAGTATGATCTATCCAATGGCTTCGCGTTGTGGGGTTTTCGCCAAAACGGATTTGCAGAACTTGCTCAGCCGAGATATACCCAGGGAAGATGTCGCTGCTTCAGTATTCCACGCCGTTGTTCTGCAAACTCTGGCGACCCTTTCCAGGGGATATGATCCGAATCCCTTGATCCTCTTCAGCGGTGGGCCATTGACCTTCTTGCCTGCCCTGAAAAACGCCTTCATGGAAGTGCTGGAAGTTGGGCAGAGCGATGTCCTTGAGGTTGAAAACGCCCAGTTATTACCCGCCATCGGTGCCGCGTTAGCGGATACTTCCGCGAAACAGGTGTATAGCCTCGCCGCACTGGTCGGGTTGCTCAAATCTTTCCAAACCCAGGCTGCTACAATCCGGAACCGTTTGCCAGCTTTATTCGATGATGAAGCAGCATATCAAAGTTGGGAATCCGCCCGAACACAGCAGAGAATCGAACGAGTCGACATTTCCCAGTTGAACGGAGATAAACTCTTTCTCGGTGTGGATTCCGGCTCGACAACCACAAAGCTGGTATTGGCCGATTCGAAGGGGAGAGTTGTATTCAAGCATTATGCTAATAATCGCGGAAACGCAATCAAAGCTGTTCAGGATGGGCTGACGGAACTCCGCGAACTGTTTGATCGCAATGGAAAAACTCCCAGGATTGTGAAAAGTGTTGTTACCGGTTACGGCGAAGACTTGATACAGGCTGCCTATGGTTTTGATGAGGGGATGGTTGAAACGCTGGCTCACTTCCGGGCTGCGAAAGCCTTCGATGAGCAAGTTTCGTTCATTCTGGACATCGGCGGGCAGGACATGAAAGCCATCTTCGTCAAGGATGGTTTTATTCAGAACATCGAGATAAATGAGGCCTGTTCTTCGGGCTGTGGTTCCTTCATCGAGTCGTTTGCCCGTTCGATGGGCTACACCGTAGCCGACTTCGCCCAAAAGGCCTGCGCCGCGGAAGCCCCCTGTGACCTGGGAACGCGCTGCACGGTCTTCATGAACTCGCGGGTCAAACAGGCTTTGCGGGAAGGGGCTGAGATTAATGACATCTCTGCGGGGTTGGCCTATTCGGTCATCAAGAATGCGCTGCATAAAGTCTTGAAAGTTACCGACACCGATCAGCTTGGAGGGCACATCGTGGTGCAGGGGGGAACTTTTCGCAACCCGGCTGTCCAGAAGGCGATGGAAAGTTTGCTGGGCAGACCTGTCACCTGTCCCGATATGGCAGAGTTGATGGGCGCTTATGGCGCCGCCCTGACCGCCAGGGATTCTTACAACGGCAATGGGTTCGAACTAAGCACCTTTGTGGGGCTGGAAAAACTTGAGTCAGTTGGGGATTATGAGAAGCGCCTGATCCGCTGCCGGGGCTGTGAAAACAACTGCGCTGTCACAAAGATGACATTCCCAAACGGGAACGTTTTTTACTCAGGTAATCGCTGCGAGAAGATGTTCACCAACAGCGGCAAAGCGGAACGGGAGGGGATCAGCCTGCCAACCGTTAAATATGATTTGCTCTTCAACCGAGCGATGGAACCCGAATCAGCTCCCAGGTTGACCGTTGGTATCCCCCGTGTGTTAAACCAGTTCGAGAATTTCCCGTTTTGGAACACCTTGTTTGTTGAGTGCGGTATCAAAGTGCAGCTGTCAGCGCCATCGAGCAATGCAGTCTTCCAAAAGGGGACAGCCCACATCATGTCGGAGAACCTGTGTTTCCCGGCCAAGTTGGTCAGCGGGCACGTTATGGACCTGATCGAGAAGGGCGTGGATCGTATTTTCTTCCCGATGGTTTTCTATGAGGAAGATAGTTTCAGCGACGCGGCCAACAGCTATAACTGTCCGGTGGTCTCCGGCTATGCGGATGTGATCCGCAGCGTGATCGATCCCCAGCGGAAGTATGACATCCCGCTGGATATGCCGTCAATTAACCTGGATGATAAGAAACTTCTCAAAAAGGCCTGCTTTGCTTATCTATCCCGCCTTGGGGTTCCGGCCAGGGTGATCCGTCGGGCGTTTGAGGTAGCTCTCGAATCCCAGAAGCAGTTCAAAGTCCAGGTGCGAACGCTGGCGGCTGAAATCCTGGAAAATGCCAGGGTGGAGGGGCGTCCGGTTATTTTGTTATTGGGGCGTCCGTATCACATCGATCCGTTGATCAACCACAAAATCCCGGATATTTTGACAGGTTTCGGTGTGGACGTCATCACCGAGGATTCCATCCCACTGGAAGCGGGTCAAACCCTGGACAACCGGCATGTGATGACCCAATGGGAATATCTCAACCGCTATTACCACGCCGCCCGCTGGGTGGGTACGCAGGAGCATGTGGAACTGGTGCAGTTGAACTCCTTCGGCTGCGGGCCGGACCCCTTCGTACTCGAAGAAGTCAGGACGATTCTGGGCGAATATGGCAAGCATCCTACCGTGATCCGTATCGATGAGATCGAGAGTCCCGGTTCGACCAGGCTGCGACTGCGCTCCATGATGGAGGCCATCTGGTTGCATGCAAAACCAGCGACGCATACTTACAGCCCCAGGAAAACAACAAAGGTTTACCAATCAGAAGACCGCAGCAGAACGCTCATCGTCCCTGATTTCTCGCAATTTTGCTCGCCACCCATCGTTCGTCCGTTCAAGGATATGGGCTATGAAATCGTGGCACTCCCGCCCGCGGACCGCGCCTCCGTTGATGTGGGGCTGAAATATACCAACAACGAAATCTGCTACCCGGGAATCATCACTATCGGGGATCTGGTCAAGGCTCTGCAATCAGGAAAGTATGATCCCTCTAGAACTGCGATCGGATTCTCTCAAACGGGGGGCCAGTGCCGGGCATCCAGCTACCCTTCGATGATCAAGAAGGCCCTGGTTGCGGCAGGGTTTGAAGATGTGCCTGTGGTGACTTTATCCACAAATCTCGAGAATTTGAATGACCAGCCGGGATTCAAATTCGATGTTAAAGAATATATGTATAAGGCCATCATTGGGATGATGTTTACGGATGCGCTTTCAGAGATGTATCACAGCTCGGCGATTCGAGAGAATCGAAAAGGCGAATCCATCCAACTTGTGGATAAATATATGAGACCGTTTTGGGAGGGGCATATCCCTCTTGAAAGAACCGCGCTGCTTGACCACATCGACCAGGCTGTCGATGATTTCAACGCGGTCAGCATCACGGATCGAATGCATCCGAGAGTTGGTATCGTAGGCGAAATCTATGTGAAATACAATGCCTTTTCGAATAATTATGTAGCTGATTGGTTGATGGAGCAGGATATCGAGGTGGTGATGCCCACTTTTTTGGAATTTTTCGCCGGGGGATTGGTGATGATGGAAAACAGGGTGGATTCCAATCTTAAGCGGCCTAACTTGCTGTGGATACTGTCATTCCTTGGGAAGAGGCTGCTCCGTAGTTTCCTGAGTGAAGTGGATGGGATCATGCAAAGGTACCGCCACTACCGCCCATATCATGATATTCAAGAGATTGCCCGGAAAGCCCAGGGAATTGTCAGCCTGAACCATCAATACGGGGAGGGCTGGCTGATTGCCGGTGAGATTGCCTCCTTTGTGAAGGATGGGATCAATAACGTGCTTTGCTTACAGCCGTTTGGCTGTATTGCCAACCATGTGATTGCCAAGGGGGTGGAGAAGCGAATGAAAGAATTGTACCCACAACTAAACTTACTCTTCCTGGATGCGGACGCGGGCGTCAGCGAAGTGAACTTCTTCAACCGGATGCATTTCTTTATCAATCACGCCAGGTCAGCTCAAATCAAAGGAACCTGATGACAGAAATTACTCTATCTAAGGGCGAACGCACCCGACATGCGATTGAAGAAGCCGCTTATGAACTGTTCCTCGAGCAAGGTTATTCAGCAACATCTATGCGGCGGATCGCGGATCGAGCTGGTTTGGCTCTAGGTGGAATCTACAACCACTTTTCGAGCAAAGAAGAAATATTTGAAGCCATTATCCTGGACAAGCATCCATACAAGCAAATATTGCCAGTTATTCTGTCGGCGCCGGGGAGAACATTGGCAGAATTTGTTCATAATGGTGCCCACGCACTAATTGGAGAACTAGGGAAGCGCCCTGATTTCATCCGATTGATGTTCATCGAAATCGTTGAATTCGATAGCAAACACATGCCTATTTTCTTCGAAGAAATTTTTCCCGAATTTTTGCCACTTGTGCAGCGTTTTCAATCACCGGAAGGGGAGTTGCGTCCCATCCCTCTGCCTTTGTTGCTACGGGCTTTTTTGGGCATGTTCTTTTCGTTTTATATGACCGAGTTGATCACGGAACACATGGATATCCCCGAAATGCATGAGAACGCACTAGATGGATTTGTAGAAATATTCTTGCACGGAATACTGGTAGAGAAGGATGTAAGCAATGTTTGAGAAACAAGGATGGCATATCTTTTTTCTCGCACTCTTACTGGTTGGCGTAGCATCCCTTGCGCAAGATGATACAGTGAGTGGTCAATTGTGGGGAATCAGTAGCCAGGCGTGGTTGTGGATTGCAATTGCTGTGCCTATCGTGCACCAGATATTTGTGTGGCTGTTCTGGCGGTTGCAATTGCATCATGGTTTGATCACGCGCTGGTTTGGCGAAAATGGGTTTCCCATCTACAAGATAGGCTTCACCATTCTATTTGCCACCCGCCCGGTCTCCATCCTTTTGTTGGGGATTTCCAACTTCAATACGATAACATGCCCACCCTCATTGATGTATGCGGCAGCAGTTCTTTTGCTGATCCCGGGAATTTACACGATGTATTCCGTCGTCAACTTTTTCGGTATGGACCGTGCCTATGGCATTGATCACTTTGACACTTCATATCGTGACAAGCCGTTCGTCAAGCAGGGCATGTTCAAATACACAAACAATGCCATGTATAAGTTTGGCTTCTTAATTTTATGGTCAATTGCACTTTTCACTTTATCGAAAGCCGCTTTGCTGGTAGCAGCTTTCAGTCATCTGTATATTTGGGTTCATTTCTACTTCACAGAACTGCCTGATATTCGTCACATTTACGGTGAGCCAGCCTAATAGGAGACTTATGAACTCTCGTTTACTCTCCATCATTCGCAAGGAATTCATCCAAATCCTGCGTGACCCGCGCACGCTGGCGATGATCCTGTTCATCCCGGTCATGCAGTTGTTCCTGCTGGGATACTCTGCTACCAGCGACGTGCGCAACATTCCCATTGCAGTTTATGACCAGAGCCGCAGCCCCGAATCTCGTAAATTGGTGGATGCCTTCCGTGCTGCGGATTACTTCCGTATTGCTTATGATGTTGGCTCGAATGCAGAAATTCGTGATCTGATCGAGCGCGGCGAAGCACGCGCGGCTGTTATCATTCCGCCAGATTACAGTCAGCGACTGTTGCAGGGGGATGCGCAGGTAGCCGTCATTCTGGATGGCTCTGACCCGGCTATCGGCGGAACAGCGCTCTCGACCGCGAGTTTGATCGGTCAGGCGCATGCGACCAAAATTATGCAGGAGCAAGCCGCTCGTCTGGGGCGAAGCGCAGAGTTCCGGCCTCCGTTGGAAGTGCGCCCGCAGGTCTGGTACAACCCGGATCTGATCAGCGCGCATTTCATGATCCCCGGTGTGATCGGCATGATCCTGTTTGCCATCACCTCCATTCTGACGGCTACTACCATTGTCCGTGAGCGAGAGCGTGGCACCATCGAGCAGCTCATCGTCACACCCATCCGTTCGTGGGAACTGATCGTGGGTAAGTTGATCCCCTACGTTATCCTTTCGCTGTTTGATACTTTGATGGTTCTGGCGATCGGGCACGTCTGGTTCGGTGTGCCCGTGCGCGGCGACCTGGGCCTCATCATTGCGCTTTCGGGCCTGCTGCTGCTCTCTGGCCTGGGGATTGGCCTGTTCGCATCTACCATCGCCAACACCCAGCAGGAAGCCATGATGACCACCTGGATGACACTACTGCCGTCCATTTTCCTTTCTGGCTTTTTCTTCCCGCTCGAGGCCATGCCTTTGGTTTTGCGCTGGATTTCGTATATCGTCCCATTGCGTTACTATCTTGTGATTATCCGCGCGCTTCTGCTAAAAGGTGTGGGCGCAGCGGCTATACAAAATGAAATTATCGCTTTGGCTCTTTTTGGATTTGGCATTATGACTGCGGCCGCCACACGCTTCCGCAAACGACTTGATTAGGAGATATCTATGCATCCCAAGCGTCCCCCTGTCCCTGTGATCATTATTGTGCTGCTGGCCTTGCTGGTCGGTGGCTATTACGGATTACAAACCCTTTTCGCTGAAGATAACGGCGCACTACAGGCTTCTGGCACCATCGAAGCTGTGAGCGTCAACGTTTCGCCGGAGATGGCCGGAAAAGTGATCGAAGTGCTGGCTACAGAAGGCGACACCGTCAAAATGGATTCCCCGCTACTTAGCCTGGACGATAGCCTGCTGGCCGCGCAACGAGCGGTTGTGGCCTCTCAACTGGATTCTGCAATTGCTGGAACTCAATCTGCCCAGAGTGCGTTGAATACCGCAACATACCAGTATCAAATAACATTGGAAACCGCTCAGCAGCAAGATCAAAAGACCCGGCTCCAGGATTGGTTTACACAGGATCCGTATCAATTTGAACAGCCAGAATGGTATTTCACCCGTGCTGAGCAGATCAACGCGGTGGAGACGAAGGTTGAGTTGACCTATCAAGCACTGGAAGACGCCCAGTCCAACTTGAACGTGGTCACCCAATCACTGGAAGCAGCGAATTTCCTGAAGGCTGAAGAACGCCTCCTGGCTGCACGCCTAGAGTATTTGATTGCTAAAGATGTTGATAATCGCGCCGAGAATTCTGTCACTTCCGATGTGCCAGTCGGTCGCTACAACGCTACGCATTGTGGAACCAATGAAGGGTACTTCGTAAAGAATGCGCGCCTGACAAATCTTATTTACCGATGTACAGGCGATGAGCATCTATCTGATGTCAGCCAGATTTTGTACGATGATGCACTGGATGAGCTGGAAAGCGCACAAAATGAATATAACGATTTACTAACAACTGAAGCGGCTGATGAAGTGCTCCTTGCGCGCGCGCAGGTATCCGTGGCTCAAGAGCGATATTACACGGCCCTTGATTATCTGCGCGCTTTGCAGACGGGTGATCAATCAACAGGCGTTGCCGCTGCTGAAGGAGCGGTCCAGCAGGCTCAGTCCGCAACAGACCAGGCACAGAAAGCTGTCGAGCAGGCGCAGGCCAATCTGGATTTGATTGATACGCAAATCGCCAAACTAGTTGTTTATGCCCCTACAGGTGGCACAGTGCTGACTCGCAATGTCGAACCGGGCGAATTCGTCCAACCGGGCGCAACTGCCTTCACCCTCGCCAATCTGGATGATCTGACTATTACGGTTTACGTTCCTGAAGATCGCTATGGCGAGATTTCGCTTGGACAGCAGGCTGAAGTCAATGTTGATTCGTTCCCCGGTGAAACCTTCTCGGCGCAGGTGACTTTTATCGCGGAAACAGCTGAATACACCCCCCGCAACGTCCAGACGGTAGAAGGGCGCAGTGCAACGGTTTATGCGGTCAAGTTGAAAGTTGAAGATCCCGGTGGCAAACTCAAACCTGGTATGCCAGCAGATGTGAAATTTGCAGAGTGAGGGAACAATGGGTGTTGTCAATTTCAATTGGCAAAGGATGAAATACATCCAAAGACTCCATCGAGTATTATATGCAATTGGACTTGGTCCAGTTATTGGAAAAATTATCTTGCTACTTACGACGACAGGAAGAAAATCTGGCTTACAACGAATCACACCGTTGCAATATGAAGAGGTCGATGGCAAGTATTATCTCGGCTCTGCACGTGGATTGAAAGCCGACTGGGTTCGTAATATCCAGGCTGATCCGAATGTTACTATCCGTGTGAAATCGTTGAATTTTCAGGGGCGGGCTGAAGTGGTGACCGACCCCGCACGCTTCGCGGATTTCGTTGAAATCCGTTTGCAGCGCCATCCGCTTGTGGTTGGCACGATTATGCAAAAGGCGCATGGCTTGCCCAAACAGCCCAGCCGCGAGCAATTGGAGAGCTTGGCTGAAAATGAAGCATTGGTGATCGTCACACCAGTCCACTTTAGTGAGAAGTAGAGTGACAGAATATCTTATTCAGGCGCAAGGATTGCACAAATCGTTTGGTGAAAACCACGCGGTGAACGATGTTTCCCTGCACATCGAAACAGGCGAGATCTACGGGTTGGTTGGTTCGGACGGCGCGGGAAAAACCACAGCATTACGGTTATTGGTCGGTGCATTGCAAGCCGACACGGGTGAAATTCAAGTTGGCGACTACGATGTCAATAAACAGGTGGAACAAGCCCGTTCACAAATTGGCTACCTTTCACAGCAGTTCTCTCTCTACGAAGATTTGACGGTGCTGGAGAACATCCGCTTCTTTGCCGAAGTGCGCGGGCTCTCCTCGAAAGATTGGCTGCCCCGCAGCATGGAAATCCTTGAATTTGTCGGCCTGGCCGAATTCAAAGACCGACTTGCCGGTCAGCTTTCGGGCGGCATGAAACAGAAGCTGGGACTGGCATCCGCGCTCGTCACCCGTCCTCGTGTGCTGCTGCTGGATGAACCCACCACCGGCGTGGACCCCGTCACCCGTCAGGATTTCTGGCAGTTGGTGATTAAATTGGTTTCGACCCCCCTCCGTCTCCCCCCAAATTCGGAGAATTTGGGGGGAGAGGAAGAGGGGGGCGAAGTAAGTGTTCTCCTCACAACCCCCTACATGGACGAAGCTGCACGCTGTCACCGTGTGGGGTTTATGCGTGGCGGAAAACTCATCGCCGAAGGCACGCCGTCCGAGTTGCGGAATATGCTCACCGGGCGCATCCTTGAACTGCGAGGTGAGCCTATTGCACTGCTTCGTAAGATCGCCCACCAGGATGAAGATGTGGAAGATGTGCAGGCTTTCGGCGACCGGCTGCACGTCCGTGTGGGGGAGGGCAAGGCTGAAGTTGTCCTCAGCAGGCTCAAGTCCACGATACGAAGCGAGGGGGGCGAGGTGTCCGGTCTACGCCCGGTTCCGCCTGTCCTCGAAGATGTTTTTATCGCACTTTCGGAGCAAAGCAAATGAAAGCGATCTTGGAACTTCCAGAGTCTCATGCGCAGGTCTTGATGTTGCTGCTTGAGGTCATCCCACCAGAAGTGCATAAATGGGCGCTTACCGGCAGTGCGGGATTGCGTTTGCAAGGTGTAGACATCTCTGTGAATGACCTGGATTTACAGACTGATGAAGAGGATGTATTTGTGATTGAAGAAAAGCTGGGCGATTTTATGAAAGTAGGCGTTCATCGCTGGGAATCGGAACACACACTCTCTTTGCACGGGCAATCTGTGATCAACGGGATCATGGTTGAGCTTCTTGGTAATGTGCAGCATCGCCATCTAAGAGGCGCATGGGAACCACCCACAGATATTTTATCTTCCAGGATTTGGGTCACATGGCGCGAGCATAGGGTACCGGTCTTTCCCCTGGAATTCGAGGCGCAGGCCTATAGCAAAATGGGGCGGGCTGAAAAAGCTGAACTAATTCGCGAGGCTATTCGTTCATGACAGAGCCTATCATCCATACCGAAAATCTGACCCGGCTCTTTGGCGATTTCGTAGCGGTTGACCATGTCTCGTTCCAGGTCAACCCTGGCGAGGTAGTTGGCTATCTCGGCCCCAATGGCTCGGGCAAAACCACTACCATCCGCATGTTGCTGGGGCTGTTGGAGCCGACTGATGGCCAAGCAACTGTGCTGGGCTATGATGCATTCCGCCAGTCGGAAGAAGTCCGCGCGCGGGCCGGGTATATGTCACAGAAGTTTGCGCTCTATGACGATTTGACCGTTTGGGAAAATATGGAATTTTACGGTGGCGTGTATGGAATCACGGATAGGGCACGCATCGAATCGACCCTGAACCTGCTCGGCCTGACCGGGCACGAATCCACGCTGACAGGGTCGCTCTCAGCTGGCTGGCGACAACGATTGGCATTGGGAATTGCATTGGTTCACCAGCCGAAGTTACTTTTCTTAGACGAACCGACTTCAGGCGTAGACCCAACCGCTCGCCGCGCTTTCTGGGATCTGATCTATGAGCTGGCATCCGAAGGTGTGACAGTTTTTGTAACCACACATTACATGGACGAGGCGGAATATTGTGAGCGCGTGGGTATCATGCGTGCTGGGAAACTGCTGGCGATGGACACGCCGGGTAACTTGAAGAGAAATGTTCTGACGGGGGATGTCTGGCAAATAGCGGCCTCTCCTTTACAGATTGCCCTTGATACGCTACCCACCCTGGATGGTGTCTTGCAGGCAGGTATGGCAGGCGATCAGTTACGTGCCATCACTGAACGCGAAATGACGACGAAGCAATTACAGAAAGCTTTACGGAAAAAGGGGATCGATGTGAAATCCGTGGACCCTGCCGAGCCAACGTTGGAGGATGTGTTTTTGTCGTTGGCAAGGGGATAATTCATTGCCTTTGGTTTCTATATCTGTAACATTTTGAATATATGTACAAGAAATACTAATTTTGGAAACTCGAATACATATGAAGAATGTCACTTGACAAATTGGGGTGAGATTCTATACTTAGACTGCGTGTAATTTGGTAAATGTAATAGAAGGTTAGGGACATCATGAATGACACACCACAATCTCTTGAGCCATTTCGCGATTTTAATGTGTTGGATTTGCCCATTGGGATTTACCTGACTTCTGCAAGTGGGGAGTTTTTGGTCTGTAACCGTACTGCACGCAAGTTTCTGCAACTGCCGCTGGAGGGAGAAGTAGATGCAAATATCACAGATTTTTATCTTCATCCAGAAGATCGTACCCGAGTAATTGGCAAATTAGAAGAAAATGAATCTCAAGGTAAAAATCTTGAGGGTGAAGTCCTGCACTTTCGAGTTGGGGAAGACGATATTTATGTGGAAGATTACTGTATGTCTATTTATCACCCGAAGACAAAAAAAGTTGTGGGATTTGCGGGTTGCTTGATTGACATCACACATGAACATGAAGCACGCCGTCAGGAAAAAATATTGCGTGAGCAAATCGAAGAACTACGATTGGACATTAACCGAATTTTGCATGCCAATACGACAACACTCCTGATGGTAAAGCAAACTTTAGATGCGGTAGTGGAGGCATTTGAACCAAAGCCTTATGAGGGTATGGCCTTACCTTCAGTAGATGAAACAGAAAAAATGCTTGTTGACCATGCGAATGCCTTGGCGAAAATGCTTGAACGTTTCTTAGAATTTGCAAAGGACGAACGTCAGAAAAAGGCACTTTCGCAAGGACATTGGAACAAATTAAAAGGTTACGAGGGATTTCTCCGCGAATTCAGGCAACAAATCCCTACTCCAGAATCGTGGGCAGTAACGTTAAGAAAGGCTGCAAATGAAATCGGTAATATTCATAAAAATATAAAGCCTGGTTATATTCCGCGTGAACCCGCACGTGAACTTGAAACTACCGCCTGGCATTTAGAGCGTCTGACAAACTTAATTGAAGTCCTTCACACACGTGCTTCCGTCATCCAGATGGATTACTCAATTCACAGTCTGCGTGAGGCCATAACTTATGATGTGCGTGAGACTATCCCACGAAAGAGAAGAAATATAAAGAAATTAATAGAGCATTGTATCACCCGCTTAGCAGAATATGCACATAGCCTAAAGGTCGATATAGACTTCAAGGACTTGGTAGATGTTGAAGTATTTGTAAATGAACGTGACATGATCCGGGCTCTATCAAACTTACTTCACAATGCAATAAAATACTCCTGGCACAGGGATCCCGAAGTTTCGCTTGCCACAAAACGAGCATGGGTGGCTATTCACACAGAAACAGACGAAAAGAAAGTGTATATTGAGTTTGAAAATTGGGGTGTGGCGATCAAACGCGAAGAAATTGAGAAGGAAAAAATATTTGAATTAGGCTATCGAGGTGAATTATCCAAAGACCGGGGCCGATTGGGTACGGGTATAGGCTTGACGGATACCAGACGGGTTGTTGAGGCACAT
>Ga0209536_100009933_pt1 | contig 14078 bp, 11 predicted proteins | sample DeeMarSeWOR28_12_FD_187461 | JGI IMG/M metagenome (GOLD analysis project Ga0209536, IMG submission 187461) | Marine sediment microbial communities from White Oak River estuary, North Carolina - WOR-2-8_12 (SPAdes) (version 2) | ecosystem: Environmental > Aquatic > Marine > Intertidal zone >...
AAACTTTAGAGATAGGTTTTCACTTCACCGCCGCCGAACATTGCCAGACCTTTTATGTGCAGTGTTTTCGATTGATCAACAACAATACTTGGATTTCTGATTGCTTTATTTGAAAATCCGCCAAGCACAGATGTAACATTTATTACAACATTCCATTCCTTCGGAACAATTATCGTAGTACCGCCAAATACGCAAAGCACATCAAGTATATTATCACCATCAGCAAGTTGACAGTTCATTAAATTTATTTCCGAACCACCGAATATTGCAGTTACGTTGCCACCCTGGAAGTTGTTTGAAGATATAATTTTTGTCCCGCCACCAAAAATTGAAACATCATCAATTTTGTCTTTATTAACATTTGAAGCATCAAAAGGATGTTCCGGAGATGAAGCAAATCTTCTCTTTTTAAGTATGATATGAGTTCCTAAAACAATTAATAGAATTGGAATAACAATGCCAGCATCATAATCTACATATGGAAAGACCCGAGGTATGAGAAAAATAATTCCAATACCGGAAAGCACGCCTCCGAGGAATTTCTTTTCAGTATTGATAAGAATGAACAACCCGATCACGAGCATAACAAATGGCCACGAAAACACTACGTGAGCGAATCTGAAGTTCAGCACGTTCATTGAATTAAGTAAAAATATCCCCCCAAGGAATATTAATATCCCACCAAGAAAAACTCTTTTATCCACTGAATTTCTGTTTTCTGTCATTTTTTGCTCCTTTAATTAAGTCTCACCCAAAACCTATGCAAAAATAGTAATGTAAAAAAGAAAAATTCGGTGAGTTGTGGAAAAAGCTCGGTGAAGTGGGATGTATGATTGAATGACTGAATGGTTATTATGTTTTGATTGGCTCATGCAGTCATTCATCCAAACAATAATATAATGGATAGAAAGTGAATTCTAAGCTTCTGCTTTTATAAGACCGTACTCTTTAACCTTTTCGAATGCTTGTTCAAGATCTGAAATTAAATCATCAACATTTTCAATTCCAACAGAAAGCCTGACGAGTCCGTCAGCAATTCCTCCAGCTTCTCTTGCTTCTTTACCCATTGAGAAATGAGTCATACTTGCAGGATGTTGAATCAATGTTTCAACTCCTCCAAGACTCACAGCAAGCTGGCAAAGCTTGACAGAGTTCATTAGAATTTTTCCTGCTTCAATGCCGCCTTCAACTTCAAAAGTTATCATTCCACCGGGACCTTTGTGCTGTTTTAATCCTATTTGATATTGCGGATGACTTTTTAAGCCGGGAAAAGTTACACTTTTTACTAAAGGATGTTTCTCAAGCCATTCGGAAATTTTCTGTGCACTCTCACTATGCCTTTGCATACGTAAACCAAGCGTTTTTAATCCGCGATGGACAAGGAATGAATTGAAAGGATCGATAACACCGCCGAGCTGATTTAAAGTCTTTCTGAAATGCTGATATGTTGCTTCATCATTTACAACAATAATTCCGCCGACAACATCTGCGTGACCATTAAGAAATTTAGTTAAGCTGTGCATTACTACATCTGCACCAAGTGCAATTGGATTTTGAAGAGCCGGACTCATGAATGTGTTATCAACAACAACTTTTGCACCATGATGATGAGCAATTTTAGAAATCTCTTCAATATCCGAAATACAAAGTGTCGGGTTGCCAGGTGTTTCTAAGTAAACAACTTTCGTATTTACCTTTATAGCTTTTTTTATATTTTCAGTCACTGATGAATCCACGAAAGTGGTTTCGACTCCAAACTTTTTCATTACTGTATTCAGCAAAGTGGTAGTTGGTCCGTAGACAGCGGCGGAACAAACAACGTGATCACCGGCTGAAAGAAGAGCCGCAAAAATTGTATGCACAGCAGCCATTCCACTTCCGCAGCCGAGTGCTTTATGCCCACCCTCGAGTTCAGCAATTGCATTCTCCATAGCTTCGATTGTTGGATTGAGCATTCTTGTATAAATGTAGCCTTTTTCTTCACCCGCAAAAAGTGAAGCACCGTGCTGCGCTGATTTAAATTTAAAAGTTGATGTCTGGTAAATTGGTGGTACGACCGAACCGTATTCGTATTCGTCAATTCCAGAGTGAACGCATTTAGTATTGAAGTCTAATTTTGAATGATCTTTCATTTTCATTGTCCCGTAGCTATGCTGTAAAAGAGATTATTAATATTTGTTAATACAAATTTACTCATTTTGAACGAAGAATTTGAAACCGTTAATTGACACTAATCCAATTTCATTCTAAAATCTTTATATTTCTTTCCAAAATTTTTATAATCATTAAAAACAAATAATTGAGCAAAGAAAAAGTATTAGTAACCTCAGCGCTACCTTACGAAAACGGACCAATTCATCTTGGTCATCTAAGCGGTGCTTATCTGCCTGCTGATATTTACGTGCGTTATAAAAGATTAAACGGCGATGATGTACTTTACATCTGTGGCTCGGACGAGCACGGAGTTCCCATAACGATCACAGCAGATAAAGAGGGAGTCTCTCCTCAGGTAATAATCGACCGATATCATAAAGCAAATAAGAAAGCTTTCGAAAGATTCGGGATGAGCTTTGACAATTATTCAAGAACTAGTCTTCCCATTCATCACGAAACAGCAAAGGAGTTTTTTCTTGAATTTTATAATCGTGGATTATTTAACGAGAAAAAATCAAATCAATTTTATGATGAAAAAGCAAAAATGTTTTTGCCGGATAGATACGTTGAGGGAACGTGCCCTCGTTGCGGAAATGAACAAGCCAGGAGCGATGAGTGTGAAAACTGCGGATCTCTCTACGATCCGTCCGAACTAGTAAATCCTAAAAGCAAAGTAAGTGGGGAAACACCCGTTCTTAAAGAGACGACTCACTACTATTTCCCACTTGGCAAATATCAGCCTGCACTTGAAAAATATATTAATGATATGAATGAAAAATATGGCTGGAAAGAAAATGTTCTTCAATACTGTCGTGGATGGTTTAAAGAAGGATTAAAAGATCGTGCAATCACCCGTGATCTGGATTGGGGAGTCAAAGTTCCCGTTGAATCAGCTGTAGGAAAAGTAATTTATGTTTGGTTTGAAGCTGTGCTCGGATACATTTCTTCAACGAAAGAATATTCACAATCGATAAAAGACCCTGATCTCTGGAAAAAATACTGGCAGGATACTAACACAAAATATATCGCATTTATCGGAAAAGATAACGTTGTGTTTCATACAATCATATTCCCGGCAATTTTAATGGCGTGGAATGAAGGCAATGAAGAAAAATATTGTCTACCGCAAAATGTTCCTGCAAATGAGTTTTTGAATTTTGAAGGTAAAAAATTTTCCAAAAGTCGTGGGTGGGGAATAGATGTAGAGGAATTTCTGAATCTCTTTTCGACAGATTCACTACGATACACGCTTGCTGCAAATCTTCCTGAAAATAAAGACACAGATTTTTACTGGAAGGAATTCCAACTTAGGAATAACAGTGAACTTGCCGACATTTTGGGAAATTTTATAAACCGTACTTTCACTTTCGTTCATAAACATTTTGATAGTAAAGTGCCGGCTCTTGGAAAGCTTGAAAAGATTGATAAAGATATGCTGAATGAAATTGGTGAATATCCTAAACGAATTGGCAACTTGTTTGAAAAATACAAGATAAGAGATGGCGTAAATGAGATAATGAACCTGGCACGTGACGGGAATAAGTACTTTAACGATTCTCAACCGTGGGTAACAGTTAAGTCTGATAAAGAGAAATGCGGAACTACACTGAATATTTGTCTACAAGCGATCTACACTTTAGCCGAACTATTTTACCCCGTACTTCCTTTTTCTTTAGAAAAACTCTTTAAAATGCTGAATGCAAAACCTGTTGAATGGGCTGAGAGTGGTAAATCCTTTTTAAAAGAAAATCATCAAATCAACAGTGCAGAAATATTATTCCCTAAAATTGAGGATGAAATGATCGAGGAACAGATTTCAAAACTTGGCAAAAATGAGACAGAAGCTGAGATAAAACAGGAGGAATTAATTTCTTACGATGATTTTATGAAAACTAAATTAAAAGTTGCTGAGGTCTTGAGCGCTGAAAAAATTTCAAAAAGTAAAAAGCTCATGAAACTTAATGTTATGCTCGATGATGGTGAAAGACAACTGGTTGCCGGGATAGCAGAACATTATAATCCGGAAGATCTAATCGGTAAAAAAGTTGTTGTTGTTGCAAATCTTCAGCCTGCTAAGCTGATGGGAGAAGAATCCAGAGGTATGATTTTAGCAGTTGAAAAAGAGCAGGGAGGTTTGCAAGTTTTGCAGGTTGATAATGAAGTGAAAAATGGAACGCGTGTTAAATAATATTTTTAAAAATAATAGGTGTAAAAAATGAAGTTAATTGGAATTACAATTATTCTTTTTGCAGGGATGTTATTTGCTCAATCTTCGATGGAGAAGTTTACTCCTCAACTTAATAAAGTTTTGGATAAGGCAAATGAAAATGAAGAATTACTGGTTTGGGTTTTCTTTTCTGACAAAGGAGAGAATACTCAATTTTATTTTAGTAATCCTACTTTAGTAGTTAGTGAGAAATCGTTGAAAAGACGTGCTAAAGTTTTGGACGAGAATAATCTTTTGACACAAAGAGATCTTCCGGTAAACCAGAATTACATTGATCAAGTGAATTCTCTTGGTTTTAATGTAAAGCAGAAGACGAAATGGTTTAATGGTGTAAGCGGATGGGCAACAAAATCTGAGCTTGTTCAATTTGCAAACCTGCCTTTTGTAAAGCAACTGGATATTGTGTACAGATTCAGAAAAGATAAGCTGGATGAAGAATCACTAAATGATAACCCGGAACGAAATCAAAATTTATCAAAACCCGATGGGACGAACAGTTACAACTATGGTCAGTCATTTACACAGATTGATCAAATAACCGTACCTCAGGTTCACGATCTGGGTTACACCGGTGCAGGTGTTACGATATGTATGATGGATGCTGGTTTTGATCGTTGGACTTCTCACCAGGTTTTTAGTTCAATTAATGTTATAGCAACGTGGGATTTTGTAGATGGTGATTCTGATGTTGAAAATGGAAATGTTGGCACTGGCTCACATGGTACATCAACATTGTCACTGATTGGTGGTTTTTATGAAGGTCAATTAATCGGTCCGGCCTTTGGAGCAAATTTTATCTTAGCAAGAACAGAAGATATTTACAGTGAAACCCCGATTGAAGAGGATAACTGGATTGCTGCTATGGAGTGGGCAGATACTATAGGTGTTGATGTTACATCAACGTCTCTTACTTATCTGGATTTTGATCCACCTTATCCAAGTTATACCTGGGAAGATATGGACGGCAACACAGCCAAAATTACAAATGGTGCTGATTATGCTGTTTACATAGGAATATATGTTGCTAATTCTGCAGGAAATTATGGTAATAATCCCAGCCACAATACTTTAGGAGCACCAGCTGATGGCGACAGTGTTATGGCAATTGGTTCGGTTAATAGTTCAGGATCAAGGTCCAGTTTTAGCAGCGTTGGTCCATCTGCAGATGGGAGAATAAAACCTGATTTGATGGCTATGGGTTCCAACGATTACGTTGCTTGTCAATCATCCAATACTTGTTACGGAAATGGAAGCGGAACATCATTCAGTTGCCCACTATCAGCTGGTTGCGCTGCCCTTTTGCTTGAGGTTGCACCAAATCTTACACCTATGCAATTAGTTTCTTTATTAAAGAATACAGCTTCAAGAAGTTCCAATCCGGATAACTTATATGGTTGGGGTATCATTAATACGTATGCGGCTGCATTATCGCTTTTAACCGGTACAAATCCTATTCAATCTCCCGAAGATTTTTATATTCTGCAGAACTATCCGAATCCGTTCAATCCATCTACAAAGATTCGTTTTGCAGTTCCGGAAAAATCTCACGTTAAACTCTCCCTGTATGATATTTTAGGTCGTGAATTAAGTGTGATTTTTAATGATGAGTTTAATGCGGGGGTAAAAGAAGTAGAGTTTAATGGAAGTAATCTGCCAAGCGGCATTTACCTTGTTAAAATGGATGCCGATAATTATCAAAAAACATTAAAAATTTCCCTTCTTAAATAAATAATTAAGCCTGATCTTGTGAATAAATCATAGGGTCAGGCCTAATTTGCCTTGATTTTCAGAACTGCTATAGCTAAAATTCTGCTCTCATTTTTAAGAATTTTAAAGGAGTTGTTATAAATATGCATCTTTCTGGATTAATGCGGACATTTCTGTTTATTCTTTTCATACAAATTATAACATTCATAAATATTAAAGCTCAGGATGTCGCTGAGTTTGGTAAGTACGAAATTACACTTGACGAATTTCAACACGCCTATGCAAAAAATGTTGGAGGCTGGGATATTGCTGCTCAACAAAGTATTGATGATTATAAAAAATTTCTTGAATTGTATGTTAATTTCAGAATGAAATTGCGTGATGCTTATGTAAGAGGATATTACGAGGATCCTGATCTGATGAAAGAACTCATGGACTATCAGGAACAAGTTGGAGTATCATATATTTTAGAAAAATGGATAGTTGAACCTGGAGTTCGTCAGCTTTATGAAAGACGTAAGGAAGAATTCAGGGTCAGCCATATAATGATCAGACCGGATACACTAACTGATGAAGAAGCGAAGATGAAAGCACAAACCATACTGGATAGTATTAAAGCTGGTTCTTCGTTTGAGGAAATGGCACTGAAGTACTCTGATGATAAATTCTCTGCAGTAAATGGCGGCGATATATATTACATTACCGCAGGTTTGCTTCCCTATGAGTTTGAAGATCCAATGTACTCACTCAATTCAGGGGAAGTTTACGGTGAAGTTGTTAAGACGAGGTTTGGTTATCATTTGATTCTTGTAACTGTGCGGCAGCATCGATATCACAAAATAAAAGCAAGCCACATATTAATTGGTTTCCACAATAAAGATGGACAGATTGATACAGCAGCGGCTAAAAACAGAGCAGATTCAGTTTATGCTATGTTGATGGCCGGGGCACCATTCGAGGAACTGGTTTCTGAATATTCCGATGATCCCGGTTCAAAAGAAAAAGGCGGGGACCTTGGTTACTTTGAAAGAAGACAGATGGTAAAAGAATTTGATGAAACTGTTTTCAATATGGAAGTCGGTCAAATTTCCGAACCTGTTAAGACAAATTTTGGATATCACATAATTATGCTGACCGATAAAATGGATACTCAACCTTATGATTCTGAATTTGAAAATTTGAAGACTATGTTCAATAAACAAAGATATCAGCACGAACTTGAGGCATTGATTGATACTTTGAAAAAGAAGTATGATTTTAAAATTGACCAGGCGAACTTGAATCTTTTCATTGAACAGAGTGATTCATTAAGATTTGGAATGGTGCATCCTAAATTTGATGAATTAGCAGATAAAATTTTATTTTCTTATGCCAATGTATCCGTTACAATAGGAAAATTTCTTGAACTTGCTAATGCAAATTCTAAAATAACTGCAAAACCGATGGATAATGAAGCTGAAGTGAACAAAGCTATAAACATTTTGGCTGAAGATATGTTGCTGAAAGAAGAAGCGATGAATTTGGATAAAACTGATCCTGAATTCGCACAATTAATGAATGATTACAAAGATGGAATTTTCATCTTTAAATTGCAGGAAGAAGAAGTCTGGAGTAAAGTGAAAATTGACAGCGCTGATGTTTATAATTACTGGGAAGATAATAAAGAAAATTATTCCTGGCCTGAAAGAATAAGCTTCAGCGAAATTTATACAACTAAAGATTCTCTGATTAATATTTGCTATGATATGTTGGAGGGCGGGGCGTCATTCGATTCGTTGGCTACTATCTACACGGAAAGAGGCATAAAGAAAATGGAAAAAGGACGTTATGCTTTAGAGTCCGTTAACTTTAGCGACCTGTATAAAGAAGCGAATAAAATTCCCACAGTTGGTCAGTATACTGAACCATATGCTTATGCCTCGGGATACGTTATCTTCAAACTTAACGAAAGGCAACCGACAAGATTAAAAACATTTGAAGAAGCAAAGGCAGAAGTATCAGGTGAGTACCAGGAAATGCTTAGCAAGAAACTTGAGAACGATTATATAAAAAGTCTTGATAACAGATATCATCCTGAACTTTATTATAATGAATTAGAATATGCATTTAGGCTTAATAAGGAAAATTGAGGTAGCTGCAGTACTTCTTTTTATTCTTGCTGCTTGTACCGAGAGCAAAAAACCTGATAAATATCTCGCAAAGGTGAATGATTCATATTTGACTGAATCTAATCTGTCAGTTCTTATTGATTCTCAATTTGTTTCAGATAAGAGCAGGTCTGTAGTAATTAAAAATTGGATAAGGCAGGAAATTCTTTATCAGGAAGCGGTAAAAAAAGGCTTGACTGAAAGTGAGGAATTTAATGCCACTATTGAAAATTCAAAAAAACAACTTGCAGCTGCACTTCTTCTCGAAAATTTTGCCTCTTCAACACAGCTGCAATTCACTGACGAAGAACTGCAAAATTTTTTCGAGGAAAATGAATCTAGCTTCAAGCTGCCATACAATGCTTATTTCATAAACCTAATTGATTTTTCAAACAGAGACGCTGCAGTTGCATTTCGTACCAGTTTAATTATGAATGGATGGGCTGGGGCCGTAAGCGAAATCGGGCAGGATACGAGCTTAGTTAGTGTAGTGGATTCGACACTTGTATCAGAGCAGGATATCCAGCCGGTAAGATTGCTGCGCATCCTTGAAGGACTTTACCCACTTGAAATAAGCATTGTCATTCCCGATGAAAGAGGCTATTATTCTGTTGTACAGTTGTTGGATAAATATTCATCAGAATCTTTACCAGCTTTTAATGCTGTAAAAGATGAAGTATCCAAAAGATATAAATCAGCATTAACCGAATTAGCAATTGAAAACTACATCAATGATCTATACTCAAAAAGCGAAGTCGAGTTAAATAAATAATGAAAACTTTAACACTTTTTTGTTTTTTTACGATTCTTGCAAAAGTGACTTTCGCACAGCAGGAGGTAATCGATAAAATAATAGCGGTTGTTGATAACGAAATTATTCTTCAAAGTGAACTCGATTTTCAGGTTTCTATATTTGCCTCACAGCGTGGGATGGATCCAAAATCTCCAGAACTGAGAAAGCAGATTCTTAACTCAATGATTGACGATAAACTTGTTTATGCACAGGCTGAGCTTGATTCAATTACAGTTACTGATGCAGAAATAACTCAACGAATTGACTACCAGATAAATGTACTTCAACAGCAATATGGTTCAATTGCAAATATTGAGCAGATGTATGGAATGTCGATTGAAAAAATAAAACGGGAACTTCGAGAGGACGTACGCAAAAATCTTATGGTTCAGAGATTGCGGGAAAAAAATTTCGCACCTATTGAAGCTTCAAGACGTGAAGTTGAAGAATTCTTTAACACTTATAAAGATAGTCTTGGAATGATTCCTGAAAAGCTTCACGTATTTCATATCTTTAGAAATCCTAAAACAACTGACAGACTTAAAAAGCAATACAAGGATTTTGCTCAGGCAATAAGGGATTCCATTGTTAATCAGGGTGCAAGATTTGAAGATATGGCAGAGAAATATTCTGAAGATCCCGGGAGTAAAATTTATGGTGGCGATCTCGGCTTCGTAAAAAAAGGTGTTTTTTATCCGCAGTTCGAAGCAGCTGCTTTTGCTCTCGAAGTCGGAGAGATCTCAAACATTATTGAAACACCTGTCGGTTATCATATCATTGAACTTCTTGAGAAAAGAGGTGAATCAATTCACACAAGACACATCCTCATCAAATTTAAAACTGATGAAGGCGCCGACCTTGAAACGATTACTTTTCTAACCGATATCCGTGATAGTGTTGTTAACGGCGTAAATACATTTCAATATTATGCTAAAAAGTATAGTGAAGATAAGGAAACAGCTCCTTTCAATGGAGATCTTGGAACGTTCTATATAAATCAACTCGATAAGAATTTGCTCGATATAGTATCGAAGCTAAAAGAGGGAGAGATTAGTTTCCCTAAAAGAATCGACTATGGACAGGATGTGTACGGATATCATATAGTCTATCTTCAATCAAGAATTCCCCAGCATCCACCAAGCCTTGAAGAAGATTATGCAGAGTTGAAACGGCTCACGGACGAATACAAAAAACAAAAGCAGTATGATGTGTGGGTCGCTTCGTTGAGAGACAAAATCTACTGGGAAGTAAGGATGTAGTTAATCCGCAAATTAGAAGCAAGAAGTAAATCATCAGAATTATCAGAGAAAAAGGAATTTAGATTGAAAGAAAATCCTCCCGGGACTAGAGATGTTGAGCTTGTTGAGAAACTTGCAGAGAAGATTAAAAATGTAAAATCAGAAATTGCAAAAGTTATTGTTGGTCAGGATGAAATTATAGACCAGCTTTTGATTTCTCTTTTTTCGAGAGGACATTGTCTCCTGGTTGGTGTTCCGGGTCTTGCAAAAACACTCCTTATAAAAACTGTCGCAGAAGTTTTAGATTTGAAATTCAGCAGAATACAGTTCACACCCGATCTGATGCCGAGCGATATTACTGGTACTGAAATAATTGAGGAAGATGCAGTTAGTAAAAAAAGAAATTTTAAATTTATTTCAGGACCAATCTTTGCAAACATCATTCTTGCTGATGAAATAAACAGAACCCCACCAAAAACCCAGGCAGCATTACTTGAAGCAATGCAGGAATACAACGTAACCGCTGCAGGAGTGAAATACCAGTTGCCTCAACCGTTTTTTGTTCTTGCAACACAAAACCCTATTGAGCAGGAAGGAACATATCCTCTGCCGGAAGCACAGCTTGACAGGTTTATGTTTAACCTCTGGCTCGATTATCCTTCATACAAAGAAGAAATAAAAATTGTTGAAACTACTACAAGCGAATACAAAGCAAACCTGAATATGATTCTTAATTCAAACGAGATAATTGAGTTTCAGGATCTTGTTCGAAAAGTTCCGGTTGCTGATAATGTAGTTGAGTTTGCGGTTAAAGTTGCAAATATGACCCGACCTGCTAACGGAAACTCCCCTCAATTTATTAAGGACTGGATTACCTGGGGTGCAGGACCAAGAGCATCTCAGTATATGATACTTGCGTCAAAAACTCGTGCAGTAATACAGGGAAGATACACTCCGAACATTGACGACGTTAAAGTTTCTATGCTTCCTGTTTTACGTCACAGAATAATTACAAACTTCTCTGCTGAAGCAGATGGAATAAAATCTTTGGATGTGATTGAGAGATTGAGTAAGGAAGTTTAAATAATATTCAGTTGGGTTCTATTATAATATTAAACTCTTGCAATCTTATAATTTTTCTTTGCGAAGTAAATCTCTCTAGTGAAAGTTTTAACTACTGTTGCAACCGGTACTGCCAGCAGCATTCCGAATAATCCAAATAGTGTTCCCCCAGCAATAATAAGAAGTATTATTGCAATTGGATGCATATCAACACTCTTCCCAAAAATGTATGGCTGAACAAAACCATTATCAACTGCATATGTAAGAGTCACTACTAACAATATAAATGGTATTTGTGACAGATCACCATATTGAACAACTGAAACAATAATTGCAGGTATACCACCGATTATGGGTCCGAAGTAGGGGATAAGATGTCCAAGTCCGGCAATTACACCAAGTGGCAAAGCGTTCGGCACGCCTATGAAATAAAACCCAAAACCGATCATCATTCCAACAAAAGTTGCATCAAAAATCCAGGCTCTTACAAATAATCCAAGCCTCATTGTAACTTTTTTTAGAATGTAGTATGACATTTCAAAATACTTGTTTGGAATCGTCTGAAGTATTCCCTGCAGAATTCTTCTGCTATCTTTTAACAGAAAGAAAGTTATAAAAGGAACGATTACAAGAATTGCTACAACAGAAAAGATGCTCGATAAAATTTCCGATACTGTACCGAAAATATTTGTGAGCTGAGATGTAATGAACATTTCCATACGATTAGTCAGATCACCAGTCTGGAAAAATGGGATATACTTTATTAGCGTTCCCTCCAAAACTTTCATCTCATCAACTAACGAAAAACCTTCAAGTGAACTTATCAATTGATCCATCTGAAAAATAAATCTCGGGATAATGATGGAAAGTCCGAAATAAATTAAAAAACCAAAAATAAGGAAAGTTATGAGTGTTGAAGATAAACGGTTAAACCCTCTTGATTCAATCAGCGAGACAAACGGGGCAAAAATAAATGCGAGAAGAATAGATAATGCGATGATTATAATAATTTCAGTGAGAAGATAAACCAGGTAAAGAAAAATAATTATTGCAGATACAGTTAAAAAAAATTTTGTTGCTTTATTTAATGTGGAATCTGTCATAATTAATTAAAATTAATTTACAGCTTCAATCCTTCTTATTTCTGGTACACTTTTCATCAATGCTCTTTCAATACCCGCACGCAATGTGAGTGGCGACATCGGGCAATCCTTACAATCGCCTGTCAATTTAACCTTTACGATATTTTCCTCTGTAATCTCGATAAGTTCTACATCGCCGTTATCTGCCTGAAGAAAGGGTCTTATCGATTCAAGCGCTTTTAGTATTTCTTCTTTCATTGACATCTTTAAACTGCTATGTAAATCTAATAAAAATTAAGAATGATACTTTTAATTTTCTATAAAATTATTCATCATCGCCAAGTTGAATTTCAACTTTACCGGGAGCTATAGAATTTTGAATATTAACCTGTTCTGTCAGGTTTCTCGAAATATCAAGAATAATATTTGCTTCATTTGAATCAGGAATATCGAAAACTATTGGAATTCCTTTATCCCCTCCTTCTCTAATTTGAGGATTAATTGGTATCCCGCCAAGGAATGGAACATTTATTTCTTTTGATACTTTTTCACCGCCGCCTGATCCAAAAATATCGTATTTCTTTTTAGTATCAGGTGCAATGAAATAGCTCATATTCTCTATCAAACCAAGAACAGGAACATTAACTCTCTCAAACATTTTTAAAGCTTTCCTAGCATCAATCAACGAAACTTCCTGAGGTGTTGTTACAATTACCGCACCGGTAAGCGGAATAGTTTGAACAAGTGTTAATTGAATGTCACCTGTTCCCGGAGGCATATCAAAAACAAGATAATCAAGTTCACCCCAGGCAACATCGGTCATAAATTGTTTTATAGCACCGCTCGCCATAGGACCACGCCAGATTAGAGGTGTATTATCATCCACCAATAAACCGATTGAAATCATTTTTAATCCATATGCATCCAGAGGAATGAGTCTGACCTTTCCTTCATCCTGAATTATGTCAGGTTTTTCAGTAACGCCAAGCATCAACGGAATGCTGGGGCCATAAATATCAGCATCAATTAAACCAACCTTTGCACCATCTTTTGCAAGTGCGACTGCAAGATTAACAGCAACTGTGCTTTTACCTACTCCTCCTTTTCCACTTGCTACCGCAATGGTGTTCTTCACTCCCGGTAGAATTGCTTCTTTCTTCGGGTCTTTATGCGTTGATACTGTTGGAATTCGTTCCTGAATGTTCAAATGAATTTCCTTGATAGATGGGAAATCATTTTTTATTACGTCTGCAATTTTATTGTAATCAAAATTTGTTGATTTGCTAAGAGGAGGTATTGAGATTTCTACCGTTAAAGATTCACCTTCCATCTCAAGTTTTTTAATTGAGTTAAGAGTTAGAGAATTTTTATTAAAATTTTTATCATCAATTTTTTTTATTGAACTTAAAACAGAACTTTTTGTTATTTCGGTCATAGTGAAATCTTGAATTTCGTTAATGAATTTTATGAAAAGGTGGTCCAAAGATAAACAATTAAGAGGAGAGAGGAAGTTCCAAAACTATCTTCAGATTAAGATTTAGTTAGTTTTCCAGGATGTTTTTCAGTTTGTTTCATTAGCCATTCCTGGCTGTTTACAGGCTTTGCACCATTTTGCGGAACAATCATTTGATAAGTCATATCGGGCAGTAAAGTCCTGGCTTTTTGGTT
>Ga0209536_100009934_pt1 | contig 14078 bp, 11 predicted proteins | sample DeeMarSeWOR28_12_FD_187461 | JGI IMG/M metagenome (GOLD analysis project Ga0209536, IMG submission 187461) | Marine sediment microbial communities from White Oak River estuary, North Carolina - WOR-2-8_12 (SPAdes) (version 2) | ecosystem: Environmental > Aquatic > Marine > Intertidal zone >...
ACTCATTCTAGAACGGGCCTTATCTGCCTGCTGACACATAATCTCTGCGGCATCCAGTAACCGGTCCTGAACAGGCTTGTCTGAACCCAAATTACCTTGTTTTTTACCTGAAATCGCCATATCTTACCTCCTAAACATTCGTTTTATACGACAGTTTAAAACATGTGTTTAGGTAATTCAAGTATTTTTCTAAGATTTTTTAAAAAAATTCTCAACAACTTCTAATCCTTTATTTTAGCTTCAATTAGCTATATCTTCTGTGCAAAATGAATCAGAAAAGCAATAACTGAAGACCCACAATACAAGAGTGCAAAAGATAGCTGATAGCAAACAAGAGAGGCAAATTCTTAGAATCAATCCTGAGGTTAAAATCAACATCTAAGTAAATTTTAGATTGAAATATTAAAATTAACCCGATTGATTCCAGCGGCGGATAAAAGAAAATATTTTCATCCGGTTTTAATTTGCCGACCGATAAAATAAGTATATAATCTTGCTTATTATGGGAATTTGTCTTAGGACGTTAAGAGGGTGTGTTCAAAAGACCCCGGAAATCAAGGAATCAGGTTTAAGTTGAATATTGGAGGTTCACAAAATGGCATGGAATTCAGATGACAAGAAAACCGAGACGAAAAGAACGGGTCCGGGTAAAGTTGTGGAGGTTCGAGGCCCTGGTAAGGGGGCGGTGGGGATGGTAGATGGAAGAGGAGGGCCAGGCAAAGATAGAGATCTTGGCAGCGGTATGGAAATGTTAGATATGGATTTCCTGCTGAGTGTTGTTGAACATACCAAAGGCGATGATAAAAACGATGTAACGATGCGTAAGCTCGTTTTTAATGAACTGCTTCGCAGGGAACAACTGGAGGCCGTAGATAGTAATGCGCTAAAGGTTTATACCATTGATGAGAATGGTCTATACGGCAAGGAAATCCAGTGCGCAGCAATGAAGAAGTTGACAGAAAGAACGACACGGTAGGATTAAGAGACTAACTGAGCAAGGAGGCTTAACTGCATCCTGATTCTTGCAAAGTTTTCGAGTTTCTCCTGAATACGATGGTCCTTTGTTTACCTGATTGGGCAACAGGTACATTCCAATCGCAAAATTCGGCTCACCGGAAAGAATGGCGCATTTTATAGCAGAAATAATTCTGGCTGCCGGCAGTACTGATGAGGAGGGTACGTTCTGGATAACGATGCTGATGCTGGTAGTTCTTTTGGCTGTTGTGGGAGTGGGTAGTCTTATCAAGACAAGAGCAAAGAGGCTCAAAGAGCAGAAGCAATATCGAGCCCACGGCAAAAGCAGGCCGTACAATCAATCCGATGAGCAAACCAGAACTGTAAAAGATAATTACATCGAGTTTTTCTTAAAAACAGCGCCAACAAAGAAAACTACCAAAGAACCGATGTTCGATTTCGAAGCTTCCGAGAAAGTCAGCAACGGAAAACAACAAGAAGGCAGAGATGTCTCCAGCGGTATGGAAATATTAGACCTGGATTTTCTGGTGAAGATTGTTGAGAATACCAAAGGCAGGAATAAAAAGGACGTGATGATGCGGAAACTCGTTTTTGAAGAGCTTATTCGCAGAGAACAAGTGGGTGCCGTAGACAGCAAGGCACTTAACATTTACACTATGAACAAGAGTAAACTTTACAGTAAGAAAATCCAGTGCAGGGCAATGAAGGCATTGGCAGAAAGGACCAAGGACCGTTCGTGACAAAGTTTTCGACTTTGTAAGAGATTTCAGCATAGTTTTATGTACATATCGTATGGATAAAGAACTTTTCAGTTTATCAGGTAAAACAGCCTTAGTTACAGGTGGCAGTAGAGGTATCGGGCTTGCCGTGGCAAAGGGGCTGGCAATGCACGGGGCCGATATTGCAATAATTGCTCGTAACGAGAGTCAGCTTCAGACTGCCGGGGATCAAATTCAGGAATACAGCGGTAAAAAGGCATGGACGTTCCCGTTTGACCTGGAAAATATCAGGGAGATTGAGCAGCTTTTCGAGAAAATAATATCCGAAACGCCTGAGATAGACATCTTAGTCAATTGCGCGGGGACAACGGCACGAGGGCCGGCTGAAGAAGTGGAGCTTGAAACATGGAACCGGGTCATCGATGTGAATATGACGGCGGTTTTCGCGCTTTCGCAGGCATTTTGTCAACACCGAAAACAAGTAGGTAAAGGCGGAAAGATTATCAATATCGGCTCGCTGATGTGCCACGGTGGCCGGCCCACGACAACAGCATACGCGGCCAGCAAGGGTGGTTTGCTGATGGTAACAAGATCTCTGGCAGTGGAGTGGGCAAAATATCATATCAATGTCAACGCAATCGGACCCGGCTTTATCACTACGGACCTTACGGCAAAACTACAAGCCGATGAAGATTTTAACAAGTGGGTGATTTCAAGGACACCATTTGAGAGATGGGGACAACCTGAAGATATCGCAGGTACGGCGGTCTTCCTTGCCTCAAGCGCCAGTGATTTTGTAACAGGACAAATCCTGTATGTTGACGGTGGATGGGTCGCAGCACTATAGCATACAGGCAGAATTAGGATTTGAGAAAACCGGCTTCGAGAATAAACATGAGCGATGTTACGCGCATTTTATTCGCAATTGAAAAAGGGGACGCCCGGGCTGTTGATAAGCTGCTTCCGGTAGTTTATGACGAACTACGTCTTTTGGCAGCTCAGAAACTATCGCAGGAGCGACCCGGACAGACACTCCAGCCTACGGCGCTCGTCCACGAGGCATATATCCGTCTGGTGGGCTCAGAAGGCCAGAATTGGAGCAGTCGTGGACATTTCTTTGCAGCGGCGGCTGAAGCTATGCGGCGTATTCTCATCGAAAATGCCCGACGCAAACAACGACTAAAACATGGTGGTGACCTTCAAAGAGTCGGGCTTGACGAAGCAGACATAGCTATCGAAGAACCTTCAACGAACCTTATCGCGTTGGATGAAGCACTCACTAAACTCGCAGAAGAGGACCGCGTAGTTGCCGATTTGGTCAAAATGCGTTATTTCGCGGGTCTTACCCTCAGCCAGACAGCCGAAATAATAGGTGTATCCCGCCGCACCGCAGACAGGTACTGGGCCTATGCACGTGCCTGGCTTTATCAGGAAATCACTAAGTCAGAACAAAAACCGTAACAGCAAGGCTCCATTTTCACCCTGTAATCGTCAGCTTTGAACTATCCATAATTCCATTATCTATAAGGCCTTACTAATCACCCTTGCTTAATCTACCCTTATTTGAGGGGATAGGAAAATTCTTCTCAAATTTTCTGGTTTTTCGTGTCGCATTTTCGACCTGAATATCGCATTGCAATATAGAGGGAAGGATTTGTATAAGGAGCTATGAAATGAACGAAGAGCCAAAAGACATAAAATTAATATTTGCAGAAGCGATTGAAAAGAAATCCGACAAAGAGAAAGCGGCTTTTCTTGACAAAGCCTGTAAAGGAGACAGCGATTTGCGTTCAAAGGTCGAGGATTTGCTAAAAGCCCATAGCCAGGCCGGCGATTTTCTTGAGGAACCGGCAATAGGGCCAAGTGTAACGCTGGGAGATCCCAATCTGACAGAGGGGCCCGGCACAATCATCAGCCGGTATAAGTTGTTGGAAAAAATCGGAGAAGGCGGTATGGCCTGCGTTTATATGGCCGAGCAAAAGGAACCTATTCGCCGCAAAGTTGCACTGAAGATAATCAAATTGGGGATGGATACCAAGCAGGTAATTGCCCGCTTCGAGGCAGAGCGTCAGGCCTTGGCCATGATGGACCATCCTAATATTGCCAAAGTTCTCGACGCCGGTGCAACCAAAACGGGAAGGCCATACTTTGTAATGGAGTTGGTCAAGGGCGTTTGTATCACCGAATACTGTGACAAAAACAAGCTGGATACTCGTGCGAGGCTGGATTTGTTCATGCAGGTTTGTAATGCCGTTCAGCATGCACATCAGAAAGGCATTATCCACAGGGACATCAAACCATCGAACATCATGGTGACTCTGCACGATGGAAAAGCGGTCCCGAAGGTGATCGATTTCGGGATAGCCAAGGCCACAAGTATGGAGCTTACGGAAAAAACCCTTTTTACCAGATATGCCCAGATGATAGGCACGCCCGAGTATATGAGCCCCGAACAGGCGGAAATGAGCGGGCTGGATATAGACACACGTACGGATATTTACTCACTGGGTGTGCTTCTATACCAACTCTTAACCGGTACGCTGCCTTTTGATCCTGAAATTCTGCGGTCCTATGGCTATGCCGAGATTCGAAGGACAATAGTTGAAGATGAACCGCCTCGACCAAGCACACGTCTTTCGAGCCTTGGAGAAGAGGCCGAGAAAGTCGCTGAAAGTCGCGGAACGAAGATAGCGCTGTTAGTCGAGCGGCTGCGCAAAGAACTTGAATGGATTCCCCTGAAAGCAATACGCAAAGACAGAACGCGTCGTTATCGCTCGGCAGCCGAGATGTCGGACGATGTGCAAAATTATCTAAACGGAGCCCCTCTTATTGCAGGGCCCGAATCAACGCTATATCGGCTCAAGAAGTCTATTCATCGCAATCGGGCGCTGGTAATCAGTACTTGTTCGGTTATTGTGGTACTGTTCGCAGGCATTATGGCCTCTACAATCCTGGCGATAAGGGTAGACAAGTCCCGTGCTGAAGCCAGACGACAAGCGATGATATCACAGGCAGTGGCGGATTTCCTCACCGATGACCTTCTCGGCTCTGTTGCTCCGGAGAAGGCCAAAAGCCCCGAAGTGACCGTCCACTCGGTTCTCGGCGCGGCATCAAAGAATCTGGAGGGCAAATTCAAGGGTAAACCTCTTATCGAAGCATTAATACACGATAAGCTGGGTGAGACGTACCAGAAGCTCGGTGACTACAAAGCAGCCGAACCGCACCTGGAGCGGGCATACCAGATTCGCCGAGAACAACTGGGCCGGAAAAATCAAGATACACTAACCTCCATGAGTCACTGTGGGTCGCTGTACTTCCTTCAGGCACGGTACGACGATGCAGAGCCGCTTCTTGTCAAGGCATGGCAGACAAGGCGCCGTCTGTTAGGTGAGCAGCACCCGGACACGCTGGCGTCTGCGGTTCAGGTGGCTTGGTTGTCATTCTTAGCCGGTTCATCAGTAGCCCGTGATTTTAGCGCTGTGGAGGACCTATTTGTCATGACACGAGAAGCCGGTCGTCGCGTTTTAGGTGATGAGCACTCGGTGACACTGGAGGCCACGCGCGGTCTTGCCACTCTATATTATTACATCGGACGGTACGAAGATGCGGAACCGCTATGCACCGACGGCCTGGAGATTACTCGGCGGGTACTCAGTGAGGAGCATGCAGCCACTTTGGGATTCATGAACCTATTGGCCTTGTTGCACTGTCAGCGGGGACGGTATGGGCAAGGCACTCCGCTGGCCACCAGGGCCTTGCAAATCGGTGAGCGTGTGCTGGGTAAGGAACACCCAGCCACGGTAAGGTCTATGTTCGTTCTTGGCGAGCTTTATAGATCTCAGGACCGGTACGATGATGCGGAGCCGCTGCTCGAAGAGTCAGTGCAGCTCAGCCGGCAGGTTCTGGGTGACGAGCATTTTTGGACGTTGTACTATATGCACCACCTCGCCTACCTATACAGAGACCAGGGTCGCTATGACGATGCAGGGCACTTGCTCACCAAGGTGATCGAAGGAAGGCTACACTTGTTCGGCGAGAATAGTTTACTCACGCAAGGCAATATGACCGAACTCGCCAACTTGTATGTAGACCATGGTCGCTACGGCTCGGCGGAGCAATTGCTCATTAAGACTCTTGAGAGCAGACGGCATTTGTACGGCGATAAGAACTCACTGACACAAGCCTGTATTACCGATCTTTGCCTTCTGTACGAAATGTCCGGCCAATTCGATAAGCTGAAAGCCCTGTTCCTGAACCTCTTTGAGAGCCAGCGCCCGGAACTTGATGAAGGCGATGCAGCCTTGGCAGAGCACCTGAACGGACACGCCTGGCGGCAGGCGACATACCCTGTGGCAGAGCTGCGCAATGGCCAAGAGGCAATAGAGAAGGCGACCAAAGCCTGCGAGCTAAACGACTGGCAGAATCCTGAATACGTAGACACTCTTGCGGCAGCCTATGCCGAGGCCGGCAATTTTGCTGCCGCTATTATGTGGCAGAGAAAAGCAATCGATCTACTGACTGAAGAACCGCGTCCTCGGTCCGATTTTGAAGCACGACTGAAACAGTACGAATCGGGGCAACCGGCATATGAAAGTTGTGCGAGATCTATAGCGTGGCGCAACATGTGGCTGGGTGCTTACGCAGACGCGGAGCAAATGCTGATCAGATCGCTGGAATTCAGCAACCGGCTGTTCGGTGAGGAACATCCGGAGACACGGGCCTGCCTGGAGCATTTCGTTCTACTTTACGAAGCCTGGGGGAAACCGGAAAAGGCCGAAGAGTGGCGGTCAAAGCTGCCCCGTAAAAAAGGAACAAAAGAGCAATAACCAAAACACAAAGAAAAGGTCAGAAAATTTATTACGAATTTTTCTGTTCGAGAAAAGCTTCCAGGATTTGGGCGGCGGCGACGGCATCAAGACGCTTTTTTTTCTTACCTCTTGTATAATCGGCGGCAGCGAGTTTTTCTTCAGCGCCGAAAGTGCTTAACCTCTCATCCTGAAAATGGATAGGAATGTCAACATGAGCTTTTAATTGCTCTGCGAATTTGAAGATAAGCTTGGCATGGGGACCCTGAGAGTCATCCATGTTCAAGGGCAATCCGATGACAATAGCTTCGACTCTTTCGGCCTCGACAATGTCCGCAATCTTTGTTAGCAGGTTTGTTTGGCCCTGGATTACCGTGAGCGGAGAAGCGATTGTTTCCGCGGCATCACAGATTGCCAATCCTGTGCGTTTATTACCATAATCTATCGCTAAATATCTCATTTTTCGCTGTGTGTCTACGCCATAAAGAAACGAAACTATCTCGCATTACCTGCCATTTTGTCAAAGGAATTTATCGCCGGTATGCTGCCTTATCAGTTCAAGCATATCCTTTAGTCTGTGTGTCTGGTCGGCGTGACAAATGAGTGTGGCATCCGGACTGTGGGCCACGATAATATTTTCCAAGCCAATGGCGGCTATTAGATGCCCCTTGTCTTCGGTGATGAAGATGGAATTTTTGCAATCGAGCACTTCACTGGAACCGGCGACAATGATGTTATTGTCCTTGTCCGAACTGATAATATCGGCGAGTGAGGCGAAAGAGCCCATGTCGAGCCAGCGACAGTCTAACTTGATGGTATAAACCCGTTCAGCCTTTTCCATCACGGCGTAATCAATGCTGATTTTGGGTAATTTTGGGTACCATTCCTGTAATGCTTTCTGCTGATTCGGACTGTCCCAGTCAGCTTGCATCTTGTGAATAGGTTCGGTAGCTTCGGGCAGAAACTTTTCCAGATTTTCCAGGATTGTTTTGGCTTTCCAGACGAACATACCGGAATTCCAAAAATACCGGCCCGTATCGAGATATTGTTTTGCGGTTTTTTCGTCCGGTTTTTCCCTGAACGCATCGACTTTATATATTTCGTTTTGAGAGCCGGGATGCTTTTGTGGGACGTTACACTTTATATAACCAAGCTGTGTACTTGGGAAGGTCGGCTGAACACCGAAAGTAACCATGCCGCCTGGATTATTATTCACAAAGATTATTGCATCTTTTAATGCCTGTCGGAAAACATCAGCAGGCTTTATCACCTGGTCGGCTGTAACGACGGCGATTGTTGCATCAGGGTCATACTTATCCAAGACGGCCGCGGCCAAACCTATTGTGCCGGCGGTATCGCGCATAGCTGGCTCAGCAATGACATTATTAAAGGGCAATTCAGGGAGGTTTTCACGGACAAGGTCTGCATAGCCCGCGTTTGTGAGAACAATGATGTTTCTCGTATCAAAGATGGGGGAGAGTCGCTCAAAACAACGTCGAAGCAGTGTTTGCCCATCGAGGATCTTCAAGACTTGTTTTGGTCTTTTTTCCCGGCTTAGCGGCCATAATCTTTTTCCAGACCCCCCTGCCATTATCACAGCATATTCCATTGCCAAGTCCCTTAATCTACCAAAAAATCAGATACGAGGTATTTTATCACACCGAGTATTTTTTATCAATTTTTGTTTTAGAATGAATTTGCTTTGCCTGCTCTTTATCTTTATAACCGGCTTTTCATCGCCCTGCTTATCTTATGAAGGAAAAGTATAGAATTCATCCGTCGTCAAAGGAAGTTTTTAATTGACACGATTAATTTTTTTATTTTAATACGACAGTTGCCTAAAGCCCGGGCTGATGTAACTTTAAATGGGAAGTATCGAGTTCTATGAATTAAGTTGATGACTATGACGGAAAAAATTGAGACACTGGACTATTATGTAAGGCAGGCGCTGGACTTCTTCGAAGAAAACATAAATCCTGCTCTTGAGCTTCCGAAAAGCACTTACACCCTTGTGGTGGGAAGCCAGACCGGTTTGTTGGCAGGCAGGATTGTATATCGCTTTGCCAACAGGAGTTTCTCACACGCAAAGGAAGTTCTGGCACAATCTGAAATCGACGCAAAGAGAAACTTACTTGAGGATGTCACGATTTTCTCCGCTACCGGCTCGCGACAAGTGGTTCCTATAGCCCGGTATGCTTTGGAACAGGGATTGCGGGTTAACGCGATATTATGTAATGACAAATCGGAACTCGAGAAAAATTTCGGTGACAGGATAACAGCCAGAACTTTTTCAGCGTTAACAGAACCCCCAACGATCAATACATCGACCTATGGTTCCATGATTCAGGCGGTAACGCAGGAAAACTTATCAGAAATAAGGCTGGTGATTGAGTCACTGGAAGAACCCGAAGGCGGCTATGGCCGGTTTAAGGCATTCTCCGTAATATTCACAGACAGTATGCCGGAGGCCGCAGAGATGGTCGACTGGAAACTAAGAGGAGAAAATATAGGAAGATGCACAGGCTCTATGTCCACACATCTTACAAACTACATGCATGGGGCCGCGATTAACGACGCCGATAAAGAGCTTTATATCGCCGTGGGCTTAACCCGGGAAGAGAAAGGCGTCTTTGAGCAAATGCTGGAACCTGTTGATAAAGAAAGGAAGTATTATATTGATACCCCGGATGGATTTGGACCTCTGGGCTTCATGTTATTGGGATATTCGATTGTCGGCCAGATTCAAAAAAATTACCCGGGTTTCCAGAATAATATAGCCGTTTATAAGCAAAGAGCAACAAAATGGACATGGCTACCGCCTATTAGCACCAAAAAGTAGACATGGCCCTGCCGTTTCCCTGCTATATCTTATAGGATCTGCTGAGCCAATTCGTCATCGTTTAATCCAGCAAGCTGCATGTAAAACTCAACCACTTTTTATCAGGCAGCAACAAATACATACCTTCGTCGTCAGATATGTACGGCCTTGATTCCGGCTAACTGGCAGTAAGCCTTCAAAGGTAGTTCTAAATCGCCATAGATGAACAACTGGTGGAAGCCTTTGGTGTCGCGTGTGTCAGCCATATCATCCATCTCAAGCTCAACGGAAGTTCGGCAGCCGCCGGCAGGTGGTGTGTCAATATTACGAAGGACACTTCCGGTCCCGAGGATGATTTGTCCCGGCCCATTAAATTCCATAACGGTTACTTTTTGGCCGATTCGCCAGAGAACCTGAGGCGAAACACCAAGCTCGGACTCGGAGTGGTTGCGGAGAATCAACGGCTCAGGTGAGCTATCGAAGCCGTCGAGCTTCGTCGGGCAGGAGCAGTGAGCACCCATTAGGGTGTTATTAACGGTATTAGGCGCAGGATCCTGCATAAAACCGGGCCGATCAAAAAGCAGACTCGTCAGCCTCAGAGATATAGCCGCGTCTACATCGGCCTCACAGCAGCCGACTGAGCCCTCGTCGTTTAGCTTCAACCAGGCCATACAGGGCGGGCATGGAATCTGGCGACTTCCGATTAAACCAAGACAATCCATAGAGATTCCCTGACAGTTCTCGGTGGCCATAATCCGTTTGGCGACAATGTAGCTCTTCGCTGAATTGAGAATATCCTGCTTGTTCGGCTCAACAATCTTTTCGCACTCTTTTGTGTAGAAGTTAGCGATTTCCCTCATCTCATCGGTGGTTTCGGCCTTATTGAATTCCTCTGGAAAGCGACTGCGAGGAATATAGCGCAGGGTAGTGCCGATAACGTCGAGTTTTTTGTCATAGGTTTTATTGCCTGCGATAATGCAAAGACGGGTATTCTTCATCTCGTGGATAGTGTTGAACATTTTCAGGCCGAAGGCAAGCCAGTCAAGGTCCTGGGTTGCGCCAACAAAGACACCGGGGATATTGCGGGTCGCCTGCAGATGACTGGTAAAGGAGGTTCCCATTGGACTAAACACAATCGTCGGGATGTCACCGCGATTTTTGGCGATGTTGTTGGTTTGGCCCCAGGCGCTGTAGCCGGAGTGGTGAAGGCACATATTTACAACAATAAGGCCATCCGGGGGATTTTCTTTGACTTCTTTGAGTAATACGCTGACAAGGTTATCGGTGTGGAGAGGTTCTGCGGTTATCTGTAGGTTGATGTTGAGTTTCTTCACCGCATCGGTGAGAATCTTAGTGTACTGTTTCTGACGTGCCTTGATATCGTAGGCGGCGCCTGGCCAGCCCATCCAGTACTTATCGATATTCGGGCGAATAAATACTACGCGGACGCGCGCCTTTTTAGTAGACTTCGGTTCGGAAGCAAACAACGAAGAGGTGAAGTCTAATAGGCTGGTCTGCGTAGCCGCGGCCATCGCTCCTGCCGCTGCCAGAAAACCGCGACGGCTCATTGAACAGGAACAGCAGGATTTGGTACAGTTTTTGTCGGAATGCATTTTAAGTCCTCCTTAAATATAGCGATAATTTACACTTAGCGTTTCCGTAAGACTTATAACACTATCTTTATTTGGTGTTTGCATTATAGCGTGAAAAATCTGACACGCAATTCATTTTTCCCATTCTCGAGAACCTTGCCAATAACTGGGGGCACTCTTAGAGTACAGGAAAATGTCAAAAGCTGGATTACCACCTAACATGATTTCAAATACGAGATAATTTTTTGATGTCAGGATGCTCAGCGTGAATCGAAGTAATCGATAAGGGAGTATACCTCAACGTTGAGTTTCTTCATTTCCCGAAGCAGCGCAAGGTACGGCTCGTATTCATAGCTGACTATTCCCTTGTTCGAATCTCGATTCGATGGGTCAGTACTCAAATCCAACGGATTATTATCTCTGTACTTAAACCAGTGCCAGCCGACACAGGATTTGGATTCGAGCAAACCGAGTGTGAAATTTTGATAGAACCATGCCCTGTCGGTTTGGGTAGGAACGAGCCAGCCGGCTCCTGAGACGTTGGGCAGGCCGGAGTCGTGACCCTTGGCGTAGAACTCGGTAATCATAAAGGGCTTGCCGGACTCGGCAATCCACATCGCTATTCTGTTTTGGTCCGGTGTCCATGCGCCATAATAATTTACCGCTATCACGTCCAGATACTTTCCCGCCGCCCTGAATACGCCCGGCATGCGTAGTGCTGCTCCGTGAAGTCTTGGGCCGAGACATAAATGGTTCGAGTCGTACTTGCGAATAGCATCGGTGGTAATACGATAATATCTGTAAAAGGCATAGCCAAGGAATTCCTGACGATCTGCATCAGTTATATCCGACAGAGCCGCCTCTTTGCCCTTTCTTTTGCTAAACCATTTCCTGGCCGCTTCGTAGCCATAACGAAGGTTTGGATTGCTCACATCAAGCTGCAAGGACCTGTCGAGCATATCAGAAACAACGGGCAATTCATTATCGGAGAAATGGCCTATCAACCAGGGATCGTCTTTGGTTGTCGCGAGCCTTTTTGCGTAAACATCGCAGAACTTCTCAAAGTCCGGATGAAAAACCGGAATACATTTGTTGGGATAACCAAGATGTCCCGGCTCCTGCCGGGTGAGCCTCTTTGACCTGCCGAACGAACCCATGAAACTCCAGGAAAGTGTATAAGCCACAGGACGCGATGTTGCTCGCAAAAGTGAAGGATCTGACCAACCACCTGTCCCGTTGAAGCCGTATTCGGCAAGAAGGGAAGTCGTGAATTCGGCCCACTTGTCCCATGTACCGAATTTATCCATTGCCGGTTTTTGGCTGATCTTTGAACGCCCCCTATTGACACTGCAAACACCGATATTAATAAAAAGATTGCCCTCGGGATCCACGAGCCACCACCTGTTACCAACTTTCTTTGGATAAAAAAAGCCCCTGGCATAGGCCTTTTTGTCAAGCCGGCCGCCATATTTGCTGAATTGAACCTTCCCTGAGCCCGGCTGGAAATCCTCAAGCAACTCAATTTTGCGGGTTTCGCGCAATGTCCAATCACTGTCTGCGGGTTTTCTCTTAACGGGCACCTTGATATACTTTTGTTCAGAGACCTGCTGGGATTTATTCTCAGCCCGTGCCCCAGAGTTCAGATTACCAGTTGTGGCAAAAAACAATGCCCCGAGAATATAGGCAGAAAACACTTTACGCATAAAACAATCCTTAGACAAAAGCCGGAACTCTTATAGCTTTGATTACGTCAACTGGACGTTTATTGCTTTCTCAATGCTCTTATCGAACGAGAAAGTTCCAGTCAGTTGGCGCCCGGCAACGGATGTTGTGACTTTATATTGGCCGAAGAATCCACGGAAGCGTGCTTTTCCTCCTGTTTCGAGCGTTGCTTTTGTTTTCGTCCACCATTTACCCTTTATGAGGCCATGCAATTTCTCGTAAGCAGGTTTGGGGGACATATCCTTGCGAATGAATCCGGCCGGGGCTCGCTGCCACGCGCCCTGGTCTGTAAAGTCCCACCATGTAACGGCCTCCACGGCCGGGTGCGAAAACAGAACGGTATAAAACTCGGGCACTTTCTCGGCCTGATACTTCTCACCTTCCGGTGTGGTGTTCCAGCCCTGGTCCGTTCTCCGGCCGGATACAATCGTAGTCTCCGTGAAATGTAACGGCTTTCCGAACTTGGCGAATCGCTGGCAAACATCCCAGGTATTCTTGACCGGCCAGCAGCCTCCGTGCATGTGTGACTGGATGCCTATGACATCGTAAAGCGGTTTGCCATCTTCATCGACGAGATTGGAAATGACCTTGTCGGGATAGGCCTGATCGGTTCGATAGTCGTTAATGAGCAGCGTGGCATTTGGATTGGCCTTGCGAGCCGTCTTGAATGCCTGTCGGACGTATGCTCCGACGCCCATTCGGCGAATGGCCTCAGTCAATTTCGGAACATTCTGCTTGGCGTGGTCGCGGTCGTAATGCGTGGCCTCGTTGACAACGTCCCAGATGTCGATATCGCCCTTGAACCGGCTGACACAGCGTTCGATTCGTTTAAACTGCAGCTTCATTGCTTCTTCCGGTTCTTCGGGCAGCCATCTCTGCTCACCCCAGTTCCAGGCGAGGGGATGGCCTTTTGTTGTTACATTGTTGGCCTTGCACCAGCGGACTATCTCATCGGTTCGGGCATCATCGGGTCGGCCCTGCCGGCGTTCGTAATTCCACCAGTAAAAAGGCAGGGTTGCGAAGTTCAGCATCGCAGCAAAGTGCTTTTCGTATGCGGCGTTGTCCTCCGGTGTCCTGCACCGTTTGAGCTTGAAGATATTACATCCGAAAAGAAATTTGTGCTTTGTCTGGGTGATGTTAACTTCCAAGGAAGCATCCAGCGGTTTGCCGTCCGGCCCAAGAAGCCTCAAGGCGGCATCACCTTTTCTGTACTTTTCAATGCGAGCATCAGCGCCATCGAGAATTTGCGATGAGGATTCCTGCCCAGCCGAAAGAATGGATGGGGATATCGAAAGCGAGGCGGCACCAAGTCCTGCGGCTTTTAGAAAATCACGGCGATTCATACAATCCTCCTTTCAAGAGAGTTTTGAAAGCATAATTTCTAATGCCGACATTTTACATAATTTTCGTTTATAACTCAACATCTAAAACAAAAGGCACAACCTAA